>Ga0157371_10000078_pt1 | contig 154095 bp, 129 predicted proteins | sample C45metaG_FD_113462 | JGI IMG/M metagenome (GOLD analysis project Ga0157371, IMG submission 113462) | Corn rhizosphere microbial communities from Kellogg Biological Station, Michigan, USA - C4-5 metaG | ecosystem: Host-associated > Plants > Roots > Rhizosphere > Soil | place: USA: Michigan...
GGATGCACGCGACCTGATCGGCGAACTGCTGGCCGACTATCCGCAGGTGCGCCATTCGTTCGATGTGGCGCAGGCCCTGGCCGTGCGGCCGATCTGGACCCAGTACCGCGAAAGCGATCTGGAGTTTCTGCAGCGCATACTGGCGGCCGAGGGCCTCAGTTGGCGTTTCGAGCATGATCAGGAAGGCAACGAACCGACCGAGGGCGGCGCGGCGCAAGCGCGGCACCGCATCGTGTTCTTCGACAGCCAAGCCGCCCTGCCCGCCACGCCGGGTGGCGACACGCTGCGCTTTCATGGCGTGCGCGCCAGCGACACCGATGACGCGATCGACCGTTTCGCCGCTCAGCGACGCGTGGCGGCCAACGCCGTCTCCATCAGCAGCTGGGATCCGGCGCAGCTGATGGCACCCGCGGCCGAGCAGCTGACCAGCCTGGATATCGGCGAGATGCCGTCGCTGTCCATTTATGACGGCAGCGCCGAGCGGCGTCATGACAACAAAGCCGGGGCCGATGCACATAGCCGCGTGATGCTGCAGGCGCTGGAACTGGACAACAAACAGTTCGAAGGCGCCGGCGCCGTACGCCGCCTGGCAACTGGACACGGTTTTACATTGAGCCAGCACGACAGCTATGCTGACGGCGACAACGGCTTCAAGACGCTGTGGGTCGAGCACGAGGCGCGCAACAATCTCGAGCCGGCACTGGGTGAGGCACTTTCGCGCCTGACCGGGCTGGCCGAAGCCGGCGCGGCAACCCTGCTGCAGTTTTCCGATGAAGCGCTCGAACCTGGCACCTACCGCAATCGCTTTGGCTGCGTGCGCGAAGCGGTTGCGATCGTGCCGCGCGCGGCGGCTGCGCGCTTTGCGGGGGCGTCGCTCGGGCCGCAGACGGCCATCGTGGTCGGGTTGCCTGAGACGATCAATACGACCACGCGCGAGCACCAGGTGCGCATTCAGTTTGCCTGGCAGCGCGGGGTCGGTGCTATCTCGGGCGGGTTGACGCATGACACGGACGAGAACGGCAATGCGCCGGGCAACGATGTATCCGGTACCTGGGTGCGCGTGGCCGAGGCACTGGCCGGACCGAACTGGGGATCGCAGTTCACGCCGCGCATCGGTACCGAAGTGCTGGTCGATTTCATTGAAGGCGACATGGACCGGCCGCTGATCGTCGCGCAGTTGTATATAGGGTCGGATACGCTGCCCTTCTCGGCTGGCTCGACACCGGGATCAATCATGCCGGTGCAGCGCAACAGTTGCTACATCTGCTTGATATCGCACAACATGAGCAAGGTGTAATTCTCCAGCCGCTGATTTACGACGATCCAGATTTTTCTGCATGGGTTGGTCGCCAACGTGCTTGGTATGCGAACTGGGCAAGTCCAGATTTGGAATTGGTGTTTAATAGCGCTTGTGATACAAAGGAGGCGGAACTCAAATCTATAGCAAAAAATACGACAATTCTTGAAAGTTATACAAGCCGGATGGAATGGATCAATACTGCGGCCATTCAGTTTCACGATCTTATGCAAAATAAAAAGGACTATATGGAAAATCAACTCAAAACTATTTCAGGATGGGTCGATTCCTCGTATGAACCATATCTTTACCGATATTATCAACCGATTTAACGCAGCATGAAAAATATCCTATTAATAACAGCAGCACTAGTATTGTTATCAGGCTGCCGAGAATCAAATGAGGAAGCGGTAACTATGGATTCAAAAGTTATTTTAAAAATTAACGAAGCTGCGACCGAATACGTTGAAAGAAACAAAGATCTAATCAAAATTGTGAATCGACCTCCCGGAGTAAAATTTTATACGGCGCGTTGGGACCAAAAAAAATCAGGCACTGCCATCTTTGAGCACAAGGATAATACGCTGTCTGTAGGCAATGTAATTAGTATAACAGCTATGAATAATTCATCCCCGTCTGAAGAAGGATTGACAAAATTTCATATAAATTCTGGCCTCACACCAATAGACCTAATAGACCACGACCAAGCTCGAAAGGAATTTATATTAATCCTGAAGAATGTTCGAAAAACCGGCTGGAATATTTTCATTAATGAGGGAGATCCACGATTGCGCGGGAAGGCGATGTTGGATTTCGTCTTGTCCGAATCTCCCGTAAGCAGTATGGACGCAGACTATGAACCGACGTTTGCCGAGTGGATGAATATACCTAGCAATAGGCCATGGCATTTCTACGCAAATCACGTATACCTAACTATCTCATTCACTCGCGAACCGACATTACTCGATCCGCAAAGACCAGGCTCATATCTTATCTCGTACACGATTGAGAGCGAAAATGAACACTACCTTAGTTATATAACACCGAAGCAGAAAGCGCAGTGGAAAAGCGCATTGCCATCACATTTGGAATATTTGCCTGCAATGCGTACAAAAAAAGAATCAGAGTTGCGTGCACGAGGCATAAAAATCGATGAAACCTATCAAGATCCTCCGATTCCTAACCTTACCGAATAGCCACGGAAAGCGACTAACTGGCCGGCGAAAATTTCTTCATCTGTCTCAAAGACCTGCGCGAACGCGGCAGCGCGCACCTGCAGGCGCTCGTCTGGAAGCAGAGCATCAGTACTGGATTGGGAATTTGCATCCTGCTTGCTCCCGCCATCCAAGCATGTAAGGCCGAGCATGTTGTGAGCAAGCCCTCGACCGTCCATGCGAAACGGTTAGCCGCTGAGAATATCCGGACAAATGGAGTCCTGGCCGGTGCCCACCAAATTTCCGACCGCAATGGCGAGCATATCTTGGTGCTTACTCGCAAGGCGATCTCTTCACTAGTTGCCCCGCAGTCCGGTCGGATCGAGCGTATTGATTTGGTTGCCGCATACTACCTGCGTGTAACAAAGGCTCAATGGAAAGAAGAATGGGTAATTCGCGACGTAAGCGACTGCCCAGGTTTGGACGTCGATGGCGATTTCTTCATGCCCAATGTCACACTCACCGACCTGAACAAAGACGGGACTAGAGAGGTCACCGTACCATACCTGCGCTTTCATGCCGTGCGCGCCAGCGATACCGATGACGCGACCGACCGGTTGGCTGCCCTGCGGCGCGTAGCGGCAAATGCCGTTTCCATCAGCAGCTGGGATCCGGCGCAGCTGATGGCGCCCGCAGCCGAGCAGTTGACCAGCCTGGATATCGGCGAGATGCCGTCGCTTTCGATTTATGACGGCAGCACCGAGCGGCGTCATGACAACAAAGCCGGGGCCGACGCCCACAAACAAGCGCATGGACGCGCTCTTTGAGCTACCCGCTGCGCAAAAAAGCAGGCTGGCATAACGGATCTGAAAAGTATTGGCAAAAAACTGACTGACGCCACGACGGCGCTCGCAAGGCCGACAAGGACCTCAAACTGGAAATGGCAGGTGCTGCTGCGGATGTGGCTGGCATCATCGATCCGAGCCCGGCCTCGGACATTGTTGGCGCCGGCATCTCGATTGCACGGGGTGACTATTGGGTGCGGCACTCAGCACGGTGGCCGAGCAAATCACGGGGCGCGAGGCGGTCAACGAACTGTTCAGTTTTGACGTCGATGCATTATCGACGTCGACTGATCTGAATCTGGCCGACTTTATCGGTGAAGAGCTGACGATTGCCTTGCTGCAACCCGACGGCAGCCGCCGCGCCTGGCACGGCCTGCGCACCGACGCCGCTTGGCTCGGCGCCAATGGCGGCCTGGCGCGCTATCGCCTGCATCTGCAACCGGCGCTCGCTCTGCTCGGGCTGCGACGCGACAGCTATATCTTCCAGGACAAGGATACGCGCGACCTGATCGGCGAACTGCTGGCCGACGATCCGCAGGTGCGGTGTTGGAGACAGGTCTACCAAGAAATTCGGCTATAAAGCTGGGAAAACATTCAGCGAAGAAAGATCGAGATCGCGAGAACTGTGGTCTGCCTCTAAAGCCCAAAAAATTAACACCGGGAACACTCGAGCACAAGTCAGAACACTGGAAAAAATATCAGCGCCGAGGTGAAAAAAGACCACGATAGCTGGAGCAGACAATATGATACAACTATGCGAAACTATGAACATGGGACGCGACCAAAGATGGACTACCGAGTATCTATGGGGGCATCGGAACGAACTTTAAAAACCCCATTTAACAATCGACAAATCGGCATATCAAAAAAATAAAATAAGTATGCAGGTCAACTAAAAACTGCGACATTTAGTCTAACGAAAGAAAATTTATCGCTATCACAAAAGACGGTGCGCTGACAAAACTTGGATGGCTTGTAGAACACCTCCTTGAAAAAGGCGCATCTAAGCCATATTTGGAAGCGCTAGTAAAAGCGGGAATTAGAATCGAATCAAGGCCACAAATCCCATTCAGTAACTAATAGGAGCTTATATGAATTTCGCAGCCGAACGAGAACAATTCGACCGCTTTATTTTCATCATGGAAGATCAACTACAGACGCTGGAGCAAAAAGCAGAGTCCCTAGGCTTCACTCTCCCGCGCGATATGAGCTCCCTCGAAAAGCTTGAAGAGTTCTTTGAAATGCTCACGACTAATTCAAGTAGAGAGGAAAAGAACGAATTGAGCGTAACCTTTGGAAGGTACTTGGGCGAAATTGTAATAAATACTTTTGGAGGGAAATGGCACCTATCTCTAGACGATAAAAAAAATATTAATTTCAATACTCCTGTAGTAGTCGGGCACACGGACATAGATGGATTGGAATTTCCAGCACTTGGTGTTATGCACGCTTTCTCGCTTAGAAAAAAAACAGGCCTTTTACGAGGCGCAGTCATGTCACAAGTCGAACCGAAAGCAGTGGATATAGATCATCTGGAAGAAAAATAACGTGCCTTTTAGATACACATATCCCTATAAAAAAATGAACATCGCGTTGCTTGGCCTCAATATATGTAAGAGATCCATTGCGCTAACTCCGTTTCGATGACCCACCTGTCTCGTGCTTTCCGAGCAAAATTCATTACCATGTCTGATGGAAAGGAACATCGATGTTTTTTCATCCCTGCTTCAACCAACCTTCCCTTTTATTCCTATTTAATTTTTTTTTCGCGGCAGCGATAAGCATCACATCGGCGAAGGCAACAGCGACATCAACAAGCGTAACTAAAGCTACCGCCCCAGTATTTACGACGCAACAGGGACTGCATACCTGGGATACCAAATCCGGAAAATTGTTTATGGTTACAGGAACGTATCAAGACACAACAAGTTATCGCCGCAGCATATCTTTTTATTTTAAGGAAGAGAATGACCCTACTTGGCTTCGTGTTCCAATAATAGAAAGTGCAGTCGATTCTACAACAGCATGGACCTCAGCCAGCCGTGGAGAAACGACGCTGCGCGATGCAACAGTTTTAACACGAGGAAACGGAATCTATCTCATCATTGCTGAACTCGATGTGAAGAAAGCGATAATTTCTGTTTCGCGCTATCAATTTTCCTCCACTGGAGAAGACTTTCCAGACGGGCCGGAAAAGCTCTTTATTCCAAAATCGACAAAAAAATATCAACTCTCAAAAATCAAGTCGATTGAGGGTGCACTTAATCTGGAAATTAAAAATTTCGAAGTGGACTGATCAATGTCTGCATCCTTCATTAGCGCCAAGTATCACGTTAACGTTATTATGAGGTCTCACACGCCGCCCTTCCCAGCTGCCGTCGACACCGAGGTCAATCATGCCGAGGTAATCTTCGGCATGCACAGTAATAACTTTGACACCCGCGGATCCAACCGGTGGGTACTCGATAATGCAGTCAGGCAATAGCGCATGCAGTTGGCGACCAGCAGCGCAGGCATGCATCGCAATTTTGGGTATCTAGTGCAGCAGGCGGCCGGCGCAGCGCGGCGCGGCGGGTATCGCGGTAATGGTTTTGAATTGCGCACTGATGCGTGGTCTATTGTTCGCGGTGGCGAAGGTGTGTTGATGGCGGCGACAGCGCGCTCGCAGCATGGTAGCAGCGTGATGTCGACTTCATGGCAGACTTCGGTAAATAGTGGCAAATCAGGAGTGGCCGGCAAATAAACTGCGCCGGTGACGTTAATCATCCTGATGCCGGATAATTTTTAGAATTACGATATCTGAAAAAATTCTGCACTAGAATTGGTACAGAAAAATATCTTAGACCTGACAAAGTGAATAAATTAACTATTTTACTTGCAATATCTCTTCTTTTGGGTTGCACCGATCAGCCGCGTCAAGCCAACTTAAAATTTACTGCAATCGAAGGAAATGGAAATCGTATAGAAGTAGAGTTTTCTTCTGACGTCAATTTAAACACATTATTCTCAGAAAATCGTACCCAGCGTCAAGTTTTGAGCGAGCTGATTTGCTCGCTGAACGGTGACGAAAATTTTGATTTCGAACACCGGCTGGAAGTTTTTTCAAATGGGCGAGTAATGAACAACGAAATCTCAAGCGGAAATCAATTTATTTTCAAGTCTGCTTTACTGTTCTGGCGATCGCCGAAAAATGAGTTAGATAGCGATGTTATGCTCACCAATGAAGAAGTTGCAGGTATTATCTCAAAGCAGGACACTATTCCCTGTCTTTACCGAACAACAGTTTATCTGGCACGTCCTTATTACACGAAAAAAATGCATGTTCCAACCAACCTACTACGTAAAGTTATAGACTCTGGCACGCCGCAGAATTAATCAACTGATCGACTTTTTTATCAGTGATGAGTGGTCGACGATGTCGAGCGTCATCTCCGTTCATGATAGTTGAAAAAAAGATTGAGCACCGATTTCAAAGATTTTCATCTACACCGTGATTAGATGGGCAAGATGCGCTGAATACCCCAACCCAGCTGGCACGACAACTGTGCAAACCGCAGGTGTTGGCAGTCGAGAACAGGCGATTAAAGAGAATTGAAAGACAAGAATATGTCCATGAGAGACCAAACCAGTACATCCGAAGTTCTATTACCATCGGAAGATGAGCGACGCCAGATATATTTTTGGTTGAAGAAAAGCAGTTCTCTAACCGCGTGGCAAAGAATCTTTAAATTTTATAAATCATGGGCAGAAATCGTGGAGCAAAGTGTCCGTGCGGCTGATGAACGCGGTTTGGCAGAGAAGACGTCTCTACCAGAAAGCGAACTTGGATTAATTATCCGGGGTCTGGCGCACTGTGAACAAGGAGTGATTCAGTTAGGGATGGGCAATAAGCGTGTCTTCAAATTCGATGCCAATGGTGAGTTTGAAATGGCTTCACGTATTCTAAAATACTGGGTGGAGATCAAACATCGAGTGGAAACAGGAGATAACATCATTAATGAGGAATACACACCACTCTGGCGAGAATTCTGCCAAAGAATGGAGAGTCTTTCTGCCGCCTGGAGAGAATGTTCGATGCCAATTCTGGAAACCCGATATCTCGAGGATCCAGCGCCAACAACGTATAATTCCTGGCTTCTAGATGAGTTGGCAGACATTTGTGTCACAAATAAATTTGAACTTGTGCCGGATCCTATTGATTCTGTTTTCGTGAGATCTAATGAGATTACACCGTATTCAGGAATCTGGGAGCCTATAGACGCGGAACCAATGAAAATTTCTCTTCTGACGTTATTTGTTAAGAACAAAATCCCTCAACCGCCGTTCACGATCATTGGGACTATGAACTATTTGCATGGTGGCTCGAAAACACCACAGATGACAGTCTCAATAAAAAACGAAAGTATCGACTCAAATACAATGTGGCGATTGATCTGGCGAGACGATCGTTATTGCGATGGCACAATACCACAAGAAGAGCAAAACTATTCGTTTAAAAGCACTTGAAAATCCTGGGCTCAGCTCAGCGTAATGTCTTGACTAACGTGTTTAAACTCACCAACTGACAAACAACAAGTGTAAGGGGTCGGGAATAACGACCATCAACAATAGAAAAGTTGCAATCAATCTATGAAAACTACGATAGACAGAAGTATGATTATGCTGCCAACTGATATAGAGCGAGCGCAGATCTTCTTCTGGCTGAAAAAAGTGAGTTCAGCAACTGCCTGGCGTCGAATTTTTGAGTTCTATAGAGTGTGGACTGTTTCGGCAGAAAATAGCTTACGTGTGGCAGATGAAAATGGATGGGCCGGTAAAACAGCAATCCCGACCTCGGATTATTTACTGATATTAAAGGGATTAAGTCATTGCGAAGATGGAGTTATCCAGTTGAGCAAGGGCGATAAGCGCGTTTTTAAATTCGATGCAAATGGAAAATTTGCGATGGCACGCCGCATTCTCTTCCACTGGGCAGAAATGACAACTCGCATAGAACAGGGCGAAAATATAATTGACGAAAATCATACACCATTCTGGATCGAATTTTGTGAGACTTTGACCTCAGCATGTCAAGCTTGGCAAGAGTGCGCTCAGCATGTTCTAGAGCCACGCTATCTGGATGAACCTGGACTCACCCTATACGGCGACTGGCTGAGAAACGAACTGGCTCTGCTACATTTTCCAGAAAATCTGCTTGCCCCCCCGGACCCATCAGATAATATATTTATTAAAACAGGTGACATAATTCCATCCAGCGGAATTTAGGAACCAGTTGATGAGAAAAAGACACCGCTGACCAGGATCTTTAATAGAGCAGTCGCACCCATCCCTCCGTTCAACCCAGTTGGCGCTATGAATTATTTACATGGTGGATCACAGGCGCCGAGAATTACCGTGGAAACAGAGACTGACAATATCGACTTTGAAACAACGTGGCGACTTTTGTGGTCAGATGAAAGGTATTTAGATGAAGAGATTCCAATAGAAGAAAAATCATATAGATTCAATGAGCCGAAAAATAATCGGGAATGATAAGATTGACATTTCAGTATGTTGTGATGTAACCATGTCAGAACTCTCCCCTTTTGACCATCAAGACGAAATCAAAAGATATCGTCATGACGAGGATTGTGGTTCACGTATTAGGAGCTCTCAGGGCGGCAGAAGAAAATCCTTTCAAATCAGGAAAACCTTTTAATCGAATGACTGTTAAAAAACGTCATGACAAGAAATCTCGTCGAATGGTGATGACTTTCGGGCAGGAAAAGAAAAAATCAATTTTTCAGAACCAACGTCTGCGTACCGGGTGCGTTGGTATAACCTGCGATTGACTACCTCTATTTTAGAAATGTCGGAATCGGCTTAAAAAAATTGGTACACTTCTCGATCCCTCAGCGGCGGTTTCCTCAGAATCTGGACAAAGTCTGGTCCTATACGTGGAAATGGCTCGCAACCGTGGTAATGTTTCATTCGCCAGCAATACTTGGGTCAGAACCAAAATTTCTTTGCAATTATCTGTTCTCGGCGACGCTGCCTTTTATTTCAAACTGCACAACGCATGAAAACAACCAGAATCGCCCTGTTGGCCCTTCCACTTCTTTCCCTGACCCTAGTGTCCGGTTATTCGCAGGCTGAAGGCTTGGCACCAAGCTCCTTTGCAGCATTCGCGAAGCAACAAGTCAAGAATATTGAGGCCGCGTCTCAGTATCCAAGCGACGTCGCCGAACGCAAGGGTCGGGTGGTCGTTGAACAGGCTCGCTCCAGCAGCGAGGACAAGAAGCGCTGGTCGCATGTAGTCATGCAGTCGGATGCCGCTGCGGAAGAAGCGGATACCTTGGTCATGTCGCTGGTCAGAGCGATCAAGTTCGATATGCAACTTCAGCCAAACGATGGCCACATCATCTTCACCGTGCCTGGCACCAGGCATGTGTTTAAATTAGCCAACAGCGCGGGCTCGAAGGGCAACATTTGTCCCGGCTACAGCGTACGTGTGCTTGAGGCGTCAAATGGCCACGTGGTATTTCGCAAGGTGTGTAAACCTTTCGAGTATCTCCGCAACCGCGTCTATATGAGCAACGAGTTCTACCTATACGACGTGCAGACAGCCACTGTACGCAATCTGTGGACCGCAATAGGCGACCAAAAGGGTGCCGCCATGCTCGAAGCCAATCCGCCGATTGTTGTCAGGCACACTGCTAACGGCTACCTTTTCGACTGGGCGGGCATGCATCCCGGCGAAGATGGACCGGTCAAGATGCATATCCGCAACGTGTATACCCGCGAAAAGAACGGCAAGTTGGCTGGAACCCTTTCCTGTACGGATCTGAACTTTCCAGGCAAGGAGGGGCTGGAAAGTGAAAGTTGCCAAGGCGGCATACTTCCACCGGTAGAAAAGACGCGAAAGTGAAGCGCGAGGAATGACACTGACTGGGTTTTGTCGCGTTACTGACAAAACGGCGAGATTCGCTCCGACGATCACTGATGTGCCAGTTGCTGCCGACCCGGTGCTTGTGTATCCGGTCCATTGTCTCCATGAGCGGCAGGACACGAATTGGCCACCGATTGATCGACGAATGATCGGCCGACACGCCACGCTCTTCCATGATCTCCACGGGGCGCAGCTTGCTCAGCGGATAGACGCATTTCAGTCGATGCTCACTTTGAAGTTCAGCCTGCCAACTTGTGCTGCACCCAGTACCGCGGTTTGCACAATCGCCCCCCATTCGCCAATGGGACGGAACCAGTGCCGATGAAGATGCACAATACATTAAGAAAGAAAAATCGTAGGACGATCACATGCGATATCTTATAAAAACCTGTTTCATGCTAGCCACATTTTTTCTGTTCCAGACCCCAGCGACTGCTATGGATAATCGAAATCTAAAAATTTCAGCAACGTGCCGAAACAATGTCGACTGCATATATACTGGAGATAATATTAAAATCGATATCACTATTAAAAATATTGGACCAGACCTTGTCGGGTTCCCTTTGGAATATATTATTCGACGTGGCCCAAAAATAAAATTGATAAACGAAACCAACAACGAGTCGCGAAATCAAAGAATAAACCTTGCTCCCTACGATTTACTGAAAAAATTCAAAATGTTTTATCCTGGCGAGTCTGTTATTTTTGACGCTACAATTCCCAGTTCTGAAATTTTAATCTTTTAACAAAACCCTGTCGCTATTACAGCAGAGGTGAGCGTTTCAGTTGAAATTTTTGTTGGTGAAGAATCGCAAAAGTATCAATACAACGACTGCGTTGGCCTTCATATTGGTGGCAGATCTTCCTCAACTAACGAAAATATACCAGCTACCGCTAATCAGCGTATCTGAAGCGCCGGATTAGGTCTCACATCGGACCACGAGCAATTTTACTCAATTAGTTCGAATGGATGAAATGACAAGTTTAAACTTTTATGTTCACCTCAAATATTCGCCATCATGACGCGAACAGTCGCGACAGGAGCGATGCCACTTGGCTCCGCGCGGATGGCGGCCTGCCGTGCTGCCCGTGGCCGACTAGATGTCCGACCTGTACATCGGTGAGACGCTTTGCTGTCGATTTACGACGACAACGCGGCGCGGTGCCACGACACCAAAGCCGGGGGCGACACACAGCCTTGTCGCTTATGAAAAACAGAGTTTGAACTTTTTTATCTAGATGGCATTGAGAAAGTCAGCATTAACTGTGTGCTAAAACATGACTCTTAAGCTGATTAAATTATGATAACCACCAACGACAGAGATAACTTTGAACATTTTTTAATCTTGATGGATGACCAACTCGAGGCCGTGGAGAACGAGTCAAATAAGAGAGGTTTTTCAATAGATCTGACAATGAATTCCTTAGAGAACATTGAAAAAGTATTCTTGAGCATTATTGAAGACTGTACCGAGGAAGAAACTGACGGTTGGATTGCAACGTTTGCAAGGTATATCGGTGAAATAGTCAGAATTCGATTTGATGGGCAATGGCACTTGTCATCTGATAGCCCGAAAGATGTCTATTACAACACGCCTGTGATTGTAAATCATACAGAAATAGAAGGGCTCGAATTTTCTCCCATCTTCGCAATTCGCGCATTATCTATTCGAAAACGCATAGGACTTTTGCACCAAATTATTATGGCAGACATAGAACCCGTTCCGCTTGAAATAGAACATCTGCGCGAAGATTGACATCGCAATAGGTTAATTTTTTTGAAATAGCACGCTTGATTGATCCACGTTCGCCGCTTGCAATCTCATCTGCTGCTTACCAGATGACTCGCTGGCAACCGAAAGGGATAAATGCCGCTATTCGTGGTCACTTTCAGTTAAGCTGATGCACAGCTATAGCCGGACCGATGCAAGTAACACCAACCATTTTGACGTAACATGAAAATAGTCATTACCTTATTCCTGCTTGCAGCCTCATTATCAGGCTGCGTGCCATCAACTGAGGCAGTAAAGCCTATCGTATCAAATGTCAACTTGACGCTCAACGAATCTCCCAAGGAATTTACCAATACAAATAAAGATATTATTAAAGTTATCACTCGCCCCCCAGGTGTCAATTTTTATAAAGTGAAGTGGGGGAATGAAAATCTTGGTATGGTTACCTTTAAGCATGGGGAAAACACATTTTCAGTAGAACACGTATTAAGTGCCAATGCGGTAGACAATCGTCGATCGCCAGATGAAGGGCTAATCGAATTCAACGTGTACGCGAGCATTGGAGATACGGACCTGATAGGTCATGACGACGCACGCAAATTGTTCATCTCCGCTTTGCAACGTATTCGCAAGGCTGGCTGGAAAATTTTCATTAATGAGGGAGATCCGCGCCTGCGTGGGAAGGCGATGCTAGATTTCGCTCTATCCAAATCTCCAGCAAGCAGTCTTGATGCAGATTACGAGCCAACGTTTGTCGAGTGGATGAAGATTCCTAGCGATATGCAATGGCAGTTTTACGCAAATCATGCCTACCTTACTATTTCTTTTACTCGCGAACCTACATTGCTCGACCCGCATAAGCCAGGCTCCTACCTGATAACTTATACGTTGCAAAGCGAGAATGAGCACTTCCGCAACTATGTAACACCAACGCAGAAAGATTATTGGAAAAGTGCGTTGCCGTTGCAGTTAGAGTATTTGCCGGCTATGCGTGAAGCAAAAGAATCCGAACTGCGGGCGCAGGGCGTAGAAATCGACGAAACCTATATGGATGCGCCGATCCCTGCTTTTATTGAATAGCCGATGTCCGATGAACAGCTCAGGCGCAACCTTATAGCGGGCATACCGACGTTATTCTTGATTTGTTTGCCTCGCAAGAAAGTTGGCAGGCATCATGAATCGGACCAACATCAGCAGAAAATTCATCGCTGCCACCTAGATGCTAGCGGAGGCCAGCAAGGACCTCAAACTCAAAATGGCTGCCTGCTGCTGCTGCTGCCGGTACGGATACGAGAGCATTGTCGATCCAGGTCTGGCTTCGGAAATTAACGAAGTTCGCATCTCGATAATTAGGGTTATTAATATATCAAAAAGGGTGGAAAATGAAAGATAGAGAAACAGACCTGATCATTCAACTTGCGAGTAACCTAGTTAACGCAATAAGAAAACTAGAGCCTCAGTTCGAGAGCGCTTTTTATAGATTCTTTGTTGAAGACTATCAACTCGAGTCATGTTCTTCATACACCGTGCCTGGCGATGTTTTTATTGTAAGCGCACTAGATCAAGATGAATTTTTTGTTTCAATGAATGATATCTGTTTGGAACTGATGCAAGAAATGGAAAAGTCGCCAGGCCTTTTGCTAATCACGGTCCATAAAAATTTTGACTATAAGATTGAGTTTGAATACGAAAATATGAATAAGTGGAATATTAGCTTGTTGGATGGAGGAATTGGTATTCCAACCGAATAAGCTGGTATGTGCCGTGGAAAGCTAACGTAGACTAGCGCCACGAGCACGGACAGACCGGCGAAACTCCGGCTTGATGAAAGTCGGGAACACACGCTCGAGCCGAGAACGTACCGTAATCGGTTGGGGAAAGCATGCTAAGTAGTTGCGATCAAGCCGCGCGAGCCTGTTGTACGCTTTGCCTGGGCTTCGCTTGAACCGCAATCGGCCACTGCGGCCTGATTAGCAGAGACGGCCAACGCTACAAGCACTATGACGCGCTTTTGGTTCGCCTGCCAGCGCGGGGCTGACGTCATATCGGGCGGACTAATGCACGGAACCAATGAGGAAAGCAAAGCGCGTGGCAAAGATGTGTACGGAACGTGGGTGGCGGTGTTCGAAGCGCTGGCGGAGCAGAACTGGGGTTCGAAGTTCATGTCATACATCTTCAGTCCAGCTCAATTTTATCGAACGCGATAAGGATTGTCCGCTGGTCATGGTGCAGTTATGAACGGCGTCTGATGCACCCGCCCTGCTCTGCTAGCACCCAAAACGCCATCGACCATGCCAACGTGATTTCCGTGATGTACAAAAGCAACCGTGACTGCGGAGGATTTAAGCACCGAGACCTTGATGATACCGGCGGTAGTGGCGCTCGCGCCTGGCGGCCAGCAGCGCAGGACTGCAGTCCGACCTTGGATATGTGGTGCAGTAGTCAGAGAGCTCGGTACAGAGAGACATTTACCGCAGCACGGGTTCAGGTTACCAACTGGTGTGGGGGATATCGTTCGTAGTGGCACTGCGCTGATGTCCCAACGGCACGTGGGCAGTAAGGCGGCAACGGGACGTCTACCCAACTACACAGTAGCGAGTCAATCGGGTTGTTACGTGGTGCACGCGATGGAAGCCGCCCTACTTCAAGCGGCAGCATCGCAAGAGACCTTGGCGAGCAGAGAGGCGCTGCAGACGCAGGTTGATTTGATCACGAACATGGGGCCCCAGCCGAAGGGCAAGCTTGGTGGTGGTGCGGGTAGACAGAACACGTTCAAGACGCCTAATCGCTCGCGCGATGAGGATGCTGCGGAGCCAATGAGGAACTTGATGCGCCCGTTGCACTGATAGGTATCAAATGGGCAAGGCCGACAGCAACTTTGAGAATAGCAATGCATACTGCATAGAATTTGACGATAAGGTCATCGCTCGGGTCGCGATGAAAACGCAGCCCACCGTAGCAATTCAGCAGCTTTTGTAGAAATTGATTATGATCCATGCTCGGGTAAGGATAAGCCGAGATTTTAAGATGGTCGATGGCACGACCAATTTAAATTCTATGACTTCCGTAGTGCCTGCCGTGGGCTGCAAAGTGCAGAATAAAAATTCTGGGCCAAGTGTGATCCGCCTGCGACGCATGCTGCAATACACAGCATTACGTTTATTTTCGAGGAAAGTGAAATGCCCACAATCAATAAGCGTTTTGAACTACGATGAACTTCCTTATCCGGCATCCAAGTGATGAATTTTTCTTGCGCTCCATAGCGATCAAAATTTTACTTGGTTTTTTTTCGATAGCATTATTAACACAAGCTGCAGGGTCAACTCTATGCGCATCGGATGAAAATATCATCTTCTCATGCGAATTGAAAAACAAAAAAATTGTTTCAGTCTGTTCTTCCAACAGTCACAAGCAAGGCCATATAGACTATCGCTTCGGCAAGAAGTCCAAAGTCGAGTTGAGTCATTCTGCCAACACTCAACTACCAACGCAAAAATTTCATCGCGGTGAAATTGTTTATGCAAACAATTCCGAGGATGTTCTCTGGTTCAAAAAGGGAAATTATAGATACACGGTATATTCGCCCACACGCGGTAGCCCCGGACTGTCTGTAGCGCTCAACGGAGATGTGATAACACGCCTTGAATGCAATAATAGCGGTGGTGGCACGACCGATTCTCCCAAAACATCTTCGCCATTTATTGTCGAACACGGCACCGCGGATCTGATGACATTTGAAGAGCTCTGGAAGTACTAGCAGGGGTGATGTCACATCACCCAAGGTGAGAAGATGATCATAGTTCAGAAAAATCGCGATCCCTAATGCCTCACACACGATCACGGCATAGTCAACGTGACAGTCATCGACACGCTCAACCGGGTAACCCATTGAAGAATACCGGCAGGGTCCCACAGGCCAACGATTAGCCAGTCAAAGTGTCCCGCCATGCGTCACTTACCAGGCAGTTTTATAGATCGCAGATATTGCGTGGTAGCACGCCTGCAATTCACCCATAAAGATGAACCAGAATTTTCTAGTTTTTTCGAGCAGGATGAACTGGCTTTTACTACGCGCAGAAAATTCTGATCACCTCATATAGGCCAAGACCAGATTCGAGAATGGACGATTAATATCATCGCAGGCAGAAAGAATTTCCAAGATAGTTAGCCCGTTACGAACGTCGTAGGAAAAAGTCAAGTTAACCTCGAACTTTGCCAACCTCTTGTCTAAAAAACATGAAACGAATAATACTTGCTGGTGTATTTTTCTTTGCGCTGTGTAGTTGCGAAAGAAGAATTTCAAAAGAAAGAATAGCTGATGGAAACAATGCATTAACGATCAGAATAGGCCAGCCAGGAATCGATTTGAAAAATCAATATCCCGGCGCTGTCAAAGTCGAGCGCCAACCTGCCGGACTCACTTTTTATCAAGTCAATTGGAGAGCTACCGAAAAAGGGAAAATTAAGCTTGATATGAGTGACAGTAGCCTCGTGTTCGATGACGTACTAGGCATGGTCGGCACTGAGGATAATGGCGAAAAGAATCCAGGAATCTATCGGCTAACCATTATTTCAAAAATTACGGATTCTAACCAGATTTCTCACGAAGATGCGAGGACAAAGTTTCTCTCAATCCTTAAAAAAATTAAAAGTTCAGGATGGTCCACGTTAATTCCTTTTACCGCACCCCGATTGAGAGGTAAAGATATGCTGAATTATCTTCTAGAAACAAAGAATCCAACATCACTGGATTCGAGTTACGACCTATCGATCAGCGAATGGATGAACATCGATAACCTTACCTCTTGGGAATTTAACAAAGAAAAAATATTTCTTGAAGTAAGTTTCTCTAGAACTTCAGAAGAAACTGAGGCTCAAGCATTCGCCAGTTACGTCGTACGATACACAGTCAAATCAGACGTCGCATATTTTAAGGAATATGTCGACTCCAACGCGACTGAGTCGTGGGAATCACTTCTTATCGACGAATTAAAGAATTCTGCCGAGCGCCGACGTTCCTTGGAAGAGCGGCTAGAAAAAAACGGTATAAAAATTGATAAAGAATATATGAATCCAAAACCACCAATATCGAGTTTTGATCATTAATCCGATTCGCGGAAATTTTCTTTCTTTCGGAAAAATAAATTAACGTCACATTGGCACAGCTCGGCTCGTGAATCAGAATAAGACTCTTTCACCTAAAAGATCGCCTGTGCTAAGCCTGACTGCCATGGAAGATTCTCTATCACCCGAAGAATGGCTGGAGGAATTGCATATAAATTCTGGCCTGACAGCACCGAACCTGATAGCGCACGCAGAGTGACAATATCAAACCATAGATCACGCAGAAGAGATTTTCTGAAGTTAAGTACGCAGCTACTGATATAAAACCGGCACATTGCTTGGCAAGTGATCAATTCGAAAAATTTATAAAGGAATGGTTATGGATGAAGTATATGAATACTTTTTGTCGACTATGGGACCAGAATTTAATAAAACCCAGCCAACCGAAGCCCAGATTGCGAAATTTTCCGGTAAGTTGCCGCGGAAGCTGCTTGGGTATTGGCATGATTACGGTTGGGGCGGATTTTATGACGGATTATTTTGGTTTACCGACCCGGAAGAATATGCTTCTTCTGTAGAAGCATGGCTCGCTTCAACCAATATACCGGATAAGCAAAATTATCTAGCGATTGCCAGGAGCGCATTTGGCCGCATTTTTCTCTGGAATAAAAAAACAGGGCAGAACATCACAATTATTTCGTTAGATTCATTAATAATTACTTCTCCTCCTGATGAAGATGTCGCCGCCGGCGATGATACAGATGCTCTACAGGATTTTTTATGCGAGATCGATCCTGACTATCTCGATATGCAAGACACGAGGGAAAACAATCTCTTCAAAAGGGTATTAAAAAAACTTGGACCTGTTGCAGTTGACGAGATGTATTGTTTTGAACCGGCCCTTGCTATTGGGGGATCGCCAATCCTCGGTAACATCGCAATTGTAAAAATTATACCGCAGTTAATTTTCCTTGCGCAGTTGGGGGATGTCGAAATTTTGCATATTGATGTCAACAAAATTCTTTGATCTTAATTAACGAGCGTCTCGAATTTGCTTTTAAATAAACAATGAATTATTATTTCAAAGTATTTTTGCTAGAATTTCCCCAGCAACCTAATTCGGTCCCAATCCCACCGTTGAGACTACAGCATTACAGGTCACGACTTCCAATCGCTCTAATGGATTTCTGGACGCATGCTGGATGGTCGGGATATGGTGATGGCATCCTGTGGAGCAGCGATCCTGAAGTGTTCGATCCCGCTGTTCAGGCGTGGTTAGAGCAGACTGGCCTTTTGGTAGAAAATTACACGGTGATTGCGCGAAATGCGTTCGGTGAACTGTACTTATGGGGAAAGAAAACAGGAATGAGTGTGATCATCGAACCATTATTCGGTACCGTGACCAATTTTCAGTCAAACTTTCAAGAGGACAGAGAAGACGCCGCAATGCTCGCTTTTTTTGCATCAAAAAAGCAGAAATCCTCAGATTTCTACGACTGGAAGGACAAGCCTCTATTCAAGAGAGCGCTGAGAAAGCTGGGGCCACTTCAGTCTGACGAAATGTACAGTTTCGAGCCAGCATTAGCGATTGGAGGAACTCCAAATCTTGAGCACCTCGTCAAGGTCAAAATGGTCGAGCATCTCGTTTTCCTATCTCAACTTGGCGAGGTCGAACTCGTTGATATTGACGTGCGACGACCCGAGTGAATTGTCTAAACAACCGACGTATGATGAGATCACCCAATTTCCGAAGACGCTCTTTTGACAAGCATTTGGCGGCTCTAAAGTCATACAGACGAGGTATGCAATGCGTACAGCAACGTTGCATACAATACTCAACTTTTTAAAAGTTATCATGAACCAATATCTAGAAGATTTTTTAACGGAATTTCCTTTGCAGCCAGGCGGAGTTAAGCCCTTCAAATCAAGCCTGGATAAATATATAGAACGGGTACCAGATGCACTTATCGTGTTTTGGCAAGAAGTAGGTTGGTCAGGGTTTGCCGACGGTTTGTTATGGACCACCGACCCGGAGGAGATGCAACCCGTAATCGAACTTTGGCTGGAAAATGTCGATTTGGTGGACACAAGCTTGTACACAGCAATTACCCGCAGCGCTTTCGGGGAAATACATCTATGGGGGAAGAAGACTGGAATGAACGTGATTATTGAACCTTTGTTTGGCACAGTTACAGTGTTCGAGCCCCACTTCAGTGAAGATCAAGAGGATCTGGAACTGATAGCCTTTTTTGGGTCCAAAGTAAGGAAGAACTTCGATTTCAAAGATGATAAAGAAAAACTTTTGTTCAAAAAAGCGCTAAAAAAACTGGGACCACTTAATTCTGATGAGATATATGCTTTTGAACCAGCCTTAAGTATCGGCGGACTCCCCAAGATCGAAAACCTCGTCAAAGTTAAAATGATCGAGCATCTTGCAATGCTTGCACAGCTGGCCGAGGTCGATCTGGTTCGTATGGACATCGGACGTTTCCTGTGAAATGACCAGGAATAAGTAACCAGGCGAGCTCGCCGCCTCATTGAGGCGCTCTATGATTACCAATCGGGCCTGCTCGTTCATCAGGTATTATGCGCTTGCCGATGATTCGAACCGCATCAGGTGATGCACAAGGCATGCACGAATCTCGATTGTGTACGGAACCGGAAATGGCGCGGCTGGTTGGGCCAGCGGTAACGCACTGGTGCCGGCCATTTGCGAAGTGATCTGCAGCTGAGATCTGGTGCAATTCGTCGCGTCTGCAGCGCAGCAGTTGAAGAGCCTGGATCAGCGGCTTTGTTAAAGTCGATGATTATGGAAGCAGAAAAAAACGAACCTTACCTATTTGAAAGTCAAATCTTTGAATGTGAACCGATATGAGACGTCAATTTACTAAAATAATCAAAATGGCTACCATCTCGTTAGTGCTGGCATGCTCTACCACGGCTAATGGCAAACGACACTGCGAAGTGAACTGCATCCTGACGAGCGCGCTTAGCGATCAAAATTGTGCGCTCGAAAACACACCACTCGTACGCTGCCGAAATTTTGACGAATTTAAAGATTACGATAATAGGCTTAATCGCTCTTATTCGATTCTACGCAAACTGCTCAATAAGACTGACCAGGAAAATTTACGGAAAATCCAAACAAGTTGGATAAGCTGGCGAGACGAGACATGTGACGATTTGGAAAGCGAAGCCAACTGTGACAATGGAATGTGCACCGGGGTCGCCCACGACTCGTGTATGGTTTCCTTGACAGAACGTCGAAATAACGAGCTAGAAGTTTTTAAAAAAGGCATTACTAAGGCAAAAGCGTCGAATTTTAGCTTCTCAAGGAGATTGCCGAATGATCAGCCTTTTGAGCTTCCATAGAAAATTTGAATCAAGGCGGTCTCAATGTTTAATAAAATTGGTTCAACATGATGTTTTTTTTAATCCATTTGAAAAGAATTCTGGCACTGATGCTGCTTACTGCTTTAACAGCGTGCTCGAAAGATATAGAAAATAAGCTTTACTCCAACGATCTTTTAGCGTTAAAGAAGGTTGTTGCGTTACCCAATGAGGTACTTTCTGCAAAATGGGAGGTATTCAGATCACCAGAGTACGCTAATATTCCAGGCCCATCTGACTTCGTCGCGCTTGTCGCGGAAATTGAAACCAAGGATGGAAGCTTCCTAACGCGCCCGTCGGTAGATCCCAAGGAGGAGTACATAGTACCTCAAGCTTCCAGACCTTGGCTGTCAAAGGAATTTAAAACACTAATGGCCAAACATCAGAATAGTCGTATCGAAATATCGCAGATCGGAGATTGCAGTCCCTACAGCGCAAAGATGACCAAAGGCGGTAGATTGGTAAATGGTATCACTTGTGTTTCAGATAATCGCTACTTAATTTATTTGTTGTTACAGTCTGACTCCCAGTAGATCGAGTAATTTTTTACGCTGTTGATCCAGTCATAGTGAGTGCAGTCATGAACAGGTATCTAAAAATTACTGCCGCTGCGCGCCATGCTCTACACTGGCACAGAAATAGAACAACAGCTTCTTCCACTTAAATAAATGGCGCATCTCTGGCCTGGTACAGGTCGCCTTGCGTTTGGAACGTATTTCAGACGAAGTATTGACTGTGGCGGCACGACGATGCTACCGCTGATGATCATCGACGTTGCTTGAACAATAGACTCCCTCAAGTTTCAAGATCGGCTAGAATCCCTACAGGATCGTAGAAATCCCCCTCTTCGGGTAGAGGCGAGATGATTAGCGCCACAAATATCGCCACCCGGGTTGCGAAACAACAGGGTTGTGCCACTTTTGATGGTATGGACCTTAAACCGGTAACCGGCCTCCCCTACCGGGACAACGAGCGGGTTGGCACAAGCAAGGATTCAGTATGCAATCTGCTCCATTCGAGTTAAGTCCGTCTCAAAAAATTCAAGTCACACTGCTCTACCTCTATGCGTCGTTCGATTACCTGAAAGAACTTCGCCTCAAGTTGCAAGCGCTGATGGTTGCAGTCGATCCGACACTCGAGCTCTCGAAAATGCAACGCCGCAACTCATTGATTCCGCTTCCCAGCGTGGCGCACGTGAGATGTCCGAAAATTGGCGCAATGATGCCTGCTCCATTCTTATGCATTTCGAACGTTCAGTCGAAGGACAGATGACCGAACGTGCCAGCGATTCGTTTTCAATCACCATTGCGAACGAATGCGAGCGCAGCTTGAGCGAAATATCGCTGGCCTGGATGACGCCTGATGAGCAGGATAATTTCGACAATCAATTTCAAGCAATCTCATGGCACGCCCTTCAGCTCGACGACACGGTCAGTCAGCATCAACGGGCGGGGCGCTGGGATGATTTCAGTCTGATGCTCGCTGCTTCCGAGCGCAAGCATGATATCGACCGAGCGGATTCACTTCGGTTGCGCCCAGATATCCTTGGTGTGAGTGGCACGACGCCGGCTCGTACAGGGGTGTATCTCCCTCTGGACGATCTCTACGGTACGCCTCAGTTCTGCTGGACCGGTAATCCACAAGGCGTTCTTCTCGACTGTAATACCTTCAATGAGCTTGGGCTGGAAGCGCTGGCTTCCATCGGACGGGATGATTTATGGATCAACAAAAGCCGCATGCTCGACTTCGCCCGACGTCACGCGAACGACCCAAGATTAACGCAAGACCCATTTTTTGACGAAAGCATCTCTGATGAAGATCTTGCTCCAAGTCTCGTGGCGCGAAACGCATTTACCACTCGGCCTTGCCGTTGGATGTACGTCGAACAGATTCATGGTGCGCTGAAAAACTGAACTGAAGTAAAAAGCTGAATGAATCTCAGCCAAGGTGCGAATACTGGACTGTATAGTTCTCGGCTTAAACTATTTGACCCATCAAACGAAAAACGCTGTTACATGACAAAATTCTTCATTGGCTTTCTCTGCTCGACGCTTTCACTTGGCTGCCTTGCAACCGAGTTTCCTGCTGTGGGCTTGCTTCAACAAATTCCCGTGATGGGAGCAGACTACAAGGTGATAGCACGGCCCATCTATATCTTTACAAACAAGAAGTTAACTGCCCCTATCGTTTTTACTGGCATGGCCGGAACGGAACAGCCTTATATTCCAGTATGTTGCTATCAAGTCAAAAACATCTCCCCTCTTGATCTCCCGCGGGAAGTCAAAAAGTATCATAAGGATGAAGAGTTTGGTTCGCATATGAGGGGTATTCGAGGATATGCTTACCTATACGCAGCCGAACCTGTCAGCGACAAGTCCAAATGGACATCAATCATGTCTGCTCTGATAAAGAAATCCTCGAACCCTGACGATGGGTCGCCGTTCAGTGCGCCGGTGTTAGCTGCAATGATCACTGCAGAAAAAATTCCGCTGAAAATGGGAACTCCGCCCAATCAAACGACGCTTCACACGCGATATGACGAGAAATCCGATCGCCTAGTCTTTACCTTTCAGCAGGGAAAGCAAAAAATCGAGTTTTCGGAACCGACGTTTGCGCACTAGCTACCTGAAACAGGTTGCTTGCGATTTCCCGACTGTGATGTAAACGTCGTGGAAATCGCACTGATGTTTCTCCCAGCGTGGAAGGTCGACGGTCCTCACTCCCCCGTGATCTTCGCATCCTTCACAAACTTGCCCCACGTCTGATATTCCTTGCTCGTATGCGCTGCCAATTCCTGCGGCGTCATGTAGACCGCATACGCACCCTGCTCCTGCGCCTTGCGCTTGAATGCGTCGGTCGCCATGATTTTCTTGATCTCGCCAGTCAGCTTGTCCACGATCGGCTTGGGCGTGTTGGCGGGCGCGTACACGGCAAACCACGAGCTCACGTCCAGCTTCTCGTACCCTTTGATCGTCGCCGTCGTCGGCACGTTGGGCAGACTCGGCAACGCAACGTTGCCGGTCACAGCAATGGCGCGCAGCTTGCCGGACCGGATATGAGCCAGCAGCGGCGGTGCTGTCGTAAAGGTCATTTCGACGTTACCGCCCAGCAGATCGGTAATCGCCGGGCCCGTGCCTTTGTACGGCACGTGGGCGATATTCGTGCCGCTCATCCGGTTCAGCATTTCGCCCGTCACGTGCTGCAGCGAGCCATTGCCGGACGATGCGTAATTCAGCTTGCCGGGGTGTGCCTTGGCGTAGCTGACCAACTCGGGCAGCGTCTTGATCGGCAGATCGGGCCGCACGACAAACACTTGCGGCGCCACGATCAGGTTCGCAACCGGGGCGAAGTCCTTGATCGGATCGAATCCGGCCTTGACCACGTGCGGCGTGATGACGTGAAAGCCCGAGTACTGCACCAGCAAGGTATAGCCGTCCGGCTTGGCCCGCTTGACGGCCGAGGCAGCGATCGCGCCCGCCCCACCCGGCCGGTTCTCGACGACGACCGGTTTGCCCAATGCCTTGGACAGCGGATCGGAGATCATGCGCGCGGCCAGGTCGGTGGTGCCGCCTGGTGCGGCCGACACCATCAGCGTGATGGCGCGCGCTGGATAGGTATCCTGTGCCTGCGCGCCGATGCTGACAAGTGCTGCGCCGACGGCGAGCATACTGGCGCGCATGCGCAGCGAGTGGATCGATTTCATGGTGTCTCCTGAATTATTAAAATAGTTGTTTGCATTCCGGCGATGGCCCGGGTTCAAGCCGAGCGCGCTTCGGCGCGCTCCCTGATCGCTTCGAAATCCCCGGGTGGCCGGTGCAGGTCGAGCCGCCGGCCCGCCTTGACGATCTGGCTCGGCGTCTCGTGCCCAATTAGCGCCGGTAGCCGTGACGATGCGTCCAGCAAGCGGCCCAGATCGACACCCGTGTCGTAACCCATCAACTGCAACGCGTGCACCACCTCTTCGGTGCAGACATTGCCCGAGGCGCCTGGTGCATACGGGCAGCCACCAATGCCGCCAAGCGACGCGTCGAAGCGGTCGGCGCCCGCATCGATCCCGGCCAGCACATTGGCCAGACCCATGCCGCGGGTATTGTGAAAGTGCAGACTCAGTTCGGTACCCGGCCAAGTCGCGCGAAAACGCGCCGTCAGCGATGCCACCTGGCTCGGGTACGCCATGCCGGTCGTGTCGCACAGCGTGACCCCGCCGGCGCCCGCCTCGTCGATGAAGCGCGCGCACCAGGCCAGCACCGTGTCTTCCGGCACATCGCCTTCCATCGGACAGCCGAATGCACACGACAACGAGATATTGACGGTCAGCGACGCTTGTCGCGCCAGTGCCGCCACCTCGCACAAGCCCTGGAACGATTGTGCCTGCGTCATGCGCAGATTGGCCAGGTTGTGCGTTTCGCTGGCCGACATCACCAGGTTCAGTTCATCGGTGCGGCTCTCGATCGCGCGCTCGGCGCCGCGCACGTTTGGCACCAGCGCGCTGTAGATCACGCCCGGCACGCGCTCGATGCCGAGCATCACCTGCTGGGCATCGGCCAGCGCCGGAATCGCCTTGGGTGAAACAAAGGCGGTCACTTCGATCTTGGCCATGCCGGCCCGCGACAGGCTGTTGACCAGGGCGATCTTGTCGGCGGTCGGTACGAACACCGACTCGGCCTGCAAGCCGTCGCGTGTGCCGACTTCCTGCATGTGGATGCGGCGGCCAGCGCCGTGCCACCGGTTCATGCGACCACCCCCTTGTCGCGCAAGGCGGCGATGTCCGGCTCACTCAAGCCCAGTTCGCGCAGCACGCCATCGGTATCGTCACCCAGGCCCGGCGCGGAGGTGCGCACGGTGCCTGGCGTGCCCAGCAATTTGGGAACGACGCCCGGCACTTCGAGGTTGTAGCCGTCGCGCGTGGACTGGGCCAGGATCATGTCGCGCGCCCGGTAATGGGGATCCTCCGCGATGTCTTTTGCCGTATAGACCTTGCCGGCCGGGACACGCGCGCCGCCCAGCAACTCGAGGACCTCGGTGATCGGGCGCGTTGCCGTCCAGACGCTGATGGCGGCGTCGATCTCGGCCACGCGCACGACGCGGCCGGCATTGTCGGCCAGCGCCGGGTCGTGGGCCAGATCGTCGCGCCCGATCACGGCCATCAGGCGCTTGAAGATGCTGTCGCCGTTACCAGCGATGAGCACGTAGCCATCGTTGCAGCGGTAGGCGTTCGACGGCGCGATGCCGGGCAGCGCGCTGCCGGCGGCTTCGCGCACGGCGCCAAAGGCGCTGTATTCGGGCAGCAGGCTTTCCATGACGTTGAACACGGCCTCGTGCAGGGCGACATCGATCACCTGGCCCTTGCCGCCATTGACCTTGCGGTGGTACAGCGCCGTCAGTACGCCGATCGTGCCGTGCAGTGCGGCCAGCGTATCGCCGATCGACACGCCGCAGCGCACCGGCACGCGGTCCGGTTCGCCCGTCAGGTGGCGCAGGCCGCCCATCGCCTCGCCGATGGCGCCAAAGCCGGGCAAGTCGCGGTACGGACCGGTCTGGCCATAGCCCGAGATGCGCAGCATCACAAGGCCCGGATTGAGAGCGGACAGCGCATCCCAACCCATGCCCCAGCCTTCCAGGGTGCCGGGGCGGAAGTTCTCGATCAGCACGTCGGCTTCCGCGATCAGCTTGCGGGCAATGTCCTGGCCTTCAGCGCTGCGCAAATCGAGGGCGATCGAGCGCTTGTTACGCGACTGCACCTGCCACCAGACCGATGTGCCTTCCTTGATCATGCGCCAGTTGCGCAGCGGGTCGCCACTGCCGGGGGCCTCGATCTTGATGACGTCGGCGCCGAATTCGCCCAGGGTCTTGCCGGCGAACGGGCCGGCGATCAATTGGCCCATTTCGATGACGCGCACGCCGCGCAAGGCGCCGTCGGGAATGCTGCTGTTGAGGTTCATGCTGGTCTCGTCGATGGTTGTAGCTTGTCGACCCAGCATAGAGAGAACGGGCCCTGCCCGTCCAACCGTTTCTTTTCAACGAGCCTTCGTCAACCGCGAACGCTCTTCGGCGGCCCCCAGATGCGCGAGCAGCGCCCGCGTCACCGGTGACAAACCCTTTTCTTCGCGCACGACGATGCGCAGCTCGCGCTCGGCCCACGGCTCGTCGATCTCGACAGCCACCAGCCCCAGCGGCTGGCCGATAGCGGTGAACACTTCATGGGGAATCACGCCCAGGCCCATGCCCACCTGCGCCATGCGGCACACGGCATCGAAGCCAGGCACGTGGATGCGGGTTTTCAATGGCCGGCCCGAGGCGCGCGACGCCAGGTGCGTGCGCTTGTTGATCGAACTGTCCGCATGCAGCCCGACATGGTCGAAGTCGAGCGTGTCCGCGAACGGGACGCGGCCGCGCCCCGCCAGCGCATGGTCATGGCGCATGACGAGCACGATGCGGTCGCGCCGGTACAGGTGACAGTGCAGTTCTCGGGTATCGGTATCGCCCGAGCAGATGCCGATCTCGGCAAAGCCATCTTCGACGCCCTTGACGACGTCGCCGCTGGGGCGCTCTTCCAGGTCGAGCCGGATCTGCTCGTGCAGGTTCAGGAATGCGCGCAAGTCTTCCGGCAGAAATTCCACGATGGCCGACAGGTTCGCCACCATGCGCACGTAACCACGCAAGCCCTGGGCGTGCTCGGCCAGTTCCTGGCCGATCTTGTCGACGCTCTGCAGGATGCGGCGCGCGTGCGTCAGCAGCGATTCCCCGGCCGGGGTCAGGGTCATGCCGCGCGCCGCGCGCACCATCAGCGCCACGCCCAGCGCCCCCTCCATGTCGGCCAGCCGCTTGCTGGCGGCCGAGACGGCAATGGCTTCGCGCTCGGCGGCGCGGGTGAGTGAACCTTCTTCGTGGATTGCCAGGAAAAGCTGCAGGCTGGTGAGGTCCAGCCTTCTGAGGATATTGTTCAGTGCCATCGGAAAAGCTGATACAGCGGGAGACGAGAGTGTCACGACTGTATCAGGTCTGTTCAGGCAAACAGGTTTCCCACTCTGGACGCGTCCGCCAGGTTCCAGATGCGCGCGGCCAGCGCGTGCATCTCGGCCTCGCTCGCAGCCTCGCCGAACAGTGCCAGCCGCAGCGCTTTCTGTTCGAGTTCAGCGCGCGACAAGGTGTTGCCGGGGTCGCCCTTCGGTTCGTCGACCCGGCCGGTGAGGCGCCGGCCATCGGTCGTCTCGACCGTGACCTTGCCAATCCAGCGCGCCGGATACGCGGCGTCGACTTCGTCGTCGAACTCCATGCCCACCTTGCCACGAAACGCCGCGATCGGCGCGGCATTGAAATGGTCCTCGAACTGGCTCAGTCCGGCCACGTCGTAATGCGCGATCAGTCCGAGTACCGTCCCCATCGAAAATTTGGCCTGATGCACCGTGTGCGGATCGACGACCGCGCCCAGCACGTCGATCGCGCCCTGGTGTACGTGCGCGACGACGCGCGTGATCTGCTCTGGTTGCAGGCCGTGGCTTCGCATCACCTGCTGCAAGGCGTCGGCAGCCGGATGCGTGTGCCGGCACGACGCGTGAAATTTGAAGGACGTCTCGGCCAGCGCCCAGCGCTCGCCCAGGCGGTCGGTCAATTTGGCCGGATCGGCGTCGCTCGACATACCCGCCGCCATGCCCTGCGCACCCTCGAGAATGCGGCGTGCACCGGTAAAGCCATCCTGCGCCAAGTAGGCCGACGTCAAGCCATTAGCGGCCGCGGCTGCCGTGTGCAACTGCTTCGAGTCGGCGGCGTCGCGCAGGAATTCCCACAGGCCCGCCGCCTGCGTGCCGGCCGAGCCGAAGGCATGCAGCATCTGGTCGGGCGTGAGCTTGAGCAAGTGGCCCGCAGCAGCGGCAGCCGCCAGCGTACCGGCCGTACCCGTCGTGTGGAAGATGCGGTAATGCGAGCGGCCAAGAAATTCGCCGACGCGGATGCCGACCTCGTAGCCGGCCACGGCCGCCGTCAGCAGGTCGCGCCCGCTGGCGCCGATCGACTGGGCAACGGCCAGCGCCGCCGGAAACACGACCGCGCCGGGATGGAATACCGAGCCGTTGTGCACATCGTCCTGTTCGGCGACGTGCGAGGCAGCCGCGTTGACCATCGCCGCGAACAGCGGCGTGGTGGTCCGGCGCGAGATCAGCACCTCGCATGGGCCTTCGCCCGGCCCCATCGTCTGCGCATAGCGGTCGATGGTCTGCACGGCCCGTGACGTGCGACCGGCCAGCGCGGAACCGATCCAGTCGAGGAACAGATCTTCGGTGCGCATGCGCACGGCGTCGGGAATCTGCTCATAACGCAGGGATGCTGCGAAGGTGGCCAGCAACTGGCTCGGATGTGCGTGATCGACCATGGGTCTCCTTGTGTCTCGATGGGATGGGACGCGACGGTGCGACGTTGCCTGCGCGCTCCGGCCATCATAGAGATTAATAGACAATCATCAGAAATAGAAATAGGTGATACCAGCATCACGTCGTTGCATGCGATCGGACGCCTCCCGATCCGGAACGTGGCGCCCGGGCAAGCAGAATTACGCTACCATTCGTTGAGCAAATGTCAACAATGCAAGCCACTTGACTGACTGGATGAGAGACATCTTGAATGGGGCCATACGAGAACCCCAACAAAAAAATCGTGTTTGTTCTTTGATCCGCACCACGCGTCACGCTTCCAGCCATCCAGACCCATGCATCCTGCATGTTTCCGGCATCGCCCCACCCCGCCTCGCCTCACCCGATTTGCCCGGCCCGTCTGACCGGATAGCCGACCTTCCCCATCACGTTGACGATGCCTGCCCTTGATAACCCACTACCGAGAAAGCGACCATGAAATACACCGACCACCCGACCGGCGATGGGGCCGATTTTTCGCTCGACGTCGCGACCTGGGCAGCCTATGACACACCCTTGTTACTGGACGATCCTGCCGACAAGACCCGTGCGCTGGCCATGGCGACACGCCGCCATCCGCAGCCGGTCGGGGCGGTCGACGAACACGGCAACTGGCAGACGGTGCGCGCCCTGGTGGGCGCGGTTCAGTCGCCCGACTTCGGCGGTTCCGATCCCGATTTGCGCGCCGATTTCGAGGCGGCCTGGGGCACGCTGGCCGCGTCCACGCCAGGCGGCACGCCGCAGAGCGACACGGTCCTGATGGCGCTGTGCGTCGAGCGCCACAGCATGGAGCGCAACGACTTCGGCGTGCCGTTTGTCGACGGTCTGGTGGCGCGGCGGGGCCTCGTGTATGTGATCGAGGCCCAGCTGGCAGCAATGCGATACACGATCGAAGAAGACTGGGCCACCAAGCTGGTGGCGCTCGTCCACCGCGCATCGGCCACCCGCTCGGATGACGGCGCCGATCCGATGACCGATGCCCAGTGGCGCCTGCGCACACAGTTGGCGGCTGCACCGCAAGCTGTCTACGATGCCTGCGCCGCCAGGGTGAACGCGGTGATCGCCGGGCTGGCGCCCGCGTGCCAGATCGCCCTGGCATTGCAGTTCCCCGACCTGCCCGAGATGACGCATGGCGTACTCGAACGACTGTGCGCCAGCGACAATGAACCCGTGGACGCCGTTCACTACCTGCAACTGACGGCGACAAGCGACGCCGCACTGGCCCAGGCACGGGCGGTCGATATCGACAGCTACCGAACGCTCTGGGACTGGGCAGGCATGACCAGCACCATCGTGCTCGAGCACGGGGTCGACGCCGTGCGCTGGCTGGCGCCGGGCGCAGCGCACGACGCCGCAGGCGACGCATTGACGCGCATCGGCACGCCCGAGGCGATCGATGCGCTGGCCGCTGTTGCGGGCAAATCGAAGCGCGCGCTGGCCAGGCTGACGACGGCCACCGGGCGCTGGCCGGCCGCGGCAATGACCGCGTTGGCGCGCCGCATCAGCGCACAGGGCGGCAACAGCAAGCAGCAGAGTCTGTTGCAGCCGGCCCTGGTGGCGCTGGTGCAGCGTCATCCGGCGCTGCCTGCAGCGCTGCGTCCATGGCTCGATCCGGCCGCCCACGCCGTGCTGGATGCGATCGGCGCACGGCTGGCCGGGCCGGTCGATGCCGCCGCGGTCCATGACCTGCCAGCGGTGCTGGCCAATGTTCCCTGGCTGCAGCCCAGGAAGAAAGCAGCAGCGAGCCTGCAACTGGCCCCCTTGCCGCTGGCACCGGTCGAACGCTGGGATGATGGCGAGAAAGCAGTCATCCTGGCCCCCGATGCCTGGAGCGAACGGCGTTACCAGCAGGAGCTGGGCTCGGTCGAGGCGCGGGCTGCAGGCCTGGGCTTCGAGCACGGCAAGAACACCCCCGCGTTCCATCCGTCGTTCAAGGCCGCCTGCAAGGCGATCGAGGCGGGCAACGCCACGGAACTGGTGGCGGCCTGGGATGCCATGATGACTGAAAAGAAGAAAAACCCGCGCTGGCAGCGCATGTGGTTCGGCGGCAATGCGGCGGCGCGCCTGCCCGCCGCGCTCGGCATTCCGCTGTGGAATGCGGCCGCCGCCGAAGTCGCCTGCCACGGCACCCTGTACGTTGCCGCAACCTGGGGTTTGCCCGCGCTCCCCGGTGTGCTGGCGCGCATCAACAGCACACCGGGCGAGCACCTCGGCATTGCGCTGCACTTTGGCGCAGTCGAACTCGGACCGGTTGCCGCGCGCGCGTTTGCCCGGGTCAAGTCGCTGCGCGCCACGGGCCGCGAATGGCTCGGGCGTTTCCCCGAACATGCCGCGTGCGCGCTGATCGCCCCCGCGCTGGGCAAGCCGAGCGAGGCGCGCGACTGCGCCGCCGCCAGCCTGCGCTACCTGGCCGGCAGCGGCCACCTGGCCCTGATCGAGTCCGTGGCAGGACGCTACGACCAGCCCGGGGTCATGCAGGCCCTGCGCTCCATGCTCGATGAAACCCCGCTCGATCGCTACCCGGCCAAGCGCCCCGCCCTGCCCGCGTTCTGGCAGCCGGCCGGCTGGCGCCGTCCACTGCTCCATAGCGGCAAGCCGTTGCCCGATGCATCGCTCGACGTACTGGGGACCATGATGATGTTTCCCATCACCGACGGGGTGTACGCTGGCCTGCACCAGGTCAAGGCCGCCTGCACGGCGCAGAGCCTGGCCGATTTCGCCTGGGATTGCTTCGCGAGCTGGCTCAACGCCTCGGCCCCGTCCAAGGACAACTGGGCACTTCTGAGCCTGGGCGCGCTCGGCAACGACGACACGGCCCGCAAGCTGACGCCGTTTCTTCGGACCTGGCCCAGCGAGGGCGCCGCTGCCAGGGCCATGACGGGGCTGGACGTGCTGGCCGCGATCGGCAGCGACGTGGCGCTCATGTTCCTGAACGGGATCGCCCAGAAGGTCAAGTCGCGCGCCTTGCAGGACAAGGCGCGCGACAAGATCGCCGACGTGGCCGAAGCACGGGGCTTGACCCCGGAAGAACTGGAAGACCGCATCACACCAGACCTGGGGCTCGATGCGGATGGCAGCCTGCTGCTCGACTTTGGCCAGCGCGCGTTCAAGGTCGGGTTCGACGAAGCGCTCAAGCCCTTCGTGCGCGAGTGGCACGACGGCGCACCGGGCAAGCGCCTGCCCGACCTGCCCAAGCCGAAACAGACCGACGATGCCTTGCTGGCCGCCCCGGCAATCGAGCGTTTCAAGCTCCTCAAGAAGGATGCACGCACGATCGCCAGCCAGCAGGTGCTGCGGCTCGAACTGGCCATGTGCACCCGCCGCCGCTGGAGCACGGACGTGTTCGCGCAGTGCATCGCCGGCCACCCGCTGGTGCGGCACCTGGTGCGCCGGCTGGTGTGGGGCGTGTATGCGATGCCGCTCGACGCCATTGACGAAGGCCACGGCGGCGCACTGCGCGCGTGCTTTTGCGTCGGTGAGGACGGCGCGTACGTGACCGCCGGCGACGATCCGTTCACGGTGCCCGAGGGCGCAGAGCTCAAGATCGGCCTGCCGCACGCGCTCGACCTGTCCGCCGAGCAGGTCGCCGGGTTCGGGCAACTGCTGGCGGACTACGAACTGCTGCAGCCGTTCCCGCAACTGGGGCGCGCCACCCATGCATTGACGGCCGATGAACGCAGCGCCAACAAGCTGCTGCGCTGGAAGGACGTCAGGGTTGCGACCGGCAAGGTCCTGGGCCTGTCGCACATCGGCTGGCGCCGTGGGTCATCCGAGGATGGGGGCATCATCTCGACCTGCGGCAAGGACGCCGATGCCGGGCGCACGCTCGAACTGACATTCGCACCTGGCCTGTATGCCGGCATGCTCGACGAAGAGCCCGAACAGATCCTGGGCGAGGTCACGCTGGGCCGCGCCGGGCGCTCGGGCTGGGGCCAGGACGCCAGCCTGGCCACGTTCGATACGCTCGATCCGATCGCTGCCAGTGAACTGATTCGCGACATGGAACACTTGTGCGCATGAAACATCACATTCACAATGCAGCCCTCTGTGCCATGGAAGGAATCACCAATGCGCCGTTTTGAGTTCACCGACGACAAGTCGGCCAAGTTCTGGGAAGTCGAGCAGGCCGGGCTCGACCTGAATATCCGTTGGGGTCGCATCGGCACCGCTGGGCAGAGCCAGACCAAGTCGTTTGCCGATGGCGCCAGCGCCGGCGCGGCCATGCTGAAACTGATCAAGGAAAAGACGGGCAAGGGCTATGCCGAACAGGCTGCCACGCCAGGCGCAGTCATTGGCACCGCTCCGGTCAAGGCAGCGCCCGCCGAGGCGACGGTTGACGCGGTGACGCCGCAAGATGACACCGCGGCGAGCGCGCCGGCGCCGACTGCCGCGGCTGCCCCGGCTGCCGCGACTACCCCGCCAGTGGATCAGGTCGCGCCCTGGCTGGCGAATGGCGAACCGATTCTGCTCGACGATGCCGACGACATTACCCGTTCACGGGCGAAGGCAACCCGCCGCAACCCGCAGCCAGTCGTCATGGCAGACCAGCAGGCCACCTGGGACAAGGTGCGCAAGCTGATCGGCGCGCGGCTGAGGCCAGACTTCGACAGCGCCGATCCTGGCTTTCGCGCACACTTCGAGGCAGCGTGGAACGGCATGGCCGATCCAGTGCCGGGCGGCACGCCCCAGTCCGACGCCATCCTGCTGGCACTGGCCGGCAGCCAACACCGATACGGCCACGAGATCATCCCCGAACTGCTGGTCGACTATCTGGTGGCGCGCCATGGCTTGCCGTATGTGATCGACGTTCAGCTCGAGGCCATGCAGTATCGTGTGCACCAGACATATTCCCACAGCGATGACAAAAAGCGCACCGTGAGCATTGTCTACCGCGCGTCGTCACCCATGCACAGTATGGTCTCCGAGCCGCTGCACGACGGCCAGTGGCGCCTGCGCGCTCATCTGGCGGCCGCGCCGCAAGCGCTCTACGACGCCTGCGCCGCCAGCGTCCGCGACGTGATGGGGACGCTGGACCTCGAATGCCAGGCCGTGCTGGCGCTGCTGTTTCCCGACTTGCCGGACATGACGCACGGCGTCCTCGACCAGTTGAGCATCAAGGGCGTCGAGCCGGTGCCGGCCATGCACTGGCTGCAACTGACCGCGACCGACGACGCCGCGCTGGCGCAGGCGCGCAAGATCAAGGTCGACAGCTATGTCACGTTCTGGGGCAATGCCAGCATGGTGCGCACGCTCCTGCTCGAGCATCGCGTCGACGCCGTGCGCTGGCTCGCGCCGGGCGCGGCGTTTGACGAAACGGGCGACGTGCTCACGCGCATCGGTACACCCGAAGCGCTCGATGCACTGGCTCGCGTCGCCAGCAGCAGCAAGCCGGCGCTGGCCCGCTTCGTCCTGGCCGCCGGGCGCTGGCCGGTCGCCGCAACGGTTGCGCTGGCGCGCCACCTTGGCGGCAACAGCAAGGATGGGGGCCTATTGATGCCGACGTTGATCGACCTGGTGCGCAATCAGCCTGCCTTGCCGGCGCTGTTGCAACCCTGGCTCGAGCCGGCTGCCAATGCCCTGCTCGATCGTGTCACCGCGCGCCTGGCCGGCCCGGTCGATGTCGCCGACGCCGCCGATCTGCCAGACGTACTGGCCAGCGTGCCGTGGCTGCAGACGAAGAAAAAAACCATCGGCGTGCTGCAACTGGCCGCCCTGCCCTGCGCCCCGATCGAGCACTGGGATGACGGCGACAAGAACGCGATCCTGACCCGCATGACCTGGCATTCAGACCGCTACAAGGATGCCGCGCGCTCGCCCGAGGTGATGGTCGACCTGCTGGGGTTCAAGCACGACAAGCAGACACCGGGTCGAGCAGCCGCGCTCGCTGCAGGACTCCAGGCAGTCGCCGCGGGCGACGCATCCACGCTGCTCGCCGCCTGGCGCGCCCTGCTGGTCGAAAAGAAAAAAGAGCGCTGGTTCTACTATTTTTTGAACGGCCGTGCGGTGGCACAGATGGCGCCCGCGCTGGGCATCCCGTTCTGGAACGCCGCTGCATCCGAAGCCTCATGCACGGACGTCGATGTGGTTGCCGCGACCTGGGGCTTGCCTTCGTTGCCCGGGCTGCTGGCGCGGATCGGCAGCGCGCCGACCGAGAACCTCGGCATCGCCCTGCACTTCGGCGCGGTCGAACTGGCGCCCATCGCGGCGCGCGCCTACGCCAAGCTCAAGTCGCTGCGCGGTACCGGCCGCGAATGGCTGCGTCGTTTTCCCGAGCATGCGGCCTGCGCGCTGATCGCGCCGGCACTGGGCAAGCGGAACGAGGCGCGTGATTGCGCCGCGGCCAGCCTGCGCTACCTCGCCAGTATCGGCAAGCTGGCCTTGATCGAAGAAGTCGCAGCCCGCTATGACCTGCCCGAGGTGCTCACCGCCCTGCACGCCATGCTCGACGAAAGCCCGCTCGATCGCTACCCGGCCAAGCGCGCTGCGCTGCCCGGGTTCTGGAAGCCCGGCGGCTGGCACCGTCCGCTTCTGCAGGACGGCAAAGCCCTGCCCGACGCGGCGCTCGATGCACTGGGCACGATGATGATGTTCCCGACCAATGAAGAAGTGTATGCGGGCTTGCATCAAGTAAAAGCTGCCTGCACGCCGCAGAGCCTGGCCGATTTCGCGTGGGACTGTTTTTCGGGCTGGCTCAATGCGTCGGCGCCATCGAAGGACAGTTGGGCGCTGTCGAACCTGGGCCTGTTCGGCCAGGACGACACGGCGCGCAAGCTCACCCCGTTCATCCGTGCCTGGCCCGGCGAAGCGGCCCATGCCCGCGCCGTGATGGGCCTGGACGTGCTGGCCGCGATCGGCAGCGACGTGGCCCTGATGCTGTTGAACGGGATCGCGCAAAAGGTCAAGTTCAAGGGCTTGCAGGACAAGGCCCGTGAAAAGATCGACCAGGTTGCCGAAGCGCGGGGCCTGAGTCCGGAAGAACTGGCAGACCGCCTCGCGCCCGATCTGGGTCTGGACGCGCAGGGCAGCATGCTGCTGGACTTCGGCCCGCGCGCCTACAAGGTCGGCTTCGACGAATCGCTCAAGCCCTATGTGCGCGAATGGCAGGATGGCACACCGGGCGCGCGCCTGCCCGATTTGCCCAAGCCGAAAAAGACCGACGACGCCGCCATGGCCGCCGACGCCGTCGAGCGTTTCAAGCTGCTGAAAAAGGATGCGCGCACGATCGCCAGCCAGCAGGTGCTGCGGCTCGAGCTGGCGATGTGCGCGCGGCGCCGCTGGAGCGCGGACGTGTTCGCGCAGTTCATCGCCGGCCATCCGCTGGTGCGCCACCTGGTGCGACGCCTGGTGTGGGGCGTGTATGCGATGCCGCTCGAGACCGTTGGCGAGGGCGAGGATGCACATGAGCAGGTGGCAAGTTACGGCGGTGAGCTGCTGGGCTGCTTCCGGGTGGCCGAGGATGGCGACTACACCACCGCTGACGACGATCCGTTCACGCTGCCCGAGGGTGCGCAGATCCGGATCGGCCTGCCGCATGCGCTGGAGCTGCCGGCCGACCAGGCGGCCGGGTTCGGCCAGCTGCTGGCCGACTATGAATTGCTGCAGCCGTTCGCGCAGCTGGGCCGCGACACGTATGCGCTGGATGACGCGGAGCGCAGCGCCGACAAGCTGCTGCGCTGGAAGGACCTCGTGGTCCCGACTGGCAAGATCCTGGGGCTGGCCAATATCGGCTGGCGCCGCGGCCCGGCCCAGGACGGCGGGTGCATCTGGACATTCGACAAGGCGGTCGACGGCGGGCGCACGCTCGAACTGACGCTCGACCCCGGTATCATTGTCGGGATGATCGATGAGTATCCCGAGCAGACGCTGGTCGACATCACGCTGGGCCGCGCCGAGCGCGGGGGCTGGGGCCAGAACGACACGCTCTCTGCCATGGGCACGCTCGATCCGATCGCTGCCAGCGAATTGATCCGCGATATGGAACGTCTGCGTTCCTGAGACACACGATGACCATCAAAAACACCAAACAATCGAAGACCAGCGCCAGCGCGCTCCTCCAACGCCCGCCGGCCGAACTGCTGTACGCGGACCAGCTCGCGCAACTGGCCGCGCGCGATGGCGACGTCAAGCCGCCCGGCTGGGGCTTGAGCATGCGCGCAGCGCGCAGTTTCATCCTGGGCGACGCGTCGCTCGGCATCCCGGCCAAGATCGTCGCGCCCGTTTCCAGCATCGAGCGCATGCTCGTCACGCTGGCCACCGGGCGCGGCCTGATGCTCGTGGGCGAACCGGGCACGGCCAAATCGCTGCTGTCCGAGCTGCTCGCCTGCGCCGTTTCCGGTGTGTCGACGCTGACGATCCAGGGCGGCGCGTCGATCACCGAAGACCAGATCAAGTATGGCTGGAACTACGCGCTGTTGATCAACGAAGGGCCATCGCCACGGGCGCTGGTGCCGGCGCCGCTGTACCTCGGCATGCAGCAGGGCCGGATCGTGCGCTTCGAAGAGATCACGCGCGCGCCGCTTGAGGTGCAGGACTGCCTGCTGGGCATGCTGTCCGACCGCGTCATGGCCGTGCCCGAACTGGGGGGCGCCGACGGTATGCTGTACGCCCGCGAAGGCTTCAACATCATCGCCACGGCCAATACGCGTGACCGGGGCGTGAACGAAATGAGCGCAGCGCTCAAGCGCCGGTTTGATTTCGAAACCGTGTTCCCGATCCTCGACTTCGAGCGCGAGCTGACCCTGGTGGCCGATTCGGCCGCCCTGCTGCTGGCCCGCAGCGGCATCCCCACGACGCTGCCGCCGCAGGTGCTCGAACTGCTGGTGAGCACCTTCCGCGACCTGCGCGGCGCGCAGGATGGCCATGCGGCGCCAGGCAGCGGGCCGGCAATGGACCGCCTCAGCGCCGTCATGTCGACCGCTGAAGCGGTCAATGTGGCGCATGCGGTGGGCATCCGCGCCTGGTATCTCGAGGGGCGCGAGGGTAACCCGGCCGACGTGGTCGACTGCATCGCCGGCACGGTGGTCAAGGACAATGCCGACGACCATGCCAAGCTGCGCCGCTACTTCGAGCAGAAGGTCGCCAAACGCTCGGGCGAGCACTGGCGCGCGTACTACGACGCCCGGCACCGCCTGCCGTGATCCGGCAAGCCGACGCCACAGCCCACGCGCCGTCGATCATCGGCGTGCGCCATCACAGCCCGGCCTGCGCCAGGCTGGTGGCGGCGCGCATCCGCGCCGTCCGGCCCGCGTATGTGCTGATCGAGGGCCCGGCCGACTTCAACCTGCGGCTCGATGAACTGGCGCTGCCGCACCGGCTGCCCATCGCCATCTACAGCTATCTGTCGGACGGCGAGAACCAGCATGGCTCGTGGTCGCCGTTCGCCGAGCACTCTCCCGAATGGCAGGCACTGTCGGTCGGCCGCGCACTGGATGCGCAGGTGCGCTTCATCGACCTGCCGGCCTGGCACGATGCGTTTTCCGAGACGCTCAACCGCTACGCCGACATCGACGGCGCCGACCAGGAAGCGCGCGCGCACGCCTACCTCGATGGCCTGGCCGAAGCGCTGGGCACCGAGGGCCGCGATGCGCTGTGGGACCAGCTGTTCGAGGACCACGCCGACCTGGACCTGCTCGAGGCCAGCCTGACGCAGTATTTCGCGCATCTGCGCAACGACGATCCCGGCTCGATCGGCAACGCCGCGCGCGAAGCGATGATGGCGCAGTGGATTGGCTGGGCGATGGCGCAGGGCCAAGGCCCGGTGCTGGTCGTGTGTGGCGGCTACCATGCGCCGGCGCTGGCGCGTCTGTGGCCGGCGGCGCATGCGGGCTATCGGCCGGGCGACCCTGAACCGGCTACACCGGCGCCCGGCGGCGCGACGCCGATTGATGTTCGACACGGGTCGTTTCTCGTGCCCTACACCTTCAAGCGGCTGGACGCGTTTTCGGGCTACGCCTCGGGCATGCCGTCACCGACGTATTACGACTGGGTGTGGCAGCACGGCCTGGAAGGCGCCGGACGCCAGTTGCTGCAACGGGTGCTGGAACGCCTGCGCGCGAAAAAGTTGCCGGCGTCGACTGCCGACCTGATGGCCGTGCATCTGCGCGCCCATGGCCTGGCCATGCTGCGCGGCCACCGTACCCCGCTGCGAAGCGACTGGCTCGATGCGCTGGCCGGCACACTGGTGGCCGATGCGCTGGACGTGCCGCTGCCGTGGACCTACCGCGGGCCCATCCGCGCCGGAACCGATCCGGTGCTCGTGCAGACGATGGACGTGCTGGCTGGCGACGGCGCCGGTGCGCTGGCGCCGGGCACGCCGCAGCCGCCGCTGGTCGCCTCGTTCCTGGCCGAGCTGGCCGCTGCCGGTTTGCCGCTGCAACGTCAGCCGGTCGACGTCGAGCTGGACCTGCACACGCCGGAGGACCGGCGGCGCAGCCAGGTGCTGCACCGGATCGCCCTGCTCGACCTGCCGGGCTTCGTGCGCAAGAGCGGGCCGGGCTGGGCGCTGGCGGGCCAGTCGAGCGAGTGCTGGACCATCAGTCAGCCGTTTGCGCAGACGGCCGCGCTGATCGAGGCCGGCGCCTGGGGCGCGACGCTGCTGGACGCCGCCCGCGCCAGGCTGGAAGACCGCCTGCGCAGCGCCGTCCGGCAGATCGATGCACTGGCGCGCCTGCTCGACCGCGCCGCCTTTGCCGGCCTGCCCGGGTTGAGCACGGCGGTACTGGCCGAACTGCAGGCAGCCGTGGCCGAGGAAGCGCGCTTCGAGCCGCTGGGCACGGCCGTCGGCACGCTGTTCATGCTGCTGCGTCACGGGCACATGCTCGGCATGGCCGATGCGCCGGTGCTGCGTATCGTGATCGAGGCCGGGGTCGACCGCGCCCTGTGGCTGCTTGAGCCGCCTGCCGCCGTGCCGGCGGGCCAGGTGGACGAGCACATCGCGGCGCTGGTGGCGCTACGCCAGATCGCACTCGACGTGATCAGCAGCCGGCGCGAAGAGGCAGGCAGCGTGCTGTCGATCGACGTGCCGCGCATGCTGGCGGTGTTCGAACGCAAGGCCGCCAGCGTGGCGTCCGCCCCGCTTAGCCGTGGCGGCGCACTGGGCGCGGTGATCGGCCTGCGCGCCCACGACGGTGAAGCCGCCGCGCCGCTCGCGGCACTGGCGCTCAACGTGCTCGACAGCCTGACACCGGCGCAACTGGGCGACGCCGTCAGCGGCTTGCTGGCGCTGGCGCGCGACGCGCTGCTGCACGAGACGCACTTCGTCGCCGGCCTGGACGCCCGCATCCAGCGCCTGGCCGACGACGAATTCGTCAGTGCCCTGCCCGCCCTGCGCGCCGCGTTCGGCTGGCTGCCCACGCGCGAACGGGGCGACCTGGCGTCGCAGGTGCTCGGCCTGCACGACGCGTCGCACCTGTCCCGCCACGACCTGACTGCGCGCCATGGCGCCTGGGCCGCCGAGGATGTCGCCGCTCACCGCCTGGCCGAGCAGCAGGCGCTGGCTGCCCTGGCCGCATGGGGCATCGCGTTTGCGCCCGGAGCACCCGCATGACCCTCCAGATTCCCCTGCCTCTCGAACGCTGGCGCCTGATACTGGGCGAAGCCGCCGAATCCGCCTGCGGCGCGCTGGGCGCCCAAGCCGCCGAGGCCGACGCCGCGCTCGAATGGCTGTACGGTCGCGATCCCGATCGCGGCGAGCGCGATGAACGCGGCGCCGGCCTCGGCCCGTCGAGCCTCAGCACGCCCGACTGGATCAACAGCATCCACACGCTGTTTCCGAAGGAAGTGATCGAGCGGCTGGAGACGGACGCGGTCGAGCGCTTCGGCATCGACGAGGTCGTGACCAACCTGGAGGTGCTGAGCCGCATCACGCCATCCGAATCGCTGCTGCGCGCGGTCCTGCACACCAAGCACCTGATGAATCCCGAGGTGCTCGGCGCGGCGCGCAAGCTCGTGGCCGAGGTCGTGCGCCGCATTATGGAACAGCTCGACACACAGGTGCGCCGGGCATTCAGCGGCACGCGCGACCGGCGCCAGCGCAGCCAGCTGAAGATCGCCAGCAACTTCGACTTCAAGCGCACCGTCGCCGATAATCTGCAGCGCTGGGATCCGGCACGCCAGCGCCTGTATGTCGAGCGGCCCGTGTTCATGAGCCGCAGCCGCCGTCACGCGCAGCCGTGGGACATCATCCTGCTGATCGACCAGAGCGGCTCGATGGTGAGCTCGGTGATCCACAGCGCCGTGATGGCGGCCTGCCTGTGGAACCTGCCCGGCATGCGCACACGCCTGGTCGCGTTCGACACGGCCGTGGTCGACCTGACGTCCAGTGTGGCCGACCCGGTCGAACTGTTGATGAAGGTCCAGCTGGGCGGCGGCACCGACATCGCCCATGCCGTGGCCTACGCTCAAGGCCTGATCAGCAATCCGACCCGCAGCGTGGTCGTGCTGGTCAGCGACTTCTACGAAGGCGGCAGCGAGTTCGATCTGGTGCGGCGGGTCAAGGCGCTCGTTGCGGGCGGCACCAGGGTGCTGGGTCTGGCGGCGCTCGACAGCCGTGCCGATCCGGCCTTCGACCGGGCGATGGCCGGGCGGCTGGTCGATGCCGGCGCCCAGGTCGGCGCCATGACGCCCGGCGAGCTGGCGAGCTGGCTGGCGGAGAAACTGAAAGCATGACGATGGTGCGCACCGATCTGATGGAGCTGGGCCCGGACGCCCTGACGGCGCTGGCCAACCCGGGGTTTGTCAAGCGCGCGCAGAAGGATGTCGCCGCCGGCGCGCTGCCGGCCCTGCGCCAGGATTCCGACGGCACCGTGCACGCGCTGTTTGCCGATGCGGTGCAGACCAGCATGCCGCCCGGGGTTGCGCTGCGCGACGCCGCCTGCAACTGCAGCGCCAGCGGCATGTGCCGGCATCGCGTGATGCTGGTGCTGGCCTACCAGGCCGAGCATGCCGGCGCCCCGGGTGCTGCAGACGATGCGGCCGGGGCGCAGCCCGACCGCTGGAATCCGGCCGACTTCGACGACGCCGCGCTCGCTGCCGCCTGCACGCCCAGGGTGCTCGAGCAGGCGCGCAAGCTGGCCCTGGAACGGCCTGCCGCCACCGTCGTGCTGGGCGGCGCTGCCGGCAGCGTGCCTGCGGCCCAACTGCCCATGAGCCAGGTGCGCTTCTTTTCCAGTACCAGCCTGGCGCTGGCGCGCTGCGACTGCCAGCAGGGCACGGCCTGCGCCCACGTCGTCCTGGCCTGCTGGGCCTTCCGGCAAGCGCGGCAAACGCATCCCGGCATGAACGAGGTGACGCTGGTGGTCGCGCCGTCTGGCGTGGCGGCGCCCGAGGCCGCCGCCGGCCTGATGGACACGGCGGCGGCGGGCCACGCCCGCGCGCTGGTGCTCGACTGGCTGTGGTCGCTATGGCGCGAAGGCGCGGCGCAGCCCCTGCCGGGCCTGGAAGCACGTTACGAAACCGCGCTGGCCGCACTGACACAGCTGGGCTGGACCTGGGTGCGCGAGGATCTCGATACCGTCTGGCGCATCGTGCAAGCGCTGGCGCAGCGCTCGAATCGCTTCGGCATGGCCGACCTGGTCGACGCCAGCGCCAGCCTGCACGCACGCCTGCAGGGCGCGGCGCATGCGGACGCGACACCCGGCGCGCGCATGCCGGCCAGCCAGATCCTGGGCATCGGCCAGCAGGGCGAAGTGGCGCTCGATCTGCTGCGCCTGGTGTCACTGGGCGTGACGTGCTGGCGCGATGACGCGGGCGTCGGTGCGAGCATCGTCTTCGCCGATCCCGATACCCAGGCGGCCTGCACCCTGGAACGCACCTGGCCGCGTGGCGACGATGCACAGAACGACGCCGAACTGCTGCTGAACCGGCGCATCGCGGGCCATCCGCTCAGGCTGCTGGGGGCTGGCCAGGTCGTGACCCGGGCCGCAAAACGGCGCGCCAATGCCAGCGTCGAACTGGGTTCGCAGGCCCGGCAAACAAGTGTGCTGGCACTGTCGCCAAAGGCGTGGGATGACCTGCGCGCGCCGCTGCGCTTCAACAGCCTGGGCGCCCTGCAGCAGCACCTGCGCAGCCGTGCGCCGGCTGGCATCCGGTCGGGCCAGGCAGGCAGCAACTGGCATGTGATCGACGTACGCGACATGACGCTCGCGGAGTGGGCCTGGGATGGCGTGCAGCAGACACTGTTCGCGCAGTGGGAAGACGCCGGTGAGCCTGTGTTGCGCGCCCGGCTCGCTTATCAGAGCGTGACCCCGGGCGCCGTCGATGCGCTGGCGCGGGCGCTGGGTGGCGAATGGGGCGCCGTGCACGCCATCGCCGGGCCCGTGTCGTGCGAGGGCGGCGGCGTGGCCATTCAGCCAACCGGCGTGCTGACCGACCAGCGCGCGATCGTCCTGGCGCTCGAACCCAGCGCGCCACACCCGATGCCGGTGCGCGACATGCCGGTCGAGGCCGATCCCGGCCAGGCCTTGCTGCGCATGACGTTCACGTTGCTGGAGCAGGTCGCGCGCCAGGGGTTGCGGCACATGCCGCCGTCGCTGCAACGGCGCGCGCTGACACAGGCGACAGAGCTCGACGAGGCGGGCTACGCCGAGGTGGCCCGCCTGCTGCGCGCCGCGCTGGCCGACCAGCGCGATGCCGACCGCCTGGCGACGCTGTCGGCACTGGGTGGTTTGCTGCGCGCACTGCTGAACCAGGGCGCGTGACGACCGTGCCGCAGGCCACGGCGGGGAGCGTGGTTGCGTGACGACGTCGGTGCTACGGCGACCCATCGGATTGATGCAGATCAACGACTGCCAGACGCTGCAGGGTGTAATTTTGATGCCTGTCACGTTACCTCTCCATCACAGCGCATGCACCACACCCCATGGTAGTTCCCCGCCTGACCTGGCCCGCCAAAGCACATGGCGGCGCCGCGCATCTCCTCCTGCTCTTGCTGCTTCAGGCTGCCACGAGTTCCGCCGCATTTGCCCGTGATGTCGTCGCGGGCGCCGACGTCCCGACGCCGGCGCCCGCGATCGGTCCGTGTGCTCCGGTCGTCGCAACTGCGGCATCCTGGCTGTCCGGCGCGCAGGGACTGGCGCCGCTGGCACTGCAACTGCTGCGTGCGGCGCCCGAGCACGGCCTCGACATCCGCCGCTATCAGGTGGACGAGCTGATCCGGCGGCTGGCTGGCCCCGAAGGCACATCGGCAGCATTCGCGCGCGACCTCGACCGCGCGATGGTGCAGTACCTGTGCGATCTGCACGGGGGCCGCGCGGCCTGAGCCAGCCGGGTTGCCGCAGCGCCCGACACCGGCTTCGACCCGCGCCAGCGCCTGGCCACCGTGCGCGACGCGCAAGGGCTGGCGCAGGCCATCGACGCCGCCGCGCCCGCCATTCCGCTGTATGGCAGGGTCAAGGCGGCGCTGGCACAATACCGCGCGCTATCCGAGACAACACCGGCCTGGCCTGCGCTGCCGCCGGTCGCACGGGCCGCCATCCACCCCGGCGAGCCCTACGCCGGCGCAGCCGTGCTACAGGCGCGGCTCCAGTTGCTGGGTGATCTGGACGCGCAGGCGCCCATGGGCAGCGACGGCATCTATACGCCGGCACTGGCTGGTGCCGTGCGGCGTTTCCAGGCGCGGCACGGGCTGGATGAAGACGGCGTACTGGGCGCTGGGACGGTCACAGCCCTGTCGGTGCCGCCCGCGCATCGCATCGCCCAGCTGGCGCTGACGCTCGAACGCCTGCGCTGGCTGCCACCGCCGCCGGCGCACGGGCGCGTCGTCGTCGTGAACGTGCCCACCTATCGCTTGTGGACCTTCGATGCCAGGGACAACTTTGCGGCGCCGGCGCTGGAAATGCGCGTGATCGTCGGCGCGCGCGGCCGCACGCCCACGCCGCTGTTCATCGGAGAAATGCGCTACCTGGAATTCGCGCCTTACTGGAATGTTCCAGCCAGCATCCAGAAGAATGAAATCCTCCCGAAGCTGGCGCGCAATCCTGCTTATCTGCAGCAGAATGACATGGAACTGGTGGGGTCGGACGGGCGCGTGCTGCAGCTTGGCGCCGGCGATACGGCAAGCCGCCTGCGGGCCGGTGGCGCCAGGGTCAGGCAGCGCCCCGGCTCACGCAATGTGCTGGGCGATGTCAAGTTCGGGTTGCCCAACCCGATGAATATCTATTTGCATTCGACGTCGGCCAGGGAACTGTTCCAGCGTACGCACCGCGACCTGAGCCATGGCTGCATCCGCGTCGAACAACCGGCCGAGCTCGCGCAATTCGTGCTGGCCGACGCGCAGCAGTGGAGCGGTGCACAGGTGACGGCTGCCATGAGCGCGGGCAAGAACCGGTTCGTCAAGCTGGCCGCACCGGTGCCCGTCGTGCTGTTCTATGCGACGGCCCTGGTCGATCGTCAGGGTCGGGCCTTGTTTGCACCCGACATCTACGGGCGCGACGCCGCGCTGATCGCGGCGCTGCAACTGGAATGAACGGGCCGCTGGGACGCTACCTTCACTTGGCGGGCTCAGCGGCCGCAACGAGGGCATCGACCAGTGGCGCGGCCTGTGGATTGTTGGTCGTCCCCTTGATGACATCGGTCGCCGACAGCGTGCGCTCGTAATACGCATTCGTCACGTTCTGGTTGAAGCGGATGTCATTGACTTGCACCGTCGCGACATCGCCGAACAAGCCCTGGGTATCGCTCCAGGCCACGACGTCGCCAGCGCCAGCGGTGCCCTGCACCATCTTGTTCCACCTGACTACCGTCAGGCCGGCCTTCGCATTGACCGAGAAATTGTTTTTCTTGAGGAAGGCATTGACCGCCTTGTCGTTGTTCAGGACCAGCACCAGGTTACCGCCCTCGACGCCCGCCTGCAGGCCCACACTGAGCCCGCCCGTGTTGTAAAAGACGGGGTCGCTCCACCCGCCACTGGCGCGCCGCACCAGCAGGATGCCGGTGCCGCCCGCCGCGCCCACGCCCACGGCCGCGCGCCGGTAATTTGGCACGATGAAGATGCCCTTGGCGCTTTTGAGGACGCCCTGCATCCGCTCGACGTCGTCGAGCTTGCGCACCACGGCAACCGCGTCGCGCACGTGTTCGCTGGCGATCGCTTCCTGTTTCGCGGACGACGACGTGGTGTCCACCGGCGTCTGCGCTGCGGCGCCATGGACGACAACGGCGTGCGCCAGCAGTGCATAGAAGATCGTGTTCATGCGGCGCTTTTGCTTGGTATTCATGGGGACTCCCTGATGGATGAATGGACGCCAGGATAGGTACCGGGCGCGAGATCCAGTGTGGAGAGAACGATGACGAATTTGAATGATGCACGTCAAATACTGCCGTCACCGTCCCGGTCGATGGGATGCGCCGGCTGCGCGTTTACCGCACCAGCACGTAACGGCCCGGTGCAGCGTCGAACACCGTGTCCGGTCCGGCCGGATCGGCCGGCGCAACAGGACCAGAGGCGATCTGCGCAGTGGCATGGCTGCGCAGCCAGTGCTCCCAGGCCGGCCACCACGAGCCGGACTGCTGCGGCGCCGCGGCGCACCAGGCGTCGGGATCGAGATAGCGCCCGTCATGGGCGCGCGTGGCGATCTGGTAGCCGTGCCCGCCGCTTGCCAGCGGTGGGTTGACGACGCCGGCATTGTGTCCGCCATCCGTCAGGCAGAACGTGATCTCAGCGTCGGCCAGCAGGTGCAGCTTGTAGACCGACAGCCAGGGCGCAACCGTGTCGCGCCGGGTACCGAGTACGAACATCGGCAAGTGCAGGTCGGACAACGCGACCGGACTGCCGCCCACGCGGTAGCGGCCCTGCGCCAGATCGTTGTCGAGATACAGGCTGCGCAGGTACTCGCTTTGCTGGCGGTACGGCATCCGGGTGGCATCGGCATTCCAGGCCGCCAGGTCGCTGGTGACGCGCCGGCCCTTCCCCATCAGATAATTCTGCACCATGCGCGACCAGACCATGTCCTTCGCATTGAGCAGCGCAAACGCGCCTTCCATCTGCGTGCCGTCGAGATAGCCTTTGCCGGCCATGACGTTGTCGAGGAAGTTCAGCTGGCTCTCGTCGATGAACAGGCCCAGTTCGCCGGGCTCGGTGAAGTCGACCTGCGCCGCCAACAGCGTCAGGCTGGCCAGGCGCTTGTCGCGCTCGCCACCCTCGCGCGCCATGGCGGCTGCGGCAATTGCCAGCAGCGTGCCGCCCAGGCAGTAGCCGAGCGCCTGGATGCCATACCCGGGGCGCCGCGCGGCGACCTGGTCGATGGCCGCCATCACGCCCAACTGCAGATAGTCGTCCATCCCCAGATCGCGATCGGCCGCGTCCGGATTTTTCCAGGAAATCATGAAGACGGTGTGGCCCTGGCCGACCAGGTAGCGCACCAGGGAATTGGCCGGGGACAGGTCGAGAATGTAGTATTTCATGATCCATGGCGGCACCATCAGGACCGGCTCGGCGCACACTGTGGCGGTCGCCGGCTCATACTGGATCAGCTCGATAAGACGGTTGCGGTACACCACCTTGCCGGGTGTCAGGGCCACGCCCCGGCCGGGCTCGAACCCCGTTGGCGCCGTCGCGGCAGCGCCGCTCGCGTCCTCGATCGCATTGTGCCAACCCATGGCCAGATTCATGCCGCCGGAGCGCCAGGTTTCTTTGAGCACGACCGGATTCGTCAGCAGGAAATTGGATGGCGAAAACATGTCGAGCGCCTGGCGCACGGCAAAGGTCCATAGCTGCTCGTGATGCCGCGTCACCCCGGGCACGCCGGTGGTGGCGTTGTACCACCACTGCTGCTCGAACAGGAATGCCTGGTGGATCAGGTTGAACGGCCACGCCTGCCACTCAGGCGCGGCGAAGCGCCGGTCTTGCGGCAGCGGGGTGATGCAGGGTGCGCCGTCCTGGCCCGCGCTTGCGGCGGCGCTTGCCGCCAGGCGCAGCAGTTTGCGCTGCGCCTTGATGACCAGTTCGCGCTGCTTGTCGGGCGAGCCGGCCAGGTGCACCAGCCAGTCCGTGGCGGCCGCCGCCAGCGAGGCCGGGGACAGGCCCTGTGTCCACCAGGCGAGCTGGGCGTACAGTGCGCGGTCGAGCTCACGCACCGGCGTCTCGCCAGGGGTGGCGGACCCGGTCGCAGGCTGGGATGGCAGATCCGAAATGCGCATACCCTCCCCTCAGCGAAACAGTAGAACAGGCAGATGCGCGTGCTCGATCACCCGCGCCGTCTGGCTTGCCAGAATGTGCTCGCTGGCGCCGTGGCGGCCATGCGAGCTCATGCAGATCAGGTCAGCGTGATGGTCGAGCGCGGCGCGCACGATTTCACGCCACGGTTCGGCGCCGGTCAAGACCTGGCACTCGCACGGCACGCCCAGCGTGCGCGCCGTCTCGGCCACGTTCTGCAAGATGCGGCCGGCGTGGATGCGGCCGGCGCCAGCAGCATCGGCATCCGTCACGACATGCACGGCGATCACAGCCGCGCCGGTGCCGGCGGCATACGCCAGGCAGGTGCGCGCCAGGGGCGTCATCGACAATGAGCCATCGACCGGTAACAGGATGCGCCGGAACATGGGCTGGTGTTCAGGCGCCGCATGCGCAGGCAAGGTCGGCACGTGCAGGGCGTCCGGGCTCACGCGATCGCCAGCGGCGTGCCGCTGCCGCCCGCTTTCTTGGGCAGTTCCAGCTGCAGGACGCCATCCTTGAATTCGGCCCGGGCCGCAGCATCATCGACCGCTTGCGGCAGTGTGAAGCTGCGGTAGAACTGGCCCCAGGCGCGTTCGGCGCAGATGGTCGTGGCGCCTTCGTGCGTGCTCTGCGATGACGTGTCGGCACTGATCGACACGTGGTTGCCGTCGATATTGACCTTGATGTCTTCTTTTTTCACGCCCGGCAGGTCGGCCTTGACGCGATAGCCGTCGCCGCTCTCGGTGACGTCGATGCGCACGCGCGGCGCCAGGTCGGCAAAGAAGTCATCGAAGGTGCGAAACGGATCGGCACGCAGCATGCGTGCGACGGGATCGAAACGGGTCATGGAATGGGACATGGTCATTCTCCGGAGGATGGTATCTGCGCCTGCCGTCAACGGGTCGTCGGGCATCGAATTGATCCTAGTCGTGCTGGCGCAAACACCGATATGACATGCATCAAAAATCGCAGCGACGCGAAGCCAGACGGACGTTCTTCGCCGTGTCCCGCCCGGCAAGTTTGATGCAAGTCAAATTCGGTGAAACCGGTTGCACCAAGGGCAAACGTCGCGCTGGACTGACCGCCACGACGCGCCGTACGCTGGCTGTCACGGCCATCCGGAGGTGCATCATGTGCTACAAGACCATCGTCGTTCACGTCGACCATTCGCCCCATGCCGGGGCGCGCATACGGTACGCGGCGCAACTGGCCGCGCGCTGCGGCGCGCTCCTCGTCGGCAGCGCCTTTTCCGGCATCTCGCGCTATGCCGAGGCCGGCAGCACCATGCTGCTGCCCCGGCAGCACGAACGCCGGGGCGACCACGACCACGACCACAACACCGCGCTGGCACGCTTCGACGCCATCGCCGCTGCCGCAGGCGTGGCCAGTCACGAGCGGCGCTATGCCGATGACGAGCCGGCTGGCGGACTGGCGCTGCAAGGCCGTTACGCCGACCTCGTCATCGTCAGCCAGACCGACCTCGACGATCCGGCGGCGGCCCACCTGGCCGGGCCCGTGCCGGCGCAGGTGGTCCAGGGCAGCGCCCGCCCGGTGCTGGTGCTTCCCCACGCACGCCGCCACGAGACGATCGGCGGGCGCATCATGCTGGCATGGGATGGCAGCCTGCAGGCCACGCGCGCCGTCGCCGGCGCCATGCCGCTGCTGCGCGATGCCGGCCTGGTGGCGATCGTCCTGTTCCAGCCGCTCGAAGCGACGGGGCGCGAGCCGGGCACCGATCTCGCGCTGTATCTGGCACGCCAGGGCGTGCGCTGCGAGGTGCACGTCGAACCATCGCCGATCGACGACGGCGCTGCCTTGCTGGCCTGCACGGATTGCCTGGATGCCGACCTGATCGTGATGGGCGCCTACGGGCGGCCGCGCCTGCGCGAGCTGGTGCTGGGGGGCGTCACGGAAACGCTGCTGGACCGCATGACGGTGCCGGTGCTGATGGCGCACTGATGGCCGCCGACCCGACGGCCGATGGCTTGAGCGCCGCCGAGGCCGCGCACCGCATCGCCGCGGACGGGCCAAACACGCTGGCCGAAACCGAACGGCGCACCTGGCGCCGCATCGTCACCGACAGCGCCCGCGAGCCGATGTTCCTGCTGCTCGTGGGCGCGGCCCTGCTGTACCTGGCGCTGGGCCAGCTCGACGAAGGGCTGCTGCTGTGCCTGATGGTCGCCGTCAGCCTTGGCCTGGGCCTGTACCAGGAAGGCAAGACCGAGCGCGCACTGGCCGCACTGCGCGACCTGGCCAGTCCGCGCGCGCACGTCCTGCGCGACGGCTGCTGGCACGTGATCGACAGCGCCGGGATCGTGGCCGGCGATCTCGTCGCCGTCCACGAAGGCGACCGCGTGCCGGCCGATGCCCACGTACTCAGCAGCACCGGACTGCAGGCCGACGAATCGCTGCTGACGGGCGAATCGATGCCGGTCGATAAGGACGCAACGGCCATGCTGTTTGCCGGGTCCCTGGTGCTGCAGGGCCACGCGATCGCCCGCGTGGCCGCCACCGGCGGGCGCAGCCAGCTGGGCCGGATTGCCGCGTCACTGCAGTCGCTGCGGCCCGCCCCGTCCCCGCTGCAGCGCCAGAGCGCTGCGCTGGCGCGCGCCTTTGCCGTGCTGGGCATGGCGTTCAGCGTCATCCTGGTGCTGGTCTATGGCCTCATGCGCGGCGACTGGCTGCAAGCCGTATTGGCCGGCATCGCGCTGGCCATGTCGATGCTGCCCGAAGAACTCGCGATCGTGATGACCGTGTTTCCCGCGATCGGCGCCTGGCGCCTGTCGCGGCAACAGGTGTTGGTGCGGCACCTGCCGGCAATTGAAACGCTGGGCGCCATCTCGGTACTGTGCGTCGACAAGACCGGCACGCTGACGGCCAACCGGATGGACATCGTGGCGCTGTACGCGCACGGCGCGCGCCATGCGGTGATCGAGGAATCCATACCGGCGGCGCTAGCGCCGCTGCTTGAAACAGCCGTGCTGGCCAGCACTGCGACGGGCCCCGACCCGATCGACCGGGCCGTCCAGCGACTCGGCGCGGCGAACCTGGCGCCGACGCAGCGCCATCCGGACTGGTCGCTCGTACACGAATACGGCGTGAGCGCGCAGCAACGGGCACTGGTACAGGTGTGGCAGCGCCCCGATGGCGTCCTGATCGCTGCGGCCAAGGGCGCACCGGAAACCGTGCTGGGGTGGTGCAATCCTGATGCCGATGCCGATGCCGGGGCCAGCGCCGGGCTGCTGGCTGCGGCGTCATCCATGGCGCAGGACGGCCTGCGCATGCTGGCGGTGGCGCAGGCCACCCTGCCCGGCGCCAGCTGGCCCGCCCGCGCTGCCGAGATCCCGTTCGTGCCATCGGGTTTGCTGGCCCTGGCCGACCCGCTGCGGCCCGAGATCCCCGCTTGCGTCTCCCGCTGCGCCGGGGCCGGCATCCGGGTGGTGATGATCACGGGCGACCATCCGGACACGGCGCGCGCCATCGCGCGGCAGGCTGGGCTGGCCGACACACCGGTCCTCACCGGCGCAGCGCTCGACGCACTCGACGATGCCGCGCTGGACGCGCGCATCGGTGCACTCAGTATTTACGCACGCATTGCCCCGACGCAGAAGCTGCGCCTGGTCCAGGCGTTCGCACGGGGCGGCGCCACGGTCGGCATGACGGGGGACGGCGTCAATGATGCACCGGCACTCAAGGCCGCCCACGTGGGCATCGCCATGGGCGGGCGTGGCACCGACGTGGCGCGCGAGGCGGCAGCGCTGGTGCTGCTGGACGACCGCTTCGCGTCGATCGTCGATGCCATCGGCGCCGGCCGCCGCATCCACGACAACCTGCGCAAGTCGATCCGCTATGTCATTTCGATGCACGCGCCGATTGCCGGCATGGCGATCCTGCCGATCCTTGCCGGCTGGCCGCCCCTGCTGTTTCCAATGCACATCGTGTTCATGGAATTGATCATCGATCCCGCCTGCACGCTGGTGTTCGAAAACGAGCCGGCGGCGCCCGGTGCGATGCTGCGCCCGCCCCGCGATGCGCAGGCGCCGCTGTTTTCGCCGAGCGCCCTGGCCCGCACGCTGGCGATGGGCCTCGGCCCCCTGCTGGGGGTGGCCCTGGCGTATGGCTGGGCACTGGGCGCCCTGGCACCGGCGCAGGCACGTGCCTTTGGCTTTACCACGCTGGTGTTTGCCAACCTGTCGCTGATCCTGGTCAACCGCGCAGCCGGCGCGAGCCTGCTCGACTCCCTGCGCCAGCCCAACCGGATCCTCTGGCTGGTCGTGGCCGCGGCCCTGGGCCTGCTGGCCCTGGCGCTGTACGTGCCGTGGCTGGCGGCAGTATTCCAGTTTGCGGTGCTGGCGCCGGCATTGGTCGCTGGCGCGGGCGTCGTTGGCCTGGCCAGCGCGCTGGTGCCGGCGCTGCTGATGCGGCGGCATGGGCACTGACCAGCTCGCTGCACGTACAGATTTAGGTCAATAGCCAGTCGGTATTTTTTTGATGCAAATCAAGAATCAATAAAAAATATGACCGGTTCATCAGCTTGGTCTCGACGCGGTGCCCTGATGGGCCTATTGTCAATACATTCAGCACACCAAGCCGGAACGTCATGACATCCACGCCAGCCATCCAACCAGCTTGCGCCAGCACTGCCGGGGAACTGGCAGCGTCCGTGTTCCACCACAGCCGCGACGCCATCATGATCACGGCCCTGGATGGCACAATCCTGGCCGTCAACCGCGCATTTTGCACCATCACCGGGTACACCGAAGATGACGTGTGCGGCAAGAATCCGCGCATCCTCAAGTCGGGCGTGCAAGACCACGCATTCTACGCCCGCATGTGGCAAGCGATCACCAGCGAAGGCTACTGGCAGGGCGAAGCCTGGAACCGGCGCAAGGATGGCACCCTGTTTGCCGAACGCCTGACGATCGTTGCGGTCCCGGGCGCTGACGGCAAGCCGCACCACTACATCGCCATTTTCGCCGATGTGACCAGCGCCAGCATGCAGCGCCGCCGTCTCGAAGAGCGCGCCAACTACGACGCCCTGACCGGCCTGCCCAACCGCGTTCTGCTCGGGGAGCGGCTGGAACAGCTGCTGGCATGCGCGCGTGAAGCCTCGTCCAGTGTGGCGCTCGCCTTTATCGACCTCGACGGTTTCAAACAGGTCAATGACACCATGGGTCATCCGGCCGGCGACCGCCTGCTGGCCAGCATCGCCCAGAACCTGCGCGCTGCGCTGCGCGGGTCGGACACGCTGGCGCGCTTTGGCGGCGACGAGTTCGTCGCCGCACTGCCCGGCATGCACGACGACGCGCTGCTGGCCGCCCTGCTCGCCCGCGTGGCCGTTGCCGCGCGGGCGCCGATCGTCATCGATGGCAAGGCAATCTGCGTGTCAGCCAGTATCGGCGTCGCCGTGTTTCCACGTGATGGCACCACGCCGGCGCAACTGATTGCCCATGCCGACGCCGCGATGTATGCCGCCAAGCGTGCAGCACGCGGTGGCGCGCGCCCCATCCATGTTTCCGTCGCCACCACGGCAGGCGGAAAGCAATACCACCATGAGGTACTACCACCATGAATGCACCGTTACGCGTATCCCCCGGCCCGGCCCCACCCGGTTTGCTAACAGTCATGAAGGGCCAGTGCGGTGACTGCAACACCGGTGGCCTGTGTCTGTCCACCGGGCTGGACTCAGGCAGCAAGCTGCGCTTTGACCGCCTGGTTGGCCAGCATCGCCGCATCGCGGCCGGCGACACGCTGTACCGCACCGGCCAGCCACTGCGCAGCCTGTACGCGCTGCGCTGCGGTTTCTTCAAGACCCGCCGGCCTGGCCCTGCGGGAGACCAGATCACCGGCTTCCCGATGGCTGGCGAACTGATGGGCCTGGAAGCCGTGGGCACGGGCATCCACCAGTCCGACGCCATCGCGCTCGAGGACAGCATCGTGTGCGAACTGCCGTTCGCGGGGCTCGAACGCCTGTTCGAGGACATTCCCGGCCTGCATCGCCGTTTCTACCGCTTGATGAGCTGCGAAATCAACCGCGAACAGCATCTGATGCTGTTGCTTGGCCATATGCGGGCGGAGCAGCGGATGGCGACATTCCTGGCCGACATGGGAGCGGCCTACGCGGCGCGCGGCTATTCTCCCGCGCAATTTCAGCTGCGCATGTCGCGTGAAGACATCGGCAGCTATCTCGGCCTGACCATCGAAAGCATCAGCCGCCTGCTGGGCCGCTTTACCAAGCTGGGGCTGATCACGGTCGACAAGCGCGCCGTGGTGCTGACCGATCCGCAACGGATTGCCGAGATGGCAAGCGGCTTCTCGCCCTGCAGCCCGATGGTGTGACTGGCCGCAGCGCCATGGCACGCTGACGGTTTTGATGCACGTCATGGATTTCGCAGCCCCTCCCCGCCATCCTTGTGAACGACACGACAGATCGGCACGTCGTTGCCGGCAGCGCGACAGCAAGCACGAAGACACCGGAGGTTTTCATGAACATGATGAACGCAGCAGTCTTCACCGGCCCCGGCCGCATCTTCCTGGACCGCAAACCCATTCCGGTCGCCGGGCCCGGCGAAGCCGTCATCAAGGTCACGCTGACGACGATCTGCGGCACCGACATCCATATCCTGAAGGGCGAGTATCCCGTCAAGCCGGGCCTGACAATCGGGCACGAGCCGGTTGGCACGATCCACGAACTGGGCCCCGGCGTGACCGGTTACCAGATTGGCCAGCGCGTGGTCGTGGGCGCCATCACGCCGTGTGGCCAGTGCCATACCTGCCTGGATGGGCGCCAGTCGCAGTGCGGCGGCCACGCCATCGGCGGGTGGCGCTTCGGCAACACGATCGACGGCTGCCAGGCCGAGTATCTTAAAGTGCCGTTCGCGATGGCGAATCTGGCGCCGATTCCCGACGGCCTGACCGATGAGCAAGTGCTGATGTGCCCGGACATCATGAGCACCGGGTTTGGTGGCGCCGAACACGGCGGCATCCGGCTGGGCGATACGGTCGCCATTTTCGCGCAGGGCCCCATCGGCCTGTGCGCCACCGCCGGCGCCCGGCTGCGCGGCGCCAGTTGCATCATTGCTGTCGACGCCGTCCCGGAGCGCCTGAAGATGGCCCGGCAACTGGGGGCCGATCACACCATCGATTACCGCGAAACCGACCCGGTCGGGGAAATCCTGCGGCTGACCGGGGGCCAGGGCGTCGATGTTGCGATCGAGGCGCTCGGCACCCAGCAGACGTTCGAGAACTGCCTGCGCGCCCTCAAGCCGGGCGGCACCCTGTCGAGCCTGGGCGTGTACGCCGGCAAGCTATCGCTGCCGATCGACGCCTTTGCGGCCGGGCTGGCCGACCAGTCGCTGGTGACCACGCTGTGCCCCGGCGGCAAGGAGCGCATGCGCCGTCTGATGGCCATCGTCGCCTCCGGCCGCCTCGACCTGCAACCGATGATCACGCACCGCTTCCGGCTCGAGCAGATCGAAGAAGCGTACGACCTGTTTGCCAACCAGCGCGACGGCGTGCTGAAGGTGGCGATCACGCCCTGACAGGCAGGCGTTGTTCGGCCCGCCCGACCATGTTCGCCACGTCACCCACCGAGGGGAAGCCATGTCCTACCAATCGATTCTCGTCCACGCCTGCCAGCCGGAACTGGCGCAAGCACGCTACCGGCTGGCAGCGGCGATCGCGCTGGCCGAAGGGACGCGCCTGACCGGCATCGCCCTCTCGGGCGCGATCGAATTCATCGTCCGCTGCAGCGCCGCCGCTGGCGTGGCGCCCATCGGACCGGAGGACTACAACTTCCTGACCGACAACGCGAAACGGACGCTGACGGACTTCGAGCACGCGGTACGCGCGGCAGGCGTCGTGCCGCTGGAAAGCAAGCTCAGCGATGAATCGGCCATCCGCGCCTTGCCGCTGGAAGCGCGCTATTGCGATCTGCTGCTGATCGGCCAGGTGACCCACCCCGATGCGATCCTGGCCGACGATTACTCGCTGGCACGCACTATCCTCATCCATGCGCCGTGCCCGGTGATGGTGGTGCCGTCCACGACCGCGGTCACCAGGGTACCCGTCCGGCCCCTGATCGCCTGGGACGGCAGCATGGAGGCGAGCCGGGCCGTACGCGCCGCCCTGCCGCTGCTGCGGCGCGCGGGCAGCGTGACGGCAGTGTGCTTTCACCCGCAAAAATACAGTGGCTCTCAAGTCCAGGCGGGCAACCAGCTTGCCACCTACCTGGCCAGTCACGGCATCGACGTCGAGATTTTAGTGCCAGCGCCAGCACCAACCGGCAACATCGGCGAGGCGCTGCTCGGGCTGACCGCCACAGGGGCGCACGACCTGATCGTCATGGGCAACTTCGGCCATTCGCGCTTCCGTGAACTGGTGCTGGGCGGCGTCACCGAAACCGTGCTGGCCGGCACGGTCGTCCCTGTGCTGACAAGCCACTAGTCACACCCTGTCCCCGGCGGCAGAACCGGCGTCGCGCTGGTTGCCGGCGACTGTTCGCACCCGAAGACATTCTTCGTGTTCCCACCCGGCCAAGGAGCCATTATGCAAAGCCTCACTGCCGACGAAGCGGCGCACGCGCTCGGTACTGCCCTTCGGCACACGCACACGCAATTGTGCCGCCAGATCGACGCGCTGGCAGCGCAGCCGGAAGCCTCCTTCGCAGCCGGCTGGACCGACCTGGTGGCAGGGACCGAAACGGCCTTCCGGGATGAAGAGCGTGTGATGGAAGAGGTCCGGTATGCCGGACTGGCGGAGCACCGGGCCGAGAATGCCTGCATTCTCAGCGCGCTGCATCACGTGTCGCCGCGCGTCGATGACGGTGACCACGGCATCGGACGTGAGGTCTTGTCGGCACTGGCGGCCATCATCTCGTCGCACCGGTGCGGCGTCAGGATCCGGCCGCTGGCCGCTGTGCAGTTGCGTGGGTATCAGCCGCCGCTCTGTGGCTGAAGCGCTGGGTCGCGGCAATATCGATAGTATCGTCTGTGCAAACGCAAAACGGGCCCCGAAAGGGCCCGTGCGATACGTTCTGGAGGCGAGGATCGGAGTCGAACCGACCTAGACGGCTTTGCAGGCCGCTGCATAACCGCTTTGCTACCTCGCCAGAGGATTTGATGCACTCGTGATGCGGGCGGTTATGCACCGCATCAACAAGGGAAGAATGGATCTTCCTGGAATTCTGGAGCGGGAGAAGAGGCTCGAACTCTCGACCTCAACCTTGGCAAGGTTGCGCTCTACCAACTGAGCTACTCCCGCTGGGGAGTACTACGTTACTACGCCATTTGCAAGACACTGGAGCGGGAGAAGAGGCTCGAACTCTCGACCTCAACCTTGGCAAGGTTGCGCTCTACCAACTGAGCTACTCCCGCTTAGAGCCATGCAATTACTGATCACATCTACTGCTTTACTACGCCAATGCTACCTTCTGCAACAACCAGTCGAAACTGGAGCGGGAGAAGAGGCTCGAACTCTCGACCTCAACCTTGGCAAGGTTGCGCTCTACCAACTGAGCTACTCCCGCGTACAGAACAACGATTATGACAGGTTTCAGACGTTTTTCCAAGATCGCGTGCCAACTTTGCAATCTTTGGAGCGGGAGAAGAGGCTCGAACTCTCGACCTCAACCTTGGCAAGGTTGCGCTCTACCAACTGAGCTACTCCCGCTTCGTCTTTCAATCTGTCGCGTTGTTGTCGCAACAGGCAGGCATTATAGAGATTCTATTCCGTACGTCAAGGATGCCCGGAAACTAATTAAATCGGGCCCGCTTTTTCCTTGATGAGGGGCCAGGCGCGGCGCAGGTAGTAGAACATCGACCACACCGTCAGCACGCCCGCGATCCACAGCAGGTACTCGCCCCAGAAGTGGATATCGATGCCGAACAGGCGGTCGTGGAACAGCAGCATCGGGATCGCCGTCATCTGGGCCGCAGTCTTGATCTTGCCGATCGAGCTGACCGCGACCGAGCGCGTGGCGCCGATCTGGGCCATCCATTCGCGCAGCGCCGAGATCGTGATTTCGCGCCCGATGATGATGCCGGCGATGATGGCGTCGACGCGGTCGAGCTGGACCAGCACGAGCAGCGCCACGGCCACCATCAGCTTGTCGGCGACCGGGTCGAGGAAGGCGCCAAAGGCCGAGGTTTCGTTCCAGCGGCGGGCCAGGAAACCGTCGAACCAGTCGGTGATGGCGGCCACGATGAAGACGGATGTGGCGGCCAGATTACGGTCCGTCATGCTCATCCAGTCAGAGGGAAGATAGAACAATCCGACCACCAGCGGAATCAGGGCGACACGTAACCAGGTCAGGAGAATCGGGATATTTAAAGGCATGAGGGAGCTGATTACCGTGGAAAATGCTTGGCCGTAAGTCTACATGGCTAAGGGGGTTTGGGCCAGTTGACTCGTCGGTAATGTCGACGAACAGCGGACGCTGCGGTGCGTGCAAGCTCAACGGCTGTGGCACGGTGCCGGTTGACACCGGGTGCAGAGATTGGCGGCGCCATGGGGCACCGCAGGTCTCTGCCGATCTTCAGTGCAATTGCCGGTAAATTTCTTCGGCCAGCGCGCTCGAAATGCCCTCGACCGTCATCAGGTCTTCGACACTGGCATCGATGACCCCGCGCAGGCCACCAAAGCGCGCCAGAAGGCGCTGGCGACGCTTGGCGCCGATGCCCTCGATCTCTTCCAGGCGCGACGCCTGGCGCGTCTTGGCGCGCTTGGCGCGCATGCCGGTGATGGCGAAGCGGTGCGCCTCGTCGCGGATCAGGGCCACCAGCATCAGCGCCGCCGATTCCTTGCCCAGTTCCTGCGCCGGGCGGCCATCGGCGAAGATCAGGGTTTCCAGGCCCACGCGGCGCCCTTCCCCCTTGGCCACGCCGACGATCATCGACAGGTCCAGCCCAAGCTCGGTGAACACCTGGCGCGCCATCTCGACCTGGCCCTTGCCGCCGTCGACCAGCACGATGTCGGGCATCACGCCGGCGCCGGCCAGCACCTCGGCCGCCACTTTCTCGTAGCGGCGCATCAGCACTTGCCGCATCGCCGCGTAATCGTCGCCCGGCGTGATGCCGTTGATGTTGAAGCGGCGGTACTCGCCGTTCTGCATCGCGTGGTGGTGGAACACGACGCACGACGCCTGCGTCGCCTCGCCCGCCGTGTGGCTGATGTCGAAGCATTCGATCCGCAGTGCGTCGAGATCGTCGGTCTCCAGCCCCAGCGTATCGGCCAGCGCGCGCGTGCGCAATTGCTGCGAGCCTTGCTCGGACAGCAGGCGCGCCAGCGCGATCTCGCCGCCCTTCTGCGCCATCTCGAGCCACTGGCGGCGTTGCCCGCCCGGCTGCAGCACGAGGTTGATGCGGTGGCCGCATTGCTCGCTGAGCGCCAGGATCAGCTCCGGCTGGTCGAACTCCACGTTCAGGATCAGCGTGCCCGGGATGAACTGGCCCGCATAGTGCTGCGCCAGGAACGCGCACAGCACCTCGACGTCGAGCGGGCATTCGCCCAGCGACTCGCCGACATGACTCGGGAAGTAGGCGCGGTCACCCAGGTGCCGTCCGCCTCGCACCATCGCCAGGTTGACGCAGGCGCGTCCGCCCTGCAGCACGACGGCGATGACGTCGACGTCGGCGTCGCCCACGGTTTCCATGCTTTGCGCGTGCAGCACTTTCGACAGCGCCTGGATCTGGTTGCGCACACCGGCCGCCTGCTCGAACTTCAGGTCCATCGCGTAGGTCTGCATCTTGTTCTGCAGATCGGCCATGACCTCGCTCTGGCGCCCGCGCAGGAAGCGCGCGGCGTTCTCGACGTCGAGCTTGTACTGCTCCGGCTCGATCAGCTTGACGCACGGCGCGCTGCAGCGGCCGATCTGGTGCAGCAGGCACGGCCGCGTGCGGTTGGCGTACACGCTGTCTTCGCAGGTACGCAGCATGAACACGCGCTGCAGCAATTGGATCGACTCCTTGGCCGCCCATGCACTCGGGAACGGGCCGAAGTACTGGTTGCGCTTGTCGAGCGCGCCGCGGTAATACGCCATGCGCGGCGCTTCGCCGCCCGTGATCTTGATGTACGGGTACGATTTATCGTCGCGAAACAGGATGTTGTAGCGCGGCTTGAGCGACTTGATCAGGTTGTTTTCGAGGATCAGCGCTTCGGCTTCGCTGCTGACGATCGTCGTTTCCAGGCGCGCGATCTGCGACACCATCATCGCGATGCGCGGGCTCGACAGATTCTTCTGGAAATAACTCGAGACCCGGTTCTTCAGGTTGCGCGCCTTGCCGACGTATAGCACGTTCTCGGCCGCATCGAAGTAGCGGTACACGCCAGGCAGGCCCGGCAGCCGATTGACGGTCGCGAGCACCTGCGCGCGCACGTCGGGCTCGACCTTCGGGCTCAGTTCGCGGTTGGCCTCGGCGCGCGACTGCTCACGCGCCTCCGCCAGGCGTTCGCGCCCCAGGCGCGCCGTCAGTTCAGGCGTGAGTTCGACACCGCTGTCAGTCAGCGTGGTGGGTACGACGGGCTTCGCTTCGGACATGAATCTCTTGAAAAGGGGTCAGGCTATTGGCGCGGGGGCCTGGGTGACGATGACGAACGCGACGCCGTAATCGGCTTCGTCGCTGATCGACACCTGGGCGCTGAGCCGGTTCTGCTGCATGAATTCTTCGAGCGCGCCGCTGCAGACGATCATCGGCTTGCCGCTCGGGGCATTGAGCATCTGCATCGAGCGCCAGGTCATCGGCATGCGGATCCCGGTGCCGATGGCTTTCGAGAACGCTTCCTTGGCCGAAAAACGGGTGGCCAAAAAACGCAGCCCACGCACCGCGTTCTTCGCGCTACGGGCGTGGTACTTGGCCAGCTCTTGCGGGCCGAGGACTTTTTCGGCAAAGCGCGGGCCGCTGCGTGCCAGCGCCGCTTCCACGCGCGAAATCTGGACGATGTCGGTGCCGATGCCGTAGATCATGCCGGCTCGGTCCCGCTCGTGTAGGCCGTGCCCAGGCGCGCCGCGACCATGATCGCCTTCATCTCGCGCACGGCGTTTTCAAAGCCGACGAACAAGGCGTGGCCGACGATGGCGTGGCCAATATTGAGCTCGTGCAGGTCCTTGATGGCCGCGATCGGCTGGACGTTGGTGTAGTGCAGGCCGTGACCGGCATTCACGCGAAGGCCGCGCTGGACGCCTTCACGCGCACCCAGGCGGATGCGTTCGAGCTCGTGCGCGACTTCGTCCGGCGTGGCCTCGGCGTAGCGACCCGTGTGCAGCTCGATCACAGTCGCGCCGACGGCGGCCGCCGCCTCGATCTGGCGCGCGTCGGCATCGATGAACAGCGAGACGCGGATGCCCTCGGCCTTCAGCTGCTTCACCGCCGCCTCGACCTCGTTGTAGTAGCGCACGACGTCCAGGCCGCCCTCGGTCGTGACTTCTTCGCGTCGCTCGGGCACCAGGCACACGTCCTGTGGTTTGACGCGGCAGGCGAAATCGATCATTTCGCGCGTGACGGCCGCTTCCAGGTTCATGCGGGTGGCCAGCAGCGGGCGCAGCGCGATCACGTCGGCGTCGCGGATGTGGCGGCGGTCTTCACGCAGGTGCAGCGTGATCAGGTCGGCGCCGGCCTGCTCGGCCAGCAGCGCGCCGCGCAGCGGGTCCGGATAGGTCGTGCCGCGCGCATTGCGCACGGTGGCGATGTGGTCGATGTTCACGCCCAGGTCGATCACCTGGCCAACGGGTTGCAGGAAGCTCATGGTGTTTGCTCTTGTTTTACAGTTGCATCAAGTCGATCAGGATCTGGCGCGTGTTGAGCGGCTGGCCGCCCAGGTGGTGCGCCAGCAGGAAGCGCATCAATTGTTTGCTCTGCGCCTGCGTGGCCGGGTCAGTATAGTCTTCGCGCTCCATGTCCAGCAGCGTCTTGCCCAGCACCACCGGCCAGACTTCACCGGCACCGGCTTCACGGGCGCCACGCTCAGGGTCCACAACATAGTCACCGCCCGCCTCCACCCGGCTGCGCGTGGTCGTGCAGCGACTCAGGTCGGCAGCAACCCCTGTCTCCTTAAGTAGGGCCCGTTCGAATTTTCGCAAGACGATTTGTGCAGGTTCGCCGTGCGCCAACTGGTTCAAGGTCGAGACATAGTGGTCGAACAGGGCCGGATGGCGGTCGTCGCGCGCCAGCAGTTTGACGAGGAGTTCGTTGAGGTAGAAGCCGCACAGCAGCGCCGTGCGCTCCAGCGGGAGCATGCCGCCGACCCATTCGGCGTCGATCAGCGTGCGCAGTTCGGATTTGCCGCTCCACGACACGGACAGCGGCTGGAAGGTTTGCAGCACGCCCCGCAGCTTGGAGAACGGACGCTTGGCGCCCTTGGCCACGACACCCACGCGACCATGGTCGCGCGTGAACATGTCGATGATCAGGCTGGTTTCTTTGTAGGGATAGCTGTGCAGCACGAAGCCGGGCTGGCCGATGACACGGCCGTCACGCGCCGAGGTCCTGGAAGATGCGTTGGCCGATGCGCTGCCCGACGCGCGGGTCCGCTTGGCGGGCGGTGGCGCCGCCTGCTCGGGCGCGTCGTCGATCAGGTCATCGTGGCTCGGCATGCTGTGTGGGCGCGCTCCGGGAACTTACTCGTAACCGTAGGCGCGCAGGCCCATTTCGTTGTCGGCCCAGCCCGATTTGACCTTGACCCAGATTTCCAGGTACACGGGGCCGCCGAACAGTTTTTCCATATCCAGGCGCGACTGCGTCGAGATTTCTTTCAGGCGTGCACCCTTGTTACCGATGATCATCGATTTATGGGTGTCGCGCTCGACCAGGATGGCGGCGAACACGCGTCGCAGATTGCCCTCTTGCAGGAACTGCTCGATCAGCACGGTACTGGTGTACGGCAATTCGTCGCCCGACAGGCGGAACACTTTTTCACGGACGATCTCGGCGGCGAGGAATTTCTCGCTGCGGTCGGTGATGTCGTCCGGACCAAACACGGGCGCATTCTGCGGCAGGTGGTTCTTGATCTCGTTTTCCAGCGCATCGGTCTGGAAGCGCAGCTTGGCCGAAACCGGCACGACCGCAGCGAATTCGCGCATCGCGGCGATCTTTTGCGCGAACGGCATCAACACGGCCTTGTCCTTGACGTGGTCGGACTTGTTCAGCACCAGAATCACCGGCACGTTCTTCGGCAACAGTTCCAGCACTTGCTGGTCGGCCGGGCCGAAGGTGCCGGCTTCGAGCAGGTACAGCACGACGTCGGCCGAGATCAGCGTGTTCGAGACGGTCTTGTTGAGCGTCTTGTTCAGCGCATTGGCGTGCCGGGTCTGGAAGCCCGGCGTGTCGACGTAGATGAACTGGGCGTCGTCGCGGGTCTGGATGCCAGTGATGCGGTGGCGGGTGGTCTGCGCCTTGCGCGACGTGATCGACACCTTGGCGCCGATCAGGACGTTCATCAGCGTCGACTTGCCGACGTTTGGACGGCCTACGATGGCGATATAGCCGCAGCGGAAATTGTCGGGGATGGCGTTCATGCTTTTTTGCTTCCTGGTTGTTCTGGCTTTGCCGCAGCCGGCGCCAAGGATTGGTCTGGGGCGCCGCCCTGATTGGTGGCGATGCCGGCCAGCTTGAGCTGGGCCGTGCGCGGCTTTGCCTTGCGGCTCACTGGCGACTTGGCCAGCGCCTTCTGGGCGGCGCCCAGGGCCAGGCTGGCCGCAGCCTGCTCAGCAGCGCGGCGGCTGCCACCGCGCCCGAACACTTGCACACTCAATTTGGGCACCAAGCATTCGACTTCGAATTCCTGGCTGTGCGCGGCGCCGTGCGTGGCCACCACATTATACGTCGGCAGCGCAATCCGCTTGGCCTGCAAAAATTCCTGCAGCAGCGTCTTGGCGTCTTTGCCCAGCGTGCCGGGGTCGACCGTGTCGAGCAGCGGAATATAGAAGGCGCGGATGACGTCGCGCGCACTGTCGAAGCCGGCATCGAGGAAGATCGCGCCCAGCAGTGCTTCGAGCGTGTCGGCCAGGATCGAGGGGCGGCGGAAGCCCCCGGATTTCAGTTCGCCCTCACCCAGGCGCAGGAACTGCGACAGGTCGAGCTTCTGGGCGATTTCGAACAGCGCCTGCTGCTTGACGAGATTGGCGCGCAGGCGCGACAGGTCGCCCTCGTCCAGGCCGCGATAGCGTTCGTACAGGATCGAGGCGACGACGCAGTTCAGGATCGAGTCGCCCAGAAATTCGAGCCGCTCGTTATGCAGCGCGCTATGGCTACGGTGGGTCAGGGCCTGCTGAAGCAGCCCGGCATCCCGGAATGTGTAGCCCAAGCGCGTCTGCAGTACTTGATGATTCATTGTCGGTGTCGTGTGCGTGGCCGGCGCCAGGCGCCCTGCCACGAAGTCCATATGGCGTGAAAGTACGGTTACGGTGCGGCGGTGCTGGCCTCGGCGACGATGCCGCTCGGGTCCGTGGTGCCGGAAAAATCGATGAGGATGCTGACGTTGCCGGCCAGGGGCAGGCGTTTTTCGTAGGCGAAGCTGATCTCGAGGTCGCCATCGTCGCGTGTGAAGACCAGGTCGGCGCCGCGGATGGCTTCCACGTCGTTGATGCTGGTATTGCGATCGAACGCTGCCTGCATTGCCCGCACGGTTCCGCCTTCGGCCTTGGTCTTGACGATCGCGGTCTTGATCGCGTTGTACTCGATATAGGCCGGAATCATGCGCATCGCAAAGACCAGCACGAGCCCGATCACGGCAAGGGCCACGATCAGGCCGGTCAAGGTGACGCCCTGCTGTTTGCTCCGGACCATACGCACCTCTTTAATGAATGCCGCCAACGCGCTTGAAGTTGCCAAAGTTCATCCAGACGACGAATGCCTTGCCCACGATATTACGGTCCGGCACGAAGCCCCAGTAGCGGCTGTCGGCGCTGTTGTCGCGGTTATCGCCCATCATGAAATACTGGCCGGCCGGCACGACGCAGGTGAATTTGTCCTCCGTATAGTCGCAGGCTTCGCGCAGCGGGAACTGCTCGACACTGGGGAAGTCAAAGTTGCGACGGTCGGCCGTGTTCAGGATGCGGTGCTGCGTGAACCCGCCCGGGCTCGGCAGTTTTTCTTCGAGCTGCTTGTGGTAGACCGGATGCTGGTCGTCCAGGTAATCGTCCAGCGGCGTGTACTCGACGGCCTTGCCATTGACGGTCAGGCGCTTGTCTTCGTAGGTGATGGTATCACCAGGCACGCCGACGACGCGCTTGATGTAATCCTGGCTCATGTCCTTCGGATATTTAAACACCATCACGTCGCCCCGCTGCGGGTCATTGATCTGGATAACTTTCTTGTTGATGATCGGCAGGCGAATACCGTAGGTGTACTTGTTCACCAGGATGAAGTCGCCCACCAGCAGCGTCGGCACCATCGACGACGACGGAATCTTGAATGGCTCCCACAAGAACGAACGCAGGATGAACACCATGGCAATCACCGGGAAGAAGCTGCCCGAATACTCGACCCAGGTCGGCTGGCGCACGTGCGCCGCTTCGATCGCGGCGCGGTTGCCGTTGTGGTCGACCTTGATGCCCTCGGCCACCAGCTTGGCGTTGCGCGCATCGTACTCGCGCAGCGCGGCATCGGCGGCGCGCCGGCGCTGCTTTGCCAACACAAACCGGTCCAGGCACCAGATGATGCCCGTGATGACCATCAGCACGAACAGTATCAGGGCGAAATTGCTCAACACGGGTTGCAGGTTCATTATTTGTCTTCCACCTGGAGGATCGCCAGGAACGCTTCTTGTGGAATCTCCACCGAACCGACCTGCTTCATGCGCTTCTTACCTGCCTTTTGTTTCTCGAGCAGTTTCTTTTTACGGGAAATGTCGCCGCCGTAGCACTTGGCCAGCACGTTCTTGCGCAGCGCCTTCACGTTTTCACGCGAAATGATCGTTGCGCCAATGGCGGCCTGGATCGCCACGTCGAACATCTGACGTGGAATCAGTTCGCGCATCTTCGCAGCCACCTGGCGGCCACGGTATGGCGCGTTGGCGCGGTGCACGATGATCGCCAGCGCATCGACCTTCTCGCTGTTGATCAGCATATCGACCTTGACGACGTCGGCGGCGCGGTTTTCCTTGAACTCGTAATCCATCGATGCGTAACCGCGCGAGGTCGACTTCAGGCGATCGAAGAAGTCCAGCACGATCTCGGCCATCGGGATTTCGTAGTGCAGTTTCACCTGGCGCCCGTGGTAAGCCATGTCCATCTGGATGCCGCGCTTGCCGTTACACAGCGTCATCACGGCGCCCACGTATTCTTGCGGCATGTACAGATTGACGTCGACGATCGGCTCGCGCACTTCGTTGATTTTTGACGGTTCCGGCATCTTCGATGGATTGTCGACGCGGATCATGGTGCCGTCGCGCATTTCGACTTCGTACACCACGGTCGGGGCCGTCGTGATCAGGTCCATGTCGAATTCGCGCTCGAGGCGCTCCTGCACGATTTCCATGTGCAACAGGCCCAGGAAGCCGCAGCGGAAGCCAAAGCCCAGCGCCTGCGAGACTTCCGGCTCGTACATCAGGGCCGCATCGTTCAGCTTGAGCTTTTCCAGCGAATCGCGCAGCGCGTCGTACTGGTTGGCTTCGACCGGGAACAGGCCGGCAAACACTTGCGGCTGGACTTCCTTGAAGCCCGGCAGTGGTTCAGCGGCCGGCTTGTTGGCCAGGGTCACCGTATCGCCGACCTTCGCGGCGGTCAGTTCCTTGATGCCGGCGATGATGAAGCCCACCTGGCCGGCCGACAGCGACGGCAGCGAGACCGAGCGCGGCGTGAACACGCCGATGCTTTCGACCAGGTTCACCGAACCGGTCGCCATCAAGAGAATCTTGTCTTTCGGGCGCAGCGTGCCGTTGATCACGCGCACCAGCATCACGACGCCGACGTACGGGTCGTACCACGAGTCGACGATCAGCGCCTGCAGCGGCGCATCGGCGTCGCCTTTCGGTGGCGGCACGCGGGCGATCAGCGTTTCCAGCACGTCTTCGATGCCCAGGCCCGTCTTGGCCGAGCACATCGTCGCGTCGCTGGCGTCGATGCCGATGACGTCTTCGATTTCCTTGCGGGCGTTGTCCGGGTCGGCGTGCGGCAAGTCGATCTTGTTCAGGATCGGCACCACTTCGACACCCAGGTCGAGTGCGGTGTAGCAGTTGGCGACCGTCTGCGCTTCCACGCCCTGCGACGCGTCGACGACCAGCAGCGCGCCTTCGCAGGCGGACAGCGAGCGGCTCACTTCGTACGAGAAGTCGACGTGGCCCGGGGTGTCGATCAGGTTCAGGTTATAGACCTGGCCATCGCGCGCCTTGTAATGCAGGGCCGCGGTCTGGGCCTTGATGGTGATGCCGCGCTCGCGTTCCAGGTCCATCGAATCGAGCACCTGGGCATCCATTTCACGGTCCGACAAGCCGCCGCACAGCTGAATGATGCGGTCAGCCAGGGTCGATTTACCGTGGTCGATGTGGGCGATGATGGAGAAGTTACGTATGTTGTTCATTAACAGAGCTCAAAACCAAATAGACCGCGAATGCGGCGGATACGACTGAATCAGGGTGCACGTGCCGCGCGCGGCAAACAGAAAAAGCGCCGCGCCGGGGCCGTGCCGGTCCCCAGGCGAGCGCCATGGCAAAGCAAACAATTCTGGGGAGGGCCGTCTTGAAACACGCCAACCCGGCATTTTACCGGATTTCGGGACGCCCAACGGGATTTCGGGTCTCCCTCTCGAGGTAGGCCAGCACCGCGGCGCGGTCGAGGAAGTAATGGCACAGCTCGGGCTGGTCGAGCGCGCCATACAGCACCGGCACCAGCTCGTCGAAGCGCGCCACCAGCGCGGGATCGGCGTCAACGTCGACCACAGTGATGGCGAATGGCTGCGAAGGTGTTTCCAGAGCCTGCAGCGCTGCCAGCATGTCATCGCACAGGTGGCAATACCCGCGCGCGTACAGCGTGAACGGCACGGGTGGCGCGGCGGGTACTGGGCGCATCAGGGACGCGGCTTGATGGTCAGGTATTGCGTGGCGCCATCGCGCTGCACCAGCAGCGCCACCGGCTTCGCCTTGTCATGCTTGGCGAGCAACCCTGCGAACTGTTCGACGCTCGTCAGCGGCGTGTTGTTCCACTGCAGGAGCACGTCGCCCGGCTCGATGCCGGCGCTGGCTGCGGCGCCCGTTGCGTTCTCGACCAGCACGCCGCCCTCCACGCCCAGCTGGCGGCGGTCGGCCTGCGGGATGGCCGACAAGGTCAAGCCAAACGCATTGGCCGTCGCACCCTGTGCCGGCTTTTTGGCGGCGGGTTTGCCGGGTGCCGATTTCTCGTCCTGCAGCTCGACGATAGTGACCGGCACCTCGACCTGCGCACCGCGACGCCAGACAGTGACGTTGGCGCGGCTGCCGACCTTGGCGGCGCCCACCAGGCGTGGCAGGTCGCGCGTGGTCTCGACCGGCTGCTTGTTGAAGGCCAGGATGATGTCACCGACCTTGATGCCGCCCTTCTCCGCCGGCCCGCCCGCCTCGACCATCGAGACTTCGGCGCCGCGCGCCTTGCCCAGGCCCAGCGATTCGGCCACGTCTCGCGTGACTTCGCTGATCTGCACGCCGATGCGACCCCGCGTGACCTTGCCGCTCGCCTTGAGTTGTTCGGAGACGCGCGTGACTTCATCGATCGGCACCGCGAACGAGATGCCGTTGTACGCGCCGGACAGCGTCGCGATCTGCGAATTGATGCCGATGACTTCGCCGCGCATATTGATCAACGGACCGCCCGAGTTGCCGGGGTTGACCGCCACGTCGCTCTGGATCAGCGGCAGGTATTCGCCCGTGTCGCGCGACTTGGCCGAAATGATGCCGGCCGTGACCGTATTTTCGAGGCCGAATGGCGAGCCGATCGCCAGCACCCATTCGCCGACGCGGATCTTGCTCGAGTCGCCAGTGCGCAGGTACGGCAGGTTGGTGGCGGTCAGCTTGAGCAGTGCAACGTCCGAGCGGCGGTCAGCGCCCAGCACCTTCGCCTTGAATTCGCGCCGGTCGGTCAGCGTGACCGTGACTTCGTCGGCGCCTTCGACGACGTGGGCATTGGTCAGCACGTAACCGTCGCCCGAAATGATGAAGCCGGAGCCGACGCCGCGCTGGACTTCGCGCTCTTCTTCGGCTTGCGGCGGGCCGCGCCGGCCGCCGCGTGGCGGCATCTGGCCACCGAAGAAGCGGCGCAAGAATTCCTGCATTTCTTCTTCGCCGGGCGCCCCGCCGCGCGTGCTAACGCGCTCGGTGGTGCGGATGTTCACGACGGCCGGGCCGACCTTGTCGATCACATCGGTGAAGTCGGGCAAGCCCGTGACGGTGGGCGCGGACACAGGCGCGGCGCCGGCAGCGTAGACCGGCGACAGGGTGAATGCAGAGGTGCCGGACACGAGCAGTGCCGACAAGAGCAGGCTGGCAGTTTTACTGGTCATGGATTCGCTGTTGAATGGCTAAGATTGACCAAATGGTAAGCCAAAAACGGCGCTTTGTCGCGTCGCCAGGCGTCGCGTGCAGGACGGCCCTGGCTGCACTGCCTGGCAAGCCGGCCGGTAGAGGAAATGCGTATCAGGAAGTGCCGGGCTTGGCGAGGATGGCGGCCTGGCCTGTTGACTCGGTGGCGCCGTTGGCACCATCGCCAACTTCGGATGCGGATGCCCCCTGCTCAGCCGCCAGACGCGCCGCCAGCCGTTCGGCAAAGCCGGGCGACAACTCTGGCGCCGGCGTGGCGCGCAGCGTGTCCCTGATCAGGTGATACCGGTCCCACGCCGCTTTGCCATCCTTTTCCTGAAGTGCGGCAAGCGCCAGCTCGGCATCGGCCTGCGGCAATTCGCCGTCGACCAGTGCGGAGATATGCGCGCGTAGTGTCTCGTTGGTGTCCATCGGGGTGTCCGTCGACGTCGGTGTGTTCACGGTAAGTTCAATCTTAATGCTGTGTTCGTACGATCCCGCTACCTACCGTCGTTTGTCAACCGGAAATTCAAGCAAAGGCCGCAATTTATCGGCAATGACTTCGCGCGCCCGAAAAATACGGCTGCGCACCGTACCGATGGGACAGGCCATGACTTCGGATATTTCTTCGTAGCTGAGTCCTTCTATTTCGCGCAAGACAATTGCCGTGCGTAGTTCCAGGGGCAGCGCTTCCATGGCCGCATTGACCGTGTGAGCGATCTGCTTACTGGCCAACATTGACTCTGGCGTATTAATGTCACGCAGACTGTCCGCATCGTCGAAGCCTTCGGCCCCTTCGGCGTCGGTCTCGGTCGAGGTCGGCGCACGCCTGCCCTGGGTCACCAGATAATTCTTGGCCGTGTTGATGCCTATCCGATAGAGCCAGGTATAAAACGCGGAATCACCGCGAAAATGGCGCAGTGCCCGATAGGCCTTGATGAACGTTTCCTGCACGACGTCTTCGGCTTCCGCCGGATCGTGAACAAGACGCGACACCAGGCGCATCAAGCGGCGCTGGTACTTGGAAACGAGCAGATCGAACGCCTTCTGTTCCCCTGCCTGCACGCGCTCCACCAGCACTTGATCACTCTCGCGTTCTGTCGTCACGGACCATGCCCCATTGGCGACCCTCTCCTAAGAGTTGATCCCCTGCAATAAGTTCAAAGTATTTTTGTCGCTTCGTCGCGCGCATCCTGCGCCAACGACCGTACGGCCACGGACAGCGCACGAAAGTCGCCTGGCGACATGCTGTCGGGCAGTACGACGAGCGTTACGGTCTTGCCAGCCGCCGTGCGCAGACGCAGCAGGATGCAGCCCGGCCAGACCGTGGCGCCCGGCAACAGCGTTACCGCAACGCCTTCAGACGTGGGTCTGGATGACCCCGCTACGTGCGGTGCGCCCGCCGCGCCGGCTGGGCGCATCTCTTGTTGTACCGTCAGGCGTAGCTGCCCAAGTCCAGAAATATCAAGGCGGTGTGCCGTTCCAAATTTGGGCAAAAGTGCATGGGAATCAGCCTGTGAGCAAGCCTGTAGACGATGGCGATGACGATGACGTGCGCGGACCAGTGGCCACCCCAGCGCCGCAGCGCCGGCCAGCGGCACAAGGGCGACGAGGCCGCCAAACGCAAAGCGTTCAGGCGTGCCGAGGCCGATGACCAGGGCGGTCGCAATGAGGGCGCCGCCGAACCCGGCGCACAGCCAGTACAGGCAAGGCGACGGCCGGACGATGACAGACACCGCACAGTTCATACAACGAGGGAAGCAGGAATAACAAGAATCGGCTGGCCCGGCGGGCAAGCTGCGGACGTTGCCGCCAGCACCGGGACACTACCGCTGTAGAACAACAAGCGGGCAATGCGCCGGGCTACAGAAGCGCCCATCCCGTTCGACCGGGATGGGGCTGGTCAAGTTCAGATTTTCGCGAAAACGAGCGTACCGTTGGTACCGCCGAAACCGAACGAGTTCTTCACCGCGTAATCGATCTTCATCTCACGCGCCGTGTTGGCGCAGAAGTCCAGGTCGCACTCGGGATCCTGGTTGAAGATGTTGATCGTCGGCGGCGAGATCTGGTTATGGATCGCCAGTACCGTGAACACCGATTCCAGGCCGCCGGCACCACCGAGCAGGTGACCGGTCATCGACTTGGTCGAATTCACGACAATCTTCTTGGCATGGTCGCCAAACACGCGCTTGATGCCGCGCACTTCTGCGGCATCGCCCAATGGCGTCGAGGTGCCGTGCGCATTCACGTACTGCACCTGGTCGGCATTGATGCCGGCGTTGTTGAGGGCATTGACCATGCAACGTGCCGCGCCACTGCCATCCTCGACCGGCGAGGTGATGTGGTTGGCGTCCGCGCTCATGCCGAAGCCGATGACTTCAGCATAGATGCGGGCGCCGCGCGCGACAGCGTGTTCATACTCTTCGACGACCATGACACCGGCGCCCTCGCCCAGCACGAAGCCGTCGCGGTCGCGGTCCCAGGGACGCGAGGCCGTGGCCGGATCATCGTTGCGGGTCGACAGCGCGCGTGCCGAGGCGAAACCGCCCAGGCCCAGTGGCGACACGGTCGACTCGGCGCCGCCCGCGATCATCACGTCGGCGTCGCCGTATTCGATCAGGCGCGCTGCCGCGCCGATACTGTGCAGGCCAGTGGTACAAGCGGTAACGATGGCCAGGTTCGGGCCACGCAGGCCGAACTTGATCGAGAGATCGCCCGAGATCATGTTGATGATCGAGGCTGGCACGAAGAATGGCGAAATACGGCGTGCGCCGCGGTTCGTGTATTCCTCTTTGGTGGCTTCGATCAGCGGCAAGCCGCCGATGCCGGAGCCGATCACCACGCCAATGCGGTCCGCATTGTCTTCGGTGACAACCAGACCCGAATCCTGCAGGGCCTGGATACCGGCTGCCATACCGTAATGGATAAAGCTATCCATATGGCGGCCTTCTTTGCCCGGCAGGTAATCCTCGACGACGAAGTTCTTTACTTCACCAGCGAAGTGGGTCGTGAATTGCGACGCATCAAACTTGGTGATGGCGGCAATCCCCGACTTGCCAGCCAGCGCTGCATCCCACGCTTCGGTAACGGTGTTACCGATTGGTGAAATGCAACCCAGGCCAGTGACGACGACACGGCGGTTGCGTGAACGACTCAAGCGATTCTCCCAAAAACTGTAAAGCGACTACTCAGACCCGACTCAGGCTTTGACGTGCGCGGTAGCGTAGTCGATGGCTTGCTTGACGGTGGTGATCTTCTCAGCCTGTTCGTCAGGGATTTCCATTTCGAACTCATCTTCCAGAGCCATCACCAGCTCGACGGTGTCCAGCGAGTCAGCACCGAGGTCGTCAACGAACGAGGATTCGATTTTGATGTCTGCTTCAGCAACACCCAGTTGCTCAGCGACGATTTTTTTAACGCGTTGTTCGATATCCGACATGTTGTAGCTCCATTAAGGTATGTGTTGCGGAAAGTGCGCGCATTTTATCAGGTTTGCGACCTGAAAAACTATTTTCGGCGACTGCGCCTAACTCGCCGGAAAGTCCTGCTAAAAGTCGGGATTGCACCGATATCGTCCTGTTCAAACGGGTCCAATTATCGTGCAATCCATCCCTTTATTGCTGCTGATTTCTTACTTGATGCTTAATATACTTAATTCATGTACATGCCGCCGTTCACGTGCAGCTCGGTGCCCGTGATGTAGGCCGCTTGCGGTCCGGCCAGGAACGCCACCGCATGGGCGATGTCTTCCGGCTGGCCCAGGCGGCCCAGCGGAATCTGGGTCAGCAGTGCAGCGTGCTGGTCGTCGCCCAGCGACTTGGTCATGTCGGTATCGATGAAGCCCGGCGCGACGCAATTGACGGTGATGTTGCGGCTGCCGATCTCGCGCGCCAGCGCGCGGGTCATGCCGGCCACGCCGGCCTTGGCCGCCGCGTAGTTCATCTGGCCCGGGTTGCCCGAGGCGCCCACCACCGACGTGATATTGATGATGCGGCCGGCCTTGGCCTTCATCATCCCGCGCAGCACCAGGCGCGACAGGCGGCCGACGGCGGTCAGGTTGGTGGCGATCACACCGTCCCACTCTTCGTCTTTCATGCGCATGGCCAGGTTGTCCTGGGTGATGCCGGCATTGTTCACGAGGATCGACAGGCTGCCGAATTCCTTCTGCACATCTGCCACGACGGCTGCGCAGCGTTCGCTGTCGAGCACGTTCAGGACGACGCCCTTGCCGCCGAACGGCGCCAGGTAGTCCGAGATCGCCTGCGCGCCGGCGTCGCTGGTGGCGGTGCCAACGACTTTCGCGCCCTGGCGGGCCAGTTCGAGAGCGATGGCCTTGCCGATCCCGCGCGATGCGCCGCTGATCAGGGCAACTTGGTTTTCCAGATTCATGGTGGTCCTCTTGTTGGGGTTGTTGGTGCTGCGCAGGCGTTACGCGTTGAACGTGGCCAGCACGCGCTCGAGCGCGGCCTGGTCGACCAGCGCGTCGCCGACCAGCGCCGGATCAATGCGCTTGGCCATGCCCACCAGCGTCTTGCTCGGTGCGCACTCGATGACCTGCGTGACGCCGTCCTGCGCCATCTTCTGCATCGTCTCGACCCAGCGCACCGGACCGGCAGCCTGGCGCACCAGCGCATCCTTGATCTGTTCCGGATCATTCAACACGACGACATCGACGTTGTTGATGACCGGGATCTGCGGCACGGCAAAGGTCAGCGTGCGCATGTACTCGCGCAGACGGTCCGATGCGGGTTTCAGCAGCGACGAGTGGAATGGCGCCGAGACCGACAGTTTCATCGCGCGCTTGGCGCCCTTGGCCTTGGCGGTCTCGCAGGCGCGCTCGACCGCCGCCGTGTGGCCGGCGATCACGATCTGGGTCGGTTCGTTGAAGTTGACCGCTTCGACGACCTCGCCCTGGGCGGCTTCAGCACAGACGGCGCGCACGTCATCGGCCTGCAGGCCGAGAATGACGGCCATGCCGCCCTGCCCGACCGGCACCGCGTCCTGCATCGACTGCGCGCGAAAGCGCACCAGCGGCACGGCGTCGGCAAACGGGATCACGCCGGCGGCGACCAGCGCCGAGTATTCGCCCAGGCTGTGACCGGCGACAACGGACGGAATCGGGCCACCGGCCGCGATCCAGGCGCGGTACACGGCCACGGCGGCGGTCAGCATGACCGGCTGGGTATTGGTGGTGAGGTCGAGGTCTTCTTTCGGGCCATCGGCGATCAGGCGCTGCAGATCGAAGCCGAGGGCGTCGGAGGCTTCTTGCACGGTCCGGTCAACAACCGGGTTGCCGGCGAAACCGTTCAACATGCCCACTGCCTGGGCGCCTTGTCCGGTAAACAGGAATGCGAAGTTGCTCATCGTGATAGTTCCGTAGTCATTGGTTCTTGGGAGTGCCGCTGGTGATTGCGACGCGGTGTGCGACTCGTTACATGCGCGCCAGCACGGCGCCCCAGGTAAAGCCGCCGCCCACACCTTCCATCAGCACGTTCTGGCCCGGCTGGATGCGGCCATCGCGCACCGCCTGGTCGAGCGCCAGCGGAATCGAAGCGGCCGATGTATTGCCGTGCTCATTGACGGTGACAACCATTTTTTCCAGCGGCAGGCCGAGCTTCTTGGCAGTGCCGTTCATGATGCGGATATTGGCCTGGTGCGGCACCAGCCAGTCGATCTGGTCCGGCGTGACGCCGGCGGTATCGAGCACTTCGTGCGCGACTTTCTCGAGCACCGATACGGCCAGCTTGAACACCGCCGGGCCGTCCATGTGCAGGAAACCGCTGCCGGCAACGGCGCCGCCCGCCAGGTTGCCCGGGATCGACAGGATGTCGGCATGGCTGCCGTCGGCGTGCAGCTTGGTTGCCAGGATGCCCGGCTCGTTCGACACTTCCAGCAACACGGCGCCGGCGCCATCGCCGAACAGCACGCAGGTGCCACGGTCATTGAAGTCGACGATGCGCGAGAAAATCTCGGAACCGATCACGAGCACGCGCTTGTGGTTGCCGGCGCGGATGAACGCATCGGCCGTCGACAAGGCGTAGACGAAGCCGCTGCAGACCGCCTGCACATCGAAGGCGGCGCTGCCACCCCCCATGCCCAGCTTTTGCTGGACGATGCAGGCCGTGCTCGGGAAGCTGCCGTGGAAATCGGGGGTGGAACTGGCGACGATGACGAGGTCGATGTCGCCCGCCTCGCGGCCAGCCATCTCGAGCGCCCGGCGCGCGGCGTGCACGGCCAGGTCGGATGAAAGCTCATCGGCGGCGGCGAAGTGGCGCGCCTCGATGCCGCTGCGGGTAACAATCCATTCGTGCGACGTTTCGACACCTTGCGCAGCCAGCCGCGTGGCCAGCGCTTCATTGGTGACACGGTTGGCCGGCAGGTAGCTGCCAGTGCCGGTGATTTTGCTGTACAGGGTCATTGCTTCACCATCCGCTCGGTTATTGCGCCTGGCGCTCGATCGTGGACACGGGCTCGAGCACCGGCATGGGCGCTTCGGCAGCGCCCGTTGAATTCGGCATCAGCTCGGTAATTAGTGCCGACAACTGTTCTTGCACATTATTGTGCGCGGCCTCGTAGGCACGCTTGATCGCCCATTCAAACGAATAGGCGTTGGCGCCGCCGTGGCTCTTGAACACCAGGCCCTTCAGGCCCAGCAGACCGGCGCCATTGTAGCGCTCGGGATTGAGTTTCTTCAGCGCCTTGCGTGCGAACACGGCGCCGACCATCGACATGATGTCCGCCTTGAACGTCGTTTTCATGAAACGCGACAGGCCTTCGATCGCCTTGAGCATCACATTGCCGACGAAGCCATCGCAGACGACGACGTCGACGGTCCCCTTGAAGATGTCATTGCCTTCGACGTTGCCGTAGAAATTGAGCTTGCCGCGGGCAGCATCGTCGCGCAGCAGCACGCCGGTGGCCCTGACCACCTCGTTGCCCTTGATGTCTTCGGTGCCCACATTGAGCAGGCCGATGGTCGGGCGGGGAATGCCTTCGATTGCCGAGCACAGCACCGAGCCCATGATCGCGAACTGGTGCAGGTGATGCGGTTCGCAATCGACGTTCGCACCCAGGTCGAGGATGTAGGTCGGCCCGTTCTTCTGGTTCGGCATGATCGAGCAGATCGCCGGACGGTCGACGCCGGGCATCGTCTTGAGCACGTAGCGCGAGACGGCCATCAGGGCGCCGGTATTGCCGGCCGAGACGCAGGCATTGGCGCTGCCGTCTTTCACCAGCTCGATCGCCACGCGCATCGACGAATCCTTCTTGCGGCGCAGGGCCACCTCGATCGGATCGTCCATCGCGACAACTTCGGTCGCGTGCTTGATCGTCAGACGCGGCAATTTGTCGCCGTGGTGTTTCTTGAGTTCTGCGCGCAGCACCTCTTCGACGCCCACGAGCACGAGCTCGGCGTCATCCTGCTTCTTGAGGAACGAGATTGCTGCCGGAATGGTTACTGACGGGCCGTGATCGCCACCCATGCAGTCAATGGAAATTTTTATGGTCATGTATTGGGAATGCCGCGGCTCACACAGGACTGGCGGCCAGATGGGATCGATTCGTCGCCAGGAGGCGCACAGGATCCGCGCTGCTCAACATGACGGGGCGAAATGCATGCCCGTGATGCCAACAATGCCTGAGCAGATGCCAAAGAAAAAGCGGCGCCACGCAGATAACATACGTTGCGCCGCTTTCATGGTTCTAAAAGCCAGGACGTCGATTACTCGTCGTTTTTGGTCTTCAGAACTTTGCGACCACGGTAGAAACCGTTAGGGCTGATGTGGTGACGCAGGTGCGTTTCGCCGGTGGTTGGCTCGACTGCCAGGTTTGGTGCAACCAGGAAGTCGTGCGAACGGTGCATACCGCGCTTCGATGGGGATTTTTTATTCTGCTGAACAGCCATGATAACTCCTAATACTAAGTTCTAAAATTTTAACACATTCGACGTGCAACGATTTGCGCATCGAGTATCCCAGCAGCAATCTTCAAGGATGTCCCCCGGGATTGCCGACACGTTTCCGTCTACTTCTACTACCAATGCCATACTCGAGCGCTGCACGCGTCTGACACATTCTTTGCAAATTTTGGGCGACATTCTTTCTACGCTGCCGCCACCGTACTGCGAAACCGATCCTGCTGTATTTGGTACTACATCATTCTGTCTTGAGATTCTTGAGGCCGGCAAATGGCGACGGCTTCTCGTTCTTCAGGCTGTCCAGCAGCTTGTTTTCTGGGCAGACATCGTGCTTTGGCGACTGCGGCAACGCCAGCAGCGCTTCGTCTTCGAGCAACTGACGAATATCGCAGGTGTGGCTGCCAACGATCACATCGATGCTGTCATCGTCGAGAACGATCTCGATGGCATCGGCTTCTTCGTCATCCTTGCCCAGCACTAGCATGGTCGACGAATCGATCTCGTAATCCATGGGTTGCAAGCAACGCTGGCATTCCAGCTTCACGTGACCGGCGACATCGAGGGTCAGCGACGGATAACCGTGACGGGTTTGACCACCTTGCATCGTCCAGCGGATGTCGCCGCCTTTTTCGGAACTCTCTTCGGCCAGCCGGGTCATCTCGACCAGGGGCGTGCTGCCTTCACGAAAACCATCGCTCTTGCAAAACTCGAAGGCATCAATAATGAAAGCGCTCATTTAGAAAGTCGTCCCGGAAAACCTGCGATAATAGCAGGCTTTTCACCGCAGCGCCATGAAACTGTGGCTTCGCTGCCGATTTATCCCGAGGGCCGCATGCTACCAAGTTCCACCCCGCCCCGTCTGATCCTCGCCTCGAGCTCGGCCTACCGGCGCGAATTACTGGGCCGGCTCGGCCTGCCGTTCGAGGCCATCGCGCCCGATCTCGATGAAACCCCGCTGCCTGGTGAAACGCCGCCGGCAACCGCGCTGCGCCTGGCGCGCGCCAAGGCCGAGGCCGTGGCGCGCCTGCATCCGGGTGCGCTCGTGATCGGCTCCGACCAGGTTGCCACGCTCGACGATCTGCAGATCGGCAAGCCGGGCGACCATGCGCGCGCGCTGGCTCAGCTGCAATTGATGCGGGGCCGTGAAGTCGTGTTTCACACGGCGCTATGCCTGTGGGACGGGCGCGCTGCCAACCCTGCCGCCGCCGCCCAGCTCGACAATGTGCAGGTCCGCGTGCGCTTTCGCGACCTGCCGGACGCCGAACTCGACGCCTATCTGCGCATCGAACAACCGTACGACTGCGCTGGCAGCGCCAAGAACGAAGGCCTGGGCATTGCCCTGATCGAACACATCCACTCGCTTGATCCGACCGCCCTCACCGGCTTGCCGCTCATCGCCCTGACCGGCATGCTGCGGCGCGCCGGCGTGCGCTTCTTCGGCACCTGACCCTTTACCTGAAACGACCCATGCCCGGCACCCTGTACCTGATTCCCAATACCCTCGGCCCACTCGATGCTGCGCCCGGCTGCCTGAACGGCCTGCTGCCGACGCAAGTGCAGGCACTGACCAGCTCGCTCGATTATTTTGTGGCCGAAAACGCCAAGACCGCACGCGCGTTCCTCAAACTGATCGCCATCGACCATCCGCTGGCCAAGCCGCTGCAGGAAATAGAGATCGCCGAACTGAACGTGAACACGCCGGCTGCCGCGCTGACGCAATTGCTGGCGCCGCTCCTTGCAGGACGCGATGCGGGCCTGGTGTCAGAGGCAGGTGTGCCAGCAGTTGCTGACCCCGGCGCCGACCTCGTGCGCCTGGCGCATCAGCACGGGATTGCCGTGCGGCCGCTGGTGGGCCCGTCGTCGTTGCTGCTGGCCGTCATGGCCAGCGGCTTGAACGGCCAGAGCTTTGCCTTCAATGGCTACCTGCCGACCGACGCGGCGCTGCGCACGAAGCGCATCCGCGAACTGGAAACCCGCTCACGCGGCGAGCGCCAGACGCAGCTCTTCATAGAGACGCCGTATCGCAATGGCGCGATGCTCGAGGCGCTGGTGGCGGGTTGCCAGCCGGGCACGCTGGTGTGCGTGGCCACCGACCTGTCGCTGCCGAGCGAGTCGGTACGCACCATGACGGCGGCGAAGTGGAAGGCGGCGTTGGCAGCCGACAAGGGGCCGGACTTCCACAAGAAGCCGACCGTGTTCCTGCTGCTGGGGCAATAAAGGATCGGTGGACTTTAGCGCACGTCGTGGGTCAGTTCGCGGACCCAGTCGAAGGCCGCCAGTTCGATCTCGCGCACCTCGGGCACCGTCAACCCGATCTTCTTGAGTTCGGCATTGAGCTTGCGGCCGCCGACGGCCGTTTCGAGCAGCTCGGCAATGCGCAGCATCGTGCCGAAGTCGCCATCGCGGTCGATCAGCGCGTCGCGCACGTCATGCGCGACCTCGACATGCACGAGGATGTCGGCCATGCGCACCGAGAAAAGCGCTTCGGCCAGCGACATGATGCCGACCGTGAAGGCGCGGTCGGCGCTGGCCGTGTCGCCGGGGCGCACGCGCAGCGTGATCAGTTCGAGCAGTTTGCCGCGCGTGGTGGCCAGTTGCAGCAACGGCGAGTGAAGCGAGACCTGCGCGCCTGCCGCCGTATACAGCAGGATCTGCAGCCAGCGGCCCAGCTGGCGCCGCCCCAGCACCGCGAGCGCCTGTGACAGCGATTCGATGCGCGGACCCGGCACTGCGCGGCTGTTGACCAGGCGCAGCAGGTTCAGGCTGACCAGCGCGTCGCGCTTGACGGCCGTCTCGATGGTCTGGTTGTCGGCGTTGGAATTGACCAGCTCCAGCAAGCGCAGCAGCACGACTTCGGTCGGGGCGATCTTGCGGCCGCTGAGGATCACGGGCCGCGCAAAGTAATACCCCTGGAAGTATTCAAAACCGAGTTCCATGCACAGCTTGAACTCTTCGATCGTCTCGACTTTTTCGGCCAGCAGGCGCTTGCCGGTCTTTTTCAGCGACGCGACCAGACCGCCCAGCGCATCCGGGGCCACGCCCTTGATATCGACTTTGATAATGTCGATCAGCGAAATCAGCTGATCGAGTTCGGGCGAATGTTCGATGACGTCGTCGACGGCGAACTTGAAGCCGAGGTTTTTGAGTTCGTCCACCCGCGCCAGTAACTCCGGCGTGGGTTTGACGGTTTCCAGGATTTCGAGAATGACTTTATGCGGCTGCAGGAAGCGCACGAAGTCGCTCATCAGCACGACAGCGTCGACATTCACAAAAGCGAGCTGATCGCCCACCACCTGCTCCATGCCAAGTTGGGACGCATGCGAAATGACAGCCGCCGTCGCGGCGGCGCCATCGGTCAGCTTGGCGTCTTCATCCTCGCCGGCAGCACGAAACAGCAGCTCGAACGCCAGCAATTGCTGGTCGCGCCCGAGAATGGGTTGCCGTGCGAGGAAAAAATCGTCAGACGGCACCAAGACCGCTGCCGTTGCATCAGCATGCATTGAAATATTACTCCTGGAAACTGTCGCGGCGGATCGCGGCGCGCTGGCGACGCGCACCCGCGCGCCACCTGCACCGACTATACTACAAAAACATCAATCTTAGCATTTCGACATCAAATCGAACGCTAGCTGCGACCGCCACCCTGGCGGGTGCGGCCGGTGCGCGGTGCACCCGGCGTCGCCGGGCGATCGCCACCGGTGCGGGGTGCACGCGGCGCGGCAGCATCCGACGCCGCGCGTGATGAGGCGCCGGGTGCGCGGGGCGCGCGAGGTGCAGTGGTCTTTGGCGCACTCGAGCGCGGTGGCGCGCCCGGCCGGCCAGCATCCTGCGTCGGACGGCCTGTGCCCTGCGTCGGACGGCCCGCGCCGGTGCCGGTACCCGTGCGCGATGGCTTGACCGGTGCTGCCGGCTCGTCGCCTTCACGCGGCATCACCTGGCCCGGCAGGCGCAGACTGCCCTTGCCCGACAGCGGACTGGCGCGACGCGCATTGCCGATCGGCTGGCGCGGCATGCCGGCGGCGCCATCGGTGCGGCTGGCGCTGCGACCGAGGGCCGTGCCCGTGACCTGGGTGCCCTTTTCGATCGTGAAGCGTGCGCCGGCGTCCTTGCCCAGCACGCGCACCAGGTACGGCAGCACTTCGCGCAGGATCGGCTCGAGCGTGTACGGCGGATTCAGGATGAACATGCCGGAGCTGTGCAGACCGGTGCCGTCCGGGGTCGGCGTCTGGATCGTCAGTGTGACGTTCAGCCACTCCTTGGCCGGCACGCGCTTCAGGCGATCGGCGAACTGACGCGATTCCATGCGCTGCAGTACCGGATACCAGACAGCATAGATGCCGCTCGGGAAGCGCAGCAGCGCATCGTCGAGCGCTTCTTTCACACGCTTGTAGTCATCCTTGACTTCATATGGCGGGTCGATCAGCACCAGCGCGCGACGCGACGGTGGCGGCAGCAGGGCCTTCATGCTGTCGAAGCCGTCGCCCCGGTCGATCATCACGCGGCGGCCGCGCGAGCGCTCGCCCTGCTCGGCCTTGTGGGCGTCGAGCTTGCGGAAGTTATCGGCCAGGATCTTGCAATCGGCCGGGTGCAGCTCGAACAGGCGCAGGCGATCCTGCTCGCGCGCCATCTGCTCGGCGACATACGGCGAGCCCGGGTAATAGCGCATCTTGCCGCTCGGGTTCATGCCCTTGATCAGATCGAGGTATTCCTTCAGCGGTGCCGGAACGTCAGTGAGCGCCCACAGTGGGCCGATGCCGGTATCGAATTCGGCGGTCTTGGTCGACTGAAAACTATCGAGTGCATACACGCCAGCGCCCGAGTGGGTATCGATATAGGTATAGGCGGCATCCTTCTGGTTCATGTACTGGTGCAGTTGTACCTGAATGAAGTGCTTGAGGACATCGGCGTGGTTACCCGCGTGGAAGGCGTGGCGGTAGCTCAACATAAGCTGGAATTCCTAAAAGTGACGTTGCCGCGCGAAACTGGCGGCGATATTAGGCGCCATTATCCACTACAACCGACCGCGGCTGGGAATGCGGGTACGAACTTTTGGGAATGCGGGTACGGACTTTCGGGAATGCGAACCCGGAATTTGGGAATGTAGGGTGGACGCGGCCGGCGAGGCGGCGAAGCCGTCCACGCGTTGATCGCGATCAGAAAAATCATTGAGGACGTAAGTGGAGTCGGCTGATCGCTATCGAGAGATCATTCGGAACGAAAGCGGCGTTGGTTAAAAGCCCATCCGGCGCGGCGACGGCACCGATCACCATCACCGCGTGGACGGCGAAGCCGTCCACCCTACGTCGGATCGATCAGGCGACTTTCTTTTCTTCGAAGAATTGTTCGTCCTCAGTCGAGCCGTGCAGCGCCGTGGTCGAGCTCTGGCCCTGCTGGATGGCCTGGGTCACGGCGTCGAAGTAGCCGGTACCCACTTCGCGCTGGTGCTTGACGGCGGTGAACCCTTTTTCAGCGGCGGCGAATTCGGCTTCTTGCAGCTCAACGAAGGCCGACATGCCGGTGCGTGCGTAGCCGTGGGCCAGATTGAACATGCCGTAATTGAGCGAGTGGAAGCCAGCCAGCGTGATGAACTGGAACTTGTAGCCCATCGCGCCCAGCTCACGCTGGAACTTGGCGATGGTCGCGTCGTCCAGGTTCTTTTTCCAGTTGAACGACGGCGAGCAGTTATAGGCCAGCATCTTGCCCGGGAACTTGGCGTGGATTGCATCGGCAAAGCGACGGGCAAACTCGAGGTCGGGCTTGCCGGTTTCGCACCAGACCAGGTCGGCGAACGGTGCGTAGGCCAGGCCGCGCGAAATCGCTTGCTCGACGCCCGGCTGGACGCGGAAGAAACCCTCGACCGTGCGCTCGCCGGTGCAGAATTCCTTGTCATTGGCGTCGACGTCGGACGTGAGCAGGTCGGCCGCTTCGGCGTCGGTGCGGGCAATCACGAGCGTCGTGGTCCCCATCACGTCGGCTGCCAGGCGGGCCGCGTTGAGTTTTTCGATGGCTTCGCGGGTCGGCACCAGCACCTTGCCGCCCATGTGGCCGCATTTCTTGACCGAGGCCAGTTGATCCTCGAAGTGCACGCCCGATGCGCCGGCCTCGATCATCGACTTCATCAGCTCGTAGGCATTGAGCACGCCGCCGAAGCCGGCTTCGGCATCGGCCACGATCGGGGCGAAGTAATCGATGTCGTCCTTGCCTTCCGACCATTGGATCTGGTCAGCGCGCTGGAACGTGTTGTTGATGCGGCGCACGACCAGCGGCACCGAGTTGGCCGGATACAGCGACTGGTCGGGATACATTTCGCCGGCGGCGTTGGCGTCGCCCGCCACTTGCCAGCCCGACAGGTAGATCGCCTTCAGGCCTGCTTTCACCTGCTGCATGGCCTGGTTGCCGGTCAGCGCGCCCAGGGCGTTCACATACGGCTCATCATTGACCAGGTTCCACAGCTTCTCGGCGCCGCGCTTGGCCAGCGTGTGCTCGATGCGCACCGAGCCACGCAGACGGACGACGTCGGCGGCGGTGTAATTGCGCACGACGCCTTTCCAGCGTGGATTGGTGTCCCAGTCTTGCTGCAGTTCGGCGATTTGCTGTTCACGGGTAGTCATGGTGTGTTCTCCTGAAGGGTGGTAAGACGTTTGATCAAGCCTGCGAATCCGTTGAGACAATCATAAAGCCGTTTGTGCGCGGCACCATCAGTCTTCTATAAGACATACGACTAAAATAATTAATAGCAATATCAATGGCTTGTATTGCACATATCATGATGCGGAATGAAATTTCTTACGATGGTAAGAAAAGCGCTCGCTGGCATGCTGCGCATTTCGCATCGCACGACGATCATTTCGTATCCTGAAATATGGCGTCTTATTTCCCGTCAAGAAACGACAAAGGGCGCGGCAATTGCCGCGCCCTTTTCATATCAACCGCACCGGCTTACTTCGCCAGTTCGACCGTCTGCTCGCCGAAGGTCAGCTCGCCACCCCGTACCCGCACCGGAATCACGTCCTTCGGTCCGAAGCGGCCCGACAGGATCGCTTTCGACAGCGGATTCTCGATCTGCTGCTGGATCGCGCGCTTGAGCGGACGTGCGCCATACACCGGGTCGTAGCCTGCTTCGGCAATCTTTTGCAGCGCCTCTTCGTCGATGTCGAGCGTCATGTCCATCTTGGCCAGGCGCGCTTCCAGGATCTGCAGCTGGATGCGGGCAATGGCGCCGATGTTCTTCTCGTCGAGCGCATGGAACACGACGATCTCGTCGATGCGGTTGATGAACTCGGGGCGGAAATGCCCGCGTACCTCGGCCATTACCGCCATCTTCACGACGGCCGGCTCATCGCTTTCCATTGCCTGGATTCGGTGCGAACCGAGGTTCGACGTCATCACGATCACCGTGTTCTTGAAGTCGACGGTGCGGCCCTGGCCATCGGTCATGCGGCCATCGTCCAGCACCTGCAGCAGCACATTGAACACGTCCGGGTGCGCCTTTTCGATCTCGTCGAGCAGGATCACGCTGTACGGTTTGCGTCGCACCGCTTCGGTCAGGTAACCGCCCTCTTCATAGCCGACGTAGCCCGGTGGCGCGCCGATCAGGCGGGCAACCGAATGCTTCTCCATGAATTCGCTCATGTCGATGCGGATCATCGCATCCTGCGTATCGAACAGGAAGCCGGCCAGCGCCTTGCACAGCTCGGTTTTACCGACACCGGTCGGGCCCAGGAACATGAACGAACCATATGGGCGATCCGGGTCGGACAGGCCGGCGCGCGAACGGCGGATCGCGTCCGACACCGCTTCGATGGCTTCATCCTGGCCCACGACGCGCTTGTGCAGCTCGTCCTCGATGTGCAGCAGCTTGTCGCGCTCGCCCTGCAGCATGCGCGTGACGGGGATGCCCGTTGCGCGCGAGACCACTTCGGCGATTTCCTCGGCCCCGACCTGCGTGCGCAGCAGCTTGGGCTTTTGGCCGTCGAGTTCGGCGCGCGCGGTGCTCGCTTCAGCGTCACGCAACTGCGCTTCGAGTTCCGGCAGGCGGCCATATTGCAGCTCCGATGCCTGCTGCCAGTTGCTCTGGCGGCGCGCTTCTTCCATCTGGTAGCGGATGCGCTCGATCTCTTCCTTGATGTGCGTGGTGCCCTGTACCGCAGCCTTCTCGGCTTTCAGGATTTCTTCGAAGTCGTTGTACTCGCGTTCCAGGCGCGTGATTTCGTCGCCCAGCAGCTCAAGGCGGCGCTGCGATGCTTCGTCGGTTTCGCGGCGCACGGCTTCGCGCTCGATCTTCAACTGGATCATGCGGCGCTCGAGGCGGTCCATGACTTCGGGCTTCGAATCGATCTCGATCTTGATCTTGGCCGCCGCTTCGTCGATCAGGTCGATGGCCTTGTCGGGCAGGAAGCGGTCGGTGATGTAGCGGTGCGACAGCTCGGCCGCCGCGATGATCGCCGCGTCGGTGATGTCGACCTGGTGGTGCAGTTCGTATTTCTCCTGCAGCCCGCGCAGGATGGCGATCGTCGCCTCGACACTTGGCTCGTCGACGATGATCTTCTGGAAGCGGCGCTCGAGCGCGGCGTCCTTTTCAACATACTTGCGGTACTCGTCGAGCGTGGTCGCGCCGACGCAGTGCAGCTCGCCGCGCGCCAGCGCCGGCTTGAGCATATTGCCGGCGTCCATCGCGCCTTCGGCTTTGCCGGCGCCGACCATCGTGTGCAGCTCGTCGATGAAGACGATCGTCTGGCCTTCGTCCTGCGCCAGCTCTTTCAGCACGCTTTTCAGGCGTTCTTCGAATTCACCGCGGAACTTCGCGCCGGCCAGGAGCGAGGCCATGTCGAGCGACAGCACGCGCTTGCCCTTGAGCGAATCGGGCACTTCGCCATTGACAATGCGCTGCGCCAGGCCTTCAACGATGGCGGTCTTGCCCACGCCCGGCTCACCGATCAGCACGGGGTTGTTCTTGCTGCGACGCTGCAGCACCTGGATCGCGCGGCGAATTTCATCGTCGCGGCCGATCACGGGGTCCAGCTTGCCGGCGCGGGCACGCTCGGTCAGGTCGAGCGTGTATTTCTTGAGCGACTCGCGCTGGCCTTCGGCTTCAGGCGAATTGACGCTTTCGCCACCGCGCACTGCCTGGATCGCTGACTCGAGCGACTTCTTCGCCAAGCCGTTTTCACGCGCCAGGCGACCGGCGTCGGACTTGTCTTCCAGCAGCGCCAGCAGGATCATCTCGGACGAGACGAAGCCGTCGCCGCGCTTTTGCGCTTCGCGATCGGCCAGGTTCAACAGGCCCATCAGGTCGCGCCCGACCTGGACGTTGCCGCCAGTACCGGTGACCTTCGGCTGGCGCTCGAGCGACGCCTTCAGCGCATTGGACAGCGCGCCGACGTTCACGCCGGCGCGCTGCAGCAGCGAACGCGCACTGCCGTCGTCTTGGTTCAACAGCGCCACTAGCAAGTGGACCGTTTCAATGTATTGGTTGTCGTTGCCGACCGCCAGGCTCTGGGCATCTGCCAGCGCTTCTTGGAGCTTGGTCGTCAATTTATCTTGTCGCATGGTGTGACTCCTGAGTTTGTTCTTGGTTGCGATACAAGATTGGGATGACGAGATGCTTTTCAAGCGCAGCGTCGCGCCGCGCGTAAGAAAAACACCTACAAGCAGGAAAGAACTTAGCTGTCAGACAACTTGGACTCGGGCGCTGGCCCGGCGGCTTGCAGATCGCGCACGTTCTTTTGCACGGCAACCACGGCAAACAGCGACAGCGCAAACGACATCGCATAAAAACCCTTTTCGCTCAGCGCCAGCGTGGCGTTGACGAGGCCCACGCCCAGCAGTCCGATCGATGCCATCAGCGAGAACCAGCACAGCGACGCATACAGGCCCGTGACCGGCAAACCTTCCGCACGGTCGCGCACCGTTTTTTGCAGAGAAATCGCAGCGAACAGGCCGTACAGAAGCAGCACGAGGTAGTAGCCTTTTTCATTGAGCTGCATCTGGGCGTTCCAGAGGCCGATCAGATAGGCCGCCATGCCGATGATGAGCGCGCCCCAGGAGGCGCCGACGAAGGCCGCGGTCGGCCGGTAATTGGTATTCATGCTCGAGCTCCTGTGTAATTACTCGACGGGAACTCTAGCATGCTTCAACGGGGCCACAGGTGCGGTATCCGGGAAAACCGCCCTGCCCTGCCGACTTTACCCGCGCAGGGTACGCAGCAGCGCGAAACCGGCCATGCAGCACAAGAGCGAGCCGATCACGTGCAATGCCGTGTGCGCCAGCGCCCAGCCAATGTCGCCGCGCTGCAGCAGCGTCATCGATTCGCCACTGAAGCTGGAAAAGGTCGTCAAGCCACCGAGAAAGCCGGTAATGATGAACAGGCGCCAGTGCGGCGCCAGTCCGGGCTGGTCGGCAAAGAACGCGAGCGCGCAGCCGATCAGGAAGCCACCGAGCAGGTTAGCGGCCAGCGTGCCGATCTGGACAAAGCCGTGCAGGCTGCCCAGCCACAGGCCCAGGCCCCAGCGCAGCCAGGCACCGATGGCGGCGCCGAGCCCGATCGCGAGAAAATTCAGCGGGCTTGCCACCGCGCCCGCGCTGTATCGTCCGTCACGCGCGCATCGACCCAGCGCGCGCCGTCCGGCGTGTCTTCCTTCTTCCAGAACGGCGCTTCCGTCTTCAGGTAATCCATGATGAATTCGCAGGCCGCAAATGCATCGCCCCGGTGCGCCGCGGTGACGGCCACGAGCACGATCTGATCGAGCGGCAGCAGCGGCCCCACGCGGTGGATGACCAGGGTGGCGAACAGCGGCCAGCGCGCCGCGGCCTGGGCCGCGATGTCGTCGAGCGCTTTCTCGGTCATGCCGGGATAGTGTTCGAGTTCCATCGCCGCGACCTGCGCGCCATCGTTCAGGTCGCGCACGGTACCGACGAATGCCACGACGGCGCCGACGCGGGCATCGCCCTCGCGCAGGCGCGCGACTTCAAGGCCGAGGTCGAAGTCACCGGTTTGCACACGCACATTGTTCATGACGCCTCCTTGGGCTGGCGCAGCATCAGACACTCAATGCGCGTTTCGGTGCGCACGTCGGCCAGGGCCGGCAGCGCCAGCAATGCGCGCAGTTCAGCCGTATTGCCACCCGGCTTCTGGCCCGACTTGAGGGAGCTTTGCAGCACCTCGACCTGCAGGCGCAGGCGGTCACGGGCGAATTCGGCGCCGCTGTCGATGCCAGCAGCGATCTCCAGGCGCAGCAGATCGTTCAGCAGGCGCGGCCGGTTTTCCTGAAGCTGGCGCGCATACGCGGCGCGGTCGCCTTCGAGCGCCGCCAGCGCCGCGTCGAAGCGCTTCTGCAGGATCGGCTCGTAACCACCGTCGACCGGGGCCAGTGCCGCCCAGCGGGCACGCCAGTCGTCGCCCTGCGTGTGGGTGCCGGCATTGCTGTCCGGATCGGCGAGCGCCGTTTCGAGCGCCTGGATCAGGCGCAGCTTGTCGCGCACGACACCGGCCAGGACCGTGTCGGCGGCGCGCCGCACCTCGGCTACCTGCGCCTGCACCTGGGCCACGGCCGCCTGATAACGCCCCTCAACACGCGCCTCGTGGGCGCGCGGCACCGGACCGATCGCCTGCCACTCGGCGGCCGCTTCGCGCAGCATCCTGGCGACGTTGGACGGCGTGGCATCGAGCGCCGCCGCTTCGAGGCGGGCGCACAGCGCTTCCTTGGCCGCTTCGTGGGTGCGGCGCTCGCTGTCGGCGGCGTGTGCATGCTCCTTGCGGGCCGCAAACAGCGCGTCGCAGGCGGCGCGGAAACGCTGCCACAGCGCCTGCTCGGCCTTGCGTTCGAGCGGCAGTGCGCGCGCATGGTCTTGCCAGCGGCTCTGCAATTCGCGCAGCATATCCACGGCATGCCGTTCGTTCGGGTCGAGCTTGTGGACTTCTTCGATCAATTGCTCGCGCACGGCGACTTCGACCTTGCGCTGGTTTTCCAGCGGACGCTGCAACGTGGTCAGTGCCTCGGAGAACAAACCGTCGAGACGTTTCTTTTCCTTGCGATCGACCGCGCCCAGATGGCTCCAGGCCGTACGCAGGCGTTGCACCGTGGCCGACACGTGCTTCCAGTCGGCATTGTCCTGCTGCAGGTTGGCGATCTCGGCCTGAGCTTCCTCGACCAGCGCCTGACCGCGCGCGGCATTCGCATGACGCTCGTCGGCCAGCTGGCGGAAATGTGCGGCGGCCGGTGCGTAGGCAGCGCTGCAGGCGGCGTCGAAACGCTCCCACAGGCTGCGCGGTGCCGGGCCGGACAAGGTGTCAAGCGCCTTCCAGCGCTCGCGCATGCTGCCGACCTTCTTGGCCAGTTCGCCCATCGCCAGGTTCTGCGTGGACAGCGTCTCGACTGTCTTGATCAATTCTTCGCGCGACACGTTGCCGCCCCAGCGCGCCCAGTCGGACAAGCGCTTCAGGTCGGCGCGCAAATGGGTGAGGTGGTCGAGCTGGGCGCCCGTCAGGCGCACGCCTTTGTCCTTGGCGTCCTTCAGCGATTTGTCGATTTCGGCGGCGGTGCCGAGCGAGCCGTGCTGCAAGGCAGCTTCGAGCGCCTCCATCTGGTCGAGGAAGGCCTGGTCGGCGCCCTTGTCACGGGCAGGCGCGCTGCCGCTATCGGCTGGCGCTGCGGCCTGAACTGCTTTCGGCTTGCGGATCGCTTGCGGGAACGACGCGAGCAAGGCGTCGAAACGCGCTTGCAACGCTTCAGTGGCGGCGGTGTTGGCAGGCATGGACGGCAGGCGCTGCCAGTCGCGGCGCAGGGCATCCGGCGTCAATTCTTCGTGCGGCTGCGCCGCCCATGCGGCCAGGGCCGCGTCACGGGCGGCCAGCGCTGCGGCATCCTTCTCGGCGGTGGCCAGGCTGGCCGTCAGGCGCGCCAGTTCATTGCTCACCTCGCCGACCAGCGCGCGCGGCAACGATGGGTGACCAGGATCGGCCAGTGCCGCTGTCTGTTCCTGCTGCAGACGGGCCAGCGCCTCGCCGAGCGCGGCGGCGTCCAGCCCCTGCCCGTCGAGCTGGCGCAGCGTCGTCAGGCGATCGATCATGGCGCGCTGCAACTGGACCTGCGCTTCGAGACGGGCGCCAAGCTGGGCGCGCACGGCCTCGAAGTCGGCAGCGAGTTCGGGCGCGCGGATGACCGACCATTTGCGGTCGAGTTCGCCAACGTGGTTGGGTGTGAGCAACGTATCGGCCAGCATGGCGCGCGCCTGCGCCAGCGTGTCTTCAGCACGGCGCAGTTCGGCTTCATGATGGCGGATCGCATCCAGCCGGCCATGCACGAGCTTGGCAACGCGGCGGTCGACATTGCGCATCGCGCCATACACGCGCTCGAGGTGCTCGCGACCATGGAGCAGCTCGGCGGCGGCCAGGCGCAATTCGGAAAACGGGGATTGCAGGATGAACTCGGCAGCGGCGGCTTCGTCGCTGCCGAGCGCCTTGAGCTGCGCGGCCTGGCGCTCGCGGGCGCTGGCCACGGCGGCGCGCGCTTCGGCAGCCTGCGCTGCGGCCTGGTTTGCCGCCTGCTCGGCAGCGGCGGCTGCGGCCGCCTTGGCCTTGTTATCGGCTTTGCTACCGGCCTTGCCACCGGTCTTGCTAACGGGGGGCTGGGCTGCACCCGATTTTGCCGGGGCCGGCCTGGCGGCGCCCTGTTGCTCGCCGGACGCGGCCGGCTTGCTGCCCTGCCGCTTGAAGAGAAAATCGAACATAGGAAATTCGCACCGCTAAAACTGCCATCATAGCAAAGAACATGGCGTCAACCGGCGCGCACGCCCTGCTGTAGCGGCTAATTCACGATGGGCACGACAGGTGGCAAAGCGGGCGATTTCCTGGTTGAAACTTCTGTGGGAAGCCTGGCACGCACGATGCCGCGCCCGGCGTCACGGTGTTCGTTCTGCACCGTGTCGTGAGCCAGCATCTGGTTGGCGATCGTGAACCAGTGGTCACCGGGAATGAGTGTGCGCGCCAGCGGCAGCAACTCGATCTCTTCGCGTTCAAGGCGCTCGAGCAGCAGTTCGCAGCAGGCTTCGAGCGCCGCCAGGCAGCCGGGATCGCCTTCGGCAGCGGCGGCCTGGGCCGCCAGGCGCGCGGCGTTGGCGCGCCGGCTCAGCGCATCGAGTTCGGCCAGCAGCGCGCCGGCATCGGCGCCACGCCGGCGCAGCGCCGGCAGCACGAACTTGTCGAGTTTGCGCCACTGGCACGCGTCGCTGACCTGGCGCAGCGCGTCGCATGCCGCCTGGTACTGGTGCGCCGCTGGCGGCTCGCCCCACCAGGCGGCGGGCCGCCAGCGGTCGAGCAGCGCCTGCAAATCGACGCGTACCCGGGCCTGTTCAACGGACAGCGCCACCAATGTGTAGGTGGAAGTGAGCATGATGTCTCCTCTCAATGCGCCGCCAGCGCGCATGGCGAAGCCATGCCGGGGCGGCTGGGGATGCGAGTATCGGGGTAGCCGGCGATGGATTTTGTAGTAGTAGCCGGCGACAAGAACTAGCTAGTGTAGAGACACGGTCCTGGCCAGGTTTGATGTTCGTCAAATGCGATTTGACAACAAGAGCGGGGTCAGGCACGACGAATTTCCCCACACAACATGCTTGCGAGATGGTATTGCACGGCGCGCCACGACCGGTCGCCGGCTGCGTTATAGTAGGCCCCGATTTCGGCTTTCTCAACGGTAGAACTCCCCCATGCGGCTGCTGCACACCTCCGACTGGCATCTTGGCCAGACCCTGCACAATTTCGACCGGATCCACGAACACCAGTGCTTCCTCGACTGGCTGGTCGGGACGCTGGACGCAGAGCGCATCGACGTGCTGCTGATCGCGGGCGATATTTTCGATAACGCCAATCCGTCGTCGGCCGCGCATCGCCAGCTGTACCGCTTCCTGCAGCAGGCCCGCAGCCGCGTGCCCCACTTGCAGGTGGTGGTCATCGCGGGCAACCACGATTCCGCCGGCCGGCTGGAAGCGCCCACGCCGCTGCTCGAGGCCTATGGCACGATTGTCGTGGGCAACGTGCTGCGCAGCAGCGATGGCGAAGTCGACCTCGACCGTCTGCTGGTGCCGCTGCATGACCGCGACGGCAAGGTGGCCGCCTGGTGCCTGGCCGTGCCGTTCCTGCGCCCCGGCGACGTGCCACGCCTGCGCGCCGCAGCGGGCGATGTCCCCAGCGATGCGCCAGGCCTCGATCCGTATCTGCAGGGCACAACTCTGCTGTACCGCCAGGCATATGCGCTGGCGCGTGAGCGCGCCACGGACGGCCAGGCCATCATCGCCATGGGCCACTGCCATATGGTCGACGGCCAGGCGTCGCTCGACTCCGAGCGCCGCATCGTCATCGGCGGCACCGAGGCACTGCCCAGCAGCATGTTCGATCCGGGCATCGCCTATGCAGCGTTGGGCCACCTGCACCTGGCCCAGAAGGTTGGTGGACGCGAGAACGTGCGCTACAGCGGCAGCCCTCTGCCGCTGTCGTTTTCCGAAGTCAATTACCAGCATCAAGTGCTGAGGATCGACCTGGAAGGGGATCGTGCCGTGGAGATCACGCCGCTGTTCGTGCCACGTGCGGTGGCCTTGCTGCGGGTGCCGGCCAAGCCCGCACCGCTCGACGAAGCACTCGCGGCGCTCGAGGCGCTCGAACTCGATCCCGACCTGCCGCAGCAGGCCTGGCCTTTTCTTGAAGTCAGGGTGCTGCTGGACGGGCCGGAACCCGGCCTGCGCGCGCGCATCGAAGCGGTACTGGCCGGCAAGCCCGTGCGCCTGGCCAAGATCGAACCGACGCGCAAGCACGTGGCCGTCGACGATACGGAACTCGCACTGAGCCTGGATCAACTGGCGCAGCTGCAACCGGACGATGTGTTCCGCCGCCTGTGGCTGCAGAAATACGGCGCCGAGGCGCCGCCAGAACAGATCGCGTCGTTTGCCGAACTGTTCCATGCGGTGGAGGGCGAGCCGCGATGAAGATCCTGCGTATCAGCGGCAAGAACCTCGCTTCGCTGGCGGGCGAGTTCGCGATCGATTTCGAATCCGAGCCGCTCGCCTCCGCCGGCCTGTTTGCCATCTCCGGCCCGACCGGCGCTGGCAAGAGCACCCTGCTCGATGCACTGTGCCTGGCGCTGTATGGCGACACGCCGCGCCTGCTGAAGCGTTCGAGCACGCGCCTGCCCGATGTTGGCGAAGAAACCGTGACCGCGCAGGATGCCCGCACGCTGCTGCGCCGTGGCGCGGCCGAAGGCTGGGCCGAGGTCGACTTCGTCGGGAGCGACGACCGCCGCTACCGCGCGCGCTGGGCCGTGCGGCGCTCGCGCAACAAGCCGAACGGCGCGCTGCAACCGGTCAAGATTTCGTTGAACCGGCTGCCAGAACTGATCCCCGTGGGCGGCACCAACACGGAAGCCGCGGCAGAGATCGTGCAACGCATCGGCCTGTCGTTCGAACAGTTCACGCGCGCCGTACTGCTGGCCCAGAATGAATTCTCGGCGTTTTTGAAGACTGACGAAAACGAGCGCGGCGAACTGCTCGAAACGCTGACCGGCACGACGATCTACAGCGACATTTCGCGCCGGGCGTTCGAGCGCTACAAGGCCGAACAGGTCCGCACCCAGGTGCTGCAATCCAAGTTGGCCAATGCCGCCCCGCTATCGCCGGAAGACCGCGCGCTGCTGGACACCGAACGCACGAACGCCGACTCGGCCCGGCAAGCGCTGGACGATCGCCACGCCCTGCTAGAGGGGCAACTGCGCTGGCACAAGGAACAGGACAAGCTCACGCGCGGCGAAGCGCAGGCTGAACAGGTACTGGCGACGGCCAACGCACAAAGCGTGGACGCCGCCGAGCGGCGCCAGCGCCTGACCACGCTCGACGCGGTGCAGGCGGCGCGGCCCCTGAGCCTGGAAGTACAGCGCCTCGAAGCCGAGCGCCGGCAAGCCCATTCGGCCATCGAGACGACGCAGGCCCAGCTGGCGGCCGCGCTCGAGGTGCGGCGCACCAGCGTGGCCGAGACCGACGCGGCCACCGCGCAGCTGGATGCCGCCGAAGCAGCACTGCGTACAGCAACGCCGCAACTGGACGATGCCAAGGCGCTCGATGCGGCGCTGACGACACTGGCGCCGAACCACGGGCAGGCACAGTCGGCGCTCGACGCCGCGCGCGCGCAGGCGCGCCAGGCCCGCGAGCAGCACCAGGCCAAATCGACTGCACTGACAGGCGCGCAGCAAGCCCGCGATAACGCTGCAACCTGGCTGGCAGCCCAGTCGCGCCTCGACGCGGTGGCCGGCGCCTGGGGCCAATGGGAACGCCTGCTGCGCCAGGGCGAAGACACGCTTGCTACGCTCGCCGTCAACCAGGCGGCGGCAGAGAGAATGCAGGCCCAGGCACTGGGCGCTGCCGAACGCGAAGCGCAAGCAACGAGCGCGCTCGCGGCCAGCACCGTGCGCCTCGACGCGCTGGAGACGACGCGCCGCGCGGCGATGGCGGCGCTGGCTGGCTTGGATGCCGAGGCCATCGGCGCCGAGCGCCAGGGTCTCGATGTGCGCCGCGAACGCCTGACGCAGGCCGAGCGCACCTGGACCGACCTGGCGACCGCGCAGGCCACGCTGGCTGGCCTCGCGCGCGACGTCGATCGCGTCGAGACGGCGCGCTCAAACGCCGAACAGGGACTAGCAGAGGCACGCGCTGCCGCCCCTGCGGTGGAAGCAGCCATGACGCAGGCCGAGCGCTCGCTGGCGGCAGCGGAACTCGCATGCGCAGCGGATGTCGAACAGTTGCGTGCGAACCTGGAGGACGACGCGCCCTGCCCCGTCTGCGGCGCCCATGAGCACCCGTATGCCCATCAGGCCGCGCCGCTGAAGAACATGCTCGCCAGCCTGCGTGCTGAAGTCGACGGCTGCCGCCTGCGCGTGCGCGATAACAACGCGCTGCAGGCGCAGCACGCGGCCGCAGCCGGCGCGGCGCACGAGCGGTTGGCGGCGCTGGCGCACGAGCGCAGCACGCTTGGAGAGCGCGTCGCCAGCCTCGAACAGGCCTGGCACGCCGACCCTCTGGCTGCCGTTGCGCCACCGGCCGACGAACGCGCCGACTGGTTCGTCGCTCAGCGCAGCGCGCTGCGCGACGCGTTGGACGCGTTGGCCCGGCAAGAACAACAGTGGCGCGCCGCTGCCGCCGCCCGCGACGCGGCCCAGCACGAGGTCGACGCTGCCCAGTCTGACCTGGCCCGCCTGCGCTCGGCAGCAGAAGCCGAGCGCGAGGCCGCAGCCGGGCTACAGGCCGCGCTCAAGACGCACACGCTGCGCCACGAGGCAGCAAGCGCGCAGCTGGATGCGCTGCTGGCCGAACTCGACGCCCCGCTGGCCGACGCGCATGGCGATGGCTGGCAAGCGGCATGGCGGCGCGATCCTGCCACCTGGCGCGCGGCGCGTGCGCAGGAAGCCGCCGCATGGCGTGAGCAGACCGACGCACTGGCCCACGCCACTGCGGCAATTGCCACACTGGACGTGGAAACGACGGCGCTGGCCACACGCATCGCCGAGATCGATGCGGCCAGCGCGCGCAGTGCGCTCGACTTCGAACGCATCGACGCCGAGCTCACGCAGAAACGCACGGCGCGCGCCGCGCTGTGGGCAGGCCGACCGGCGCGCGACGTCGAGCGCGAACTCAACGCCGCCGTCACCGGCGCGCGCGAAGCGCTCGCGGCGCGCCAGCTGGTGGCGCAGCACGCGGCACAGGGCGAAACGACGGCGCGTACCGCACTGGCCGGCCTGGTCGAGCGGGTCGCGCAACTCGACAACGCCGGCGTGGCGGCCGCCACCGCCCTGGCCGACTGGCTGGAGGACTACCGCAAGGATCCCGACGGCGTGGACGACATCGCCAATCTGGATGCGCTGGCCCGCCTGCTGCAAGTGGGCACGGCCTGGCTGGCGCAGGAACGCACGGCGTTGAATGCGATCGATACCGAGGTCGGCCAGGCCACGGCCATCCTGAACGAGCGGCGCGCCCAGCGTCTGGCGCATCTGGCCTCGGCCCCGCCGGACGGCCAGCCGGTTGAGGCCGTCACGGCGGCGTTCGACGCGATCCAGGCCGAGCGCCACGCGGCCATCGAAGCGTCGACCTCGGCGCGCCTGCGCGTCATGCAGGACGATGAGCGGCGCGTGGCCGCCGCGTCCAGCCTGCGCGAGATCGAGCAGCAGCAGGTGCAGGAGCAGCGCTGGGGCAAGCTGTCGGAGCTGATCGGTTCGAGCGACGGCAAGAAATTCCGCAACTACGCGCAGCAGTTCACGCTCGACGTGCTGCTTGGCTATGCGAATGCGCACCTGGCGCAGCTCGCCAAGCGCTATCGCCTCGAGCGCGTCAGCTACGCGGGCATGCCGTCGCTGGCACTGATGGTGCGCGACCAGGACATGGGCGGCGAGGTGCGCTCGGTCAATTCGCTATCGGGTGGCGAATCGTTCCTGGTCTCGCTCGCGCTGGCGCTGGGGCTGGCCTCGCTGTCGTCGAACCGGGTGCGGGTCGAGTCGCTCTTCATCGACGAAGGTTTCGGCAGCCTCGACAGCGAAACGCTGGGCGTGGCAATGGACGCGCTCGATGCGCTGCAATCGCTGGGCCGCAAGGTGGGCGTGATTTCGCACGTGCAGGAGATGACCGAGCGCATCGCAACCAAGGTGCTGGTGCGCCCGGCGGGTGGCGGCAGCAGCGCCGTGGTGGTCGAATGAAACCGAGTCAGGCGGTGTAAAATGCCGCCCTCCTTTCCTTTACCTGCTCCGTGATCATGAAACCAGCCCGTACCCTGACGTTCAAGTGCGCAAAGTGCACCAAACCTGTCACCGTCTACCTGCAAAAAGTCTCTGCCTGCTCGCACATCCAGCCTTACCAGGGCATCTGCGGCTGCGGTGAAGTCAAGCGCCACGCCACCGGTAATGCCGACGCCGTTGCATCCTATCTTGCGTCGAGCGACGGCAACTGGAACCACCATCACTAATACTAATAGGGATCAAGCGATGGCACGCATCGAATGGGTCGAGGACGGCGTCGAACGCTCGGCCGTCTGGCGCTCGGAGAGTGGCTGGCCTGCGCCGAAGAAAGTCGTGCTGGCCGACGACACGATGAGCGCCGACGCCGCCTACCGGCTCGCGCTGGACGGCACGGCGCTGCTGTGGCGCGGCGACTTCCAGAATGTCCGCCAGCTGGTGCAGGCGCTCGCGCGCCGGATCGATCACAAGGGCGAGCGGCCGCGCCGCGCCAAGGCCGGCAAGGCGGTGCCCACACCCCTTGAAGCCTTCCACCGCCATCGCCTGTCCCAATTGCAACGCGCCCGCACGCTGGCGATGCTGGTGCTGCCGTTCGAGGCCGACCACAGCATTCCCCTGCGCCGTGCGCCCGATGCGCAACAGGCCTGCCTGGAAGCGTACGGGCCGGTCGATGCGCCGTATGTCGCCTCGCTGCGCGAGCTGCTGGGCGTGATCGGCGCCTATGAGTGGCGCAGCAAGGGCGTCATGATTCCGGCGCTGAACGACCGCATCCACCCGTGGTACGGCGTGTTCTCGCCCGTGCGCGGCGAATACGTCGAGCTGGTCGCGCAGGCGCCGCTGCCTGCCGGTGCACAGCGCGCATTCGACATCGGCGCTGGCACCGGCGTGCTGTCGGCCGTGCTGGCGCGGCGCGGCCTAGCCGTGCTGGCCACCGAGGTCGATCCGCGAGCACTGGGCTGCGCGCGCGAAAACATCGCGCGCCTGGGCCTGGCGGCGCAGGTCGAGATCGCGCAGACCGACCTGTTCCCGGAAGGCCGCGCGCCGCTGGTGGTCTGTAATCCACCGTGGTTACCGGGCAAGCCGAGTTCGGCAATCGAGTACGCGATCTACGATCCGGACAGCCGCATGCTGCGCGCGTTCCTGACGGGCCTCGGCGCGCATCTGGAGGCCGGTGGCGAAGGCTGGCTGATCATGTCGGACTTTGCCGAGCACCTGGGCCTGCGCAGCCGCGACCAGTTGCTGGCATGGATTGCGGCCGGTGGCCTGGAAGTAATCGAACGCCACGACACGCGGCCCGTACACCCGCGCGCGACCGATGCCGACGATCCGCTGCACGCGGCGCGCTCGCAGGAAGTCACGTCGCTGTGGCGCCTGCGCAGCAGCGTCATTTGAGGGATTTAGTCCCTCTGCACGTCGCGCATTGCATATTGCTGCGCAGCGCGCTATAATTGCGCTGCGGGGTGGAGCAGTCTGGCAGCTCGTCGGGCTCATAACCCGAAGGTCACAGGTTCAAATCCTGTCCCCGCAACCAATTCAATACAAAAGCCCGACTCACAGAGCCGGGCTTTTGTTTTCTATGGCAACAAAATGCAACCTCGAAGGCAGAGGATGAGAGACAAGAAAGACCACGCAACGTTCGACCTGCCTGGTTTCGAGCCGGCAGCGCCGCTCGATACGGTCACCGAACCCAAACGCACCGGCCCTCGTCCCCGCCGCAGCTCGCTCAAGCAAGAACAACTCTGCCTGATCGACGAAACCGACAACTCCGGCCTGCCTGTCTGGCGCCGCGACGACAAGCTCGACCTGACCGGCCTGCCGGTCTGGGCGCCCGATTCCCAATAGCGTCGGCCCTGCCGGCTGGAGGCTTCCATGCAATCCGATTCGTTTACCTCGCTGGCCCTCACGCCGCAATTTCTCGCCAACCTGACCACCCTCGGTTACGATCACATGACACAGGTGCAGGCGGAAACGCTGCCGTCCGTGCTGGCTGGCAGCGATCTGATCGCCCAGGCCAAGACCGGCAGCGGCAAGACCGCCGCATTTGGCATCGGCATCCTGCACAAGCTCAATCCGGCCTGGTTCGCGATCCAGGGCCTGGTGCTGTGCCCGACGCGTGAACTGGCCGACCAGGTCGCCGGTGAACTGCGCCGCCTGGCGCGCGGCGTGGGCAATGTCAAGATCCTGACGCTGACCGGCGGTGTGTCGATGCGCCCGCAAATCGCCTCGCTCGAGCACGGCGCGCACATCGTCGTCGGCACGCCGGGCCGCATTCGCGACCACCTGGGCCGCGCGACGCTCGACCTGACCAATGTGCAGACGCTGGTGCTGGACGAAGCCGACCGCATGACCGACATGGGCTTTTACGACGAGATCGCGGGCATCGTGTCGGCCACGCCGAAGCATCGCCAGACGCTGCTGTTCTCGGCCACCTACCCGGACGATATCCGCTTTGCCACGCAGGGCTTCCTGCGCGATCCGCTGGAAGTGAAGGTCGAAGGCAAGCACAGCTTCGAGCAGATCGACCAGCGTTTCTATGAGATCGGCTTCGAAGGCCGCGAAGATGCGGTTGGCCGCCTGCTGCGCCATCACCGTCCGGTGTCGGCACTGGCCTTCTGCAACACCAAGGCGCGTTGCCGCGAACTGGCCGACGCGCTGCAGGCGCAAGGCTTTTCGGCGCGCGCGCTGTACGGCGAACTCGAACAGAGCGAACGCGATGAAATCCTGGTGCTGTTCGCCAACCGCAGCTGCTCGGTCCTGGTGGCCACCGACGTCGCCGCGCGTGGCCTGGACATCGCCGACCTGGACACCGTGATCAATGTCGACGTGTCGAAAGACCCCGAAGTCCACGTGCACCGCATCGGCCGCACTGGCCGTGCCGGCGGCAGCGGCATGGCGCACACCTTGTGCGCGCCGAACGAAAAGAAATGGGTTGGCCTGATCGAGCAGTACCAGGACCAGCCGGCCGTCTGGGAAAGCCTGGCCGCGCTGGGCGATGACGCCGAACCGGCCGCGCCGGCGCCGATGGTCACGCTGATGATCGCCGGCGGCAAGAAAGCCAAGCTGCGTCCGGGTGACCTGCTGGGCGCGCTGACAGGCGATGCCGGCCTGACGAAAGACCAGGTCGGCAAGATCAATATCGGCGAATTCAACAGCTACGTCGCGCTCGAGCGCAGCGTGGCGCAGGCCGCCGTCAAGCGGCTGGGCGAAGGCGACGCGCCGGGACCGGGCTTTGGCGTCATCAAGGGCCGCTGGTTCAAGATGCGTTTTCTTGACGCCTGAACGGTCGCGCGGCAGCACACTAGCTGCGCATCTGTAACCCCATCTGCCGCGCACGCTTAAGATGGGGGTACCGTCTTCCCCACAAATCTGGCATTATTTGCAATAAATAAACATTCGTTCGGCCCGCGCAAGCGGCGACCGGCAAGATGCCATGAACCCCAGCACGCCCCCGCAGCAACTCGACGGCCGCACAGTCCGCGATATCGTCGAGTACAACCACGAGATAGTCAGCGAGCCATGGTGCCGCCGCATCATCCGTCAGGTGCTGCAATCGCTCGAAGTCCAGTACGGCATGAACGTGCCGCACCGCCGCATCACGCCCGACAGCCTGCACATCCTCGAGGCCGGCGACCCGATGCTGGTGCCGGGCTACAGCGAGTTGCCCGACACCGCCGTGCCGGCCGACTACGAAGCGCGCGACCTGTACGACCTGGCCGCCGTGATGCACTACGCGATTTCGCAGGAATTGGCACCGGTCGCGCAACTGCGCACGCTGGGCCTGACTGACTACAGCGAGGGCTTTCTCGCAGCGCTCGACCGTTGCCTGTCGCCCGATCCCGCCGTACGGCCGCAAACCATCGAGCAGATGCGCGGCCTGCTGGGCATTGCCGTCATCGTGCCGAAGCCTGCCATGTCGCTGCCGCCGATCGACGACGAGCCCGTGACGCCGGTCATGCCGCTGCCAACGCCAGCGCCTGCATTGACGCCAGCCCCGACGCCAGCCCCGCCGCCGACGCCAGAACCTGTCCGCGCGCCTGAGCCAGTGGCGTTGCCAAAGCCAGCGCCGGCAGCGCCCACCCCTCCCCCCGGTCCGCTGCCGATGCGCGCTGCCGCCAATGCATCGACGCCGATGGCGCCCGTGCCAACGCCGGTCGCTGCCCGGCGCACCAGGACACGCTGGCCGCTGATCATCGGCGCCGTCATCCTGATCCTGGCTGCGCTGGCCGCCTTGTTCGCACTGATGCCCCAGGCCGACCTGAGCGCCATGAAAGACAGGTCCACGCTGCCGGCAACGCCCGAGGTACCCGTGCCGGTAGTTGCCCCGGCGCCGCTGGTCACGCTCGCCGAAGAACCGGCGCAACCCGACGCGCCGGTCATCGACGAGACCGAACCGCGTGGGGCCACGACCACCCCGCCGCCGGCCAAACCGGACGTCGCCGTGCCACCGACCGCGGTACGTCTGGCGCCGCAAGGCACGCCGCCCGAAGCGGCCATCGCCGGCACCACCTATAAACTCCTGATCCAGCCATGGGGGACGATCGTCGTCGACGGCGTCGAGCGTGGAGCCACGCCGCCGCTCAAGCACATCACGCTGCCGCCGGGCGAGCACACGATCCGCATCGTCAATCCAGGCTTTCCCGAACACACCGTGACCGTGCAATCGGTCGAGGGCCAGAGCGGCACGATCGAACTTGATTTCACCGAGGAGAAAACGCCTTGAGTACCCGTTTCATGAAACACCTGCCGGCGGCGGCGCTGATCGCCGTGATGGCGACGGGCTGCGCCGAATTCGGCCCGGCACTGGGCGGCAAGGAAGCCGCGCGCGCCCATCCACGCGCCGACGATGCGCGCCCGCGCGCCGAACGTGCCCAGCGCGCAGACCGCACGAACCGCCCCGCCGCCGGCACCGTCGACCGCAGCGATGTCGCGCTGCGCGAAGGCATCGCGCTGTACAACGATGGCGATTACAACGGCGCGATCCGGCGCTTGAGCAGCGCCGACATGAAAAGCGGCACCCCACGCGAACGCCTGTCGGCCGCCAAATACACGGCGTTCAGCTATTGCGTGAGCGGGCGCCAGGCGCTGTGCCGCGAGACGTTCGACGCCGCCTTCCGGCTCGATCCGGCCTTCGACCTGAGCCCCGGCGAACACGGCCATCCGCTGTGGGGACCGGCGTTCAGTCAGGCCAAGCAGGCGGCACGCCGCTAGTAATTCAGGTGCCCACGCGCGCCCGGTAGGTCGGCGCGCGGCGGCGCCGGCTGGCCTGCTCGTAGGCATACGCCATCCCGATCAGTGCCGGCTCGCTCCACGCCGTGCCGACGAACGACAGCCCGACCGGCAAGCCGTGGATGAAGCCCGCCGGCACCGTGATGTGAGGATAGCCGGCCACCGCTGCCGGTGACGAAAAACTCGCGCCGTAATGGTCGCCGTTGACGGTGTCGGTCAGCCAGGCCGGCCCGCCGGTCGGCGCCACCAGCGCGTCGAGCTTGTAGGCGCGCAGCACCTGATCGATCCCCTTGTCGCGCGAATAGCGCTGGTTGTTGGCCAGTGCCTTCACATAGTCGCGCGCCTGCAGGCCGCCGGCGGCCTGCGCCGCAATCAAATGCTCCTGACCGAAGAACGGCATCTCGCGCGCTGCATTGCGCAGATTGAACGCAATGATGTCGGCCATGGTCTTGACCGGCGCATGGGGCGCGTACGCCGCCAGCCACGCTTCGAGATCGGGCCGGAATTCGTGCAGCAGCACTGTCAGTTCGGACGCGCCGTACTTGTCGGTGTTGGGCACCGTGACATCGACCAGCACCGCGCCCTGCGCCCTGAGCACGCCCAGCTCCTTCTCGATCAGCGCGTTGACACCATCGTGCCCGCCAAAGAAGTCACGCGCCACGCCAATGCGTTTGCCGCGCAAGCCATCCTTGTTGAGCGCGTTCGCATAATTAATAGCGGGGGCACGCGCAGTGGCGCCATCCTGCGGGTCGGCGCCAGCCAGTGCCGCCAGCAGCAGCGCCGCGTCGGCCACGCTGCGCGTCATCGGCCCGGCCGTGTCCTGCGAATGCGCGATGGGAATGATGCCGCTGCGGCTGACCAGGCCAAGGGTGGGCTTGATGCCGACGATGCCGCAGGTCGACGCGGGCGAAACGATCGAGCCATCGGTTTCGGTGCCGACGGCCAGCGTGGCCAGGCTGGCGGCCATTGCCGAGGCCGAGCCGGAACTCGAGCCGCTCGTGTTGCGGTCGAGCGCATACGGATTGCGTGTCAGGCCGCCGCGTCCGCTCCAGCCGCTGGTCGAGCGGGTCGAGCGCATGTTCGCCCATTCCGACAGATTGGTCTTTCCGAGGATGACGGCGCCGGCATTGCGCAGGCGGGCCACGATGTGGGCGTCGCGCCGGGCGTTGACGCCGTCCAGCGCCAGCGAGCCTGCCGTCGTGCTCATCTTGTCGGCGGTGGCGATATTGTCTTTCAGCAGGACCGGAATGCCGTGCAGCGGGCCGCGCAGCTTGCCGGCCTTGCGCTCGCGGTCACGCTCGCGGGCGATCTCGAGCGCATCGGGATTGATTTCGATGACCGAACGCAGGCGTGGGCCGGCACGGTCGACGGCCGCGATGCGGGCCAGGTAGCGCGAGGCCAGCTCGTGCGCCGTCAGCTTGCCAGCGCGCATCGCCTGCCCCTGCGCGTGGACGCCGGCCTCGAGGATGGCGGCCGGCGCCGTTCTTGATGGCGCGGCATGCGCCAGCACGCTGGTGCCGGCAACGGTACCGGATACTGTCCCGGCCACGCCCATTCGTACAAAATCCCTGCGCTCCATGCCTGTGTACTCCGTCAAATGGCCAAGCAATAGCATAGCAGCAACGAGACAGGCGGATTGCCCGGCTGTGATAGGCAAAACGACTCACAGACGAGCCGATCATATATTGGACAAATCCAGCGCCAGCCGTCACCCTGATCCAATCATTGTTTTTGCATTATTCTGGGAGATTGCCATGCCGACTTACCGTTCACACACCACGACCCAGGGTCGCAATATGGCAGGCGCCCGTGCCCTGTGGCGCGCTACTGGCATGAAAGACGGCGATTTCGACAAGCCGATCATCGCCGTGGTCAACTCGTTCACCCAGTTCGTGCCGGGCCACGTCCACCTGAAAGACCTGGGCCAGCTGGTCGCACGCGAGATCGAAGCGGCCGGCGGCGTGGCCAAGGAATTCAACACCATCGCCGTTGACGACGGCATCGCCATGGGCCACGGCGGCATGCTGTACTCGCTGCCTTCGCGCGACCTGATCGCCGACTCGGTCGAATACATGGTCAACGCGCACTGCGCCGACGCGATGGTCTGCATCTCGAACTGCGACAAGATCACGCCCGGCATGCTGATGGCCGCGATGCGCCTCAATATTCCGACCGTGTTCGTCTCCGGTGGTCCGATGGAAGCGGGCAAGGTCATCAAGGTGGTCAACAACGAACGCAAGGTCATCAAGCTCGACCTGATCGATGCGATGATCAAGGCCGGCGACGCGACCGTGTCGGATGCCGACGTGGCCGAGATCGAGCGCTCGGCCTGTCCGACCTGCGGGTCGTGCTCGGGCATGTTCACGGCGAACTCGATGAATTGCCTGACCGAGGCGCTGGGCCTCGCGCTGCCGGGCAACGGCACGATCGTCGCCACCCACGCCGACCGCAAGGAACTGTTCCTGCGCGCCGGCCGCCTGATCGTCGAAACCGCCAAGCGCCACTACGAGGAAGACGATTACTCGGTGCTGCCGCGTTCGATCGCGACCAAGACCGCATTCGAGAATGCGATGGCGCTCGACGTGTCGATGGGCGGCTCGACCAACACCGTGCTGCACCTGCTGGCCGCCGCGCACGAAGCGGAAGTCGACTTCACGATGGCTGACATCGACCGCATCTCGCGCCTGGTGCCCTGCCTGTGCAAGGTGGCGCCGATGACCGACAAATACCATATCGAAGACGTGCACCGCGCCGGCGGCATCTTCTCGATCCTGGGCGAACTGGCGCGCGCCGGCCTGTTCGACACATCGCTGCCGACGATCCACAGCCCGACGATGGCAGCGGCCATTGAAAAGTACGATATCGCGGTCAGTACCGACGAAGCCGTGCACCAGTGGTTCCGCGCAGCGCCGGGCGGCGTGCCGACCCAGGTGGCGTTTTCGCAGGCCGAGCGCTACGAGAAGAACGACCTCGACCGGTCCATGGGCTGCATCCGCGACCGCGAACACGCGTATTCGAAGGATGGCGGCCTGGCGGTCTTGTACGGCAATATCGCCGAAAAAGGCTGCATCGTGAAGACGGCCGGCGTGGACGAAAGCATCCTCAAGTTCTCGGGCAAGGCGCGCGTGTTCGAGAGCCAGGACGCGGCAGTCGAAGCGATCCTGGGTGACAACGTCGTGGCCGGCGACGTCGTGATCATCCGCTACGAAGGCCCGAAAGGCGGACCGGGCATGCAGGAGATGCTGTACCCGACCTCGTACATCAAGTCGAAGGGCTTAGGTAAAGCGTGCGCATTGTTTACCGATGGCCGATTCTCGGGTGGTTCGTCGGGCCTGGTGATCGGGCACGCGTCGCCCGAAGCGGCCGAAGGCGGCGCGATCGGACTGGTACAGGAAGGCGACATGGTCGACATCGACATCCCCGAGCGCACCATCAACCTGCGCGTGACGACCGAGGAACTGGCGCACCGCCGCGCGGCGATGGACGCGCTGGGTGCGGATGCCTGGTTGCCGCTGGGGCGTGAGCGTTATGTGTCGCAGGCACTGCAAGCGTATGCGGCGCTGACCACGTCGGCCGATCGCGGCGCGGTGCGGGATCTGGCGCAGCTGCGCCGCAGGTAGGGTTGGGTTGTACTGCTGGCTGTAGGGTGGGCGGCTACGCCGTCCACGCGTTCAAACCAAACCGGCGCTGTGTTAAATCGCGTGGTTCGATGGGCTTGATTGAACGCGTGGACAGCAAAGCCGTCCACCCTACGTCACCGCATCATCCGATGTGGTACGAATTGGTTTGCCCCGCCCATAAAAAAACGCTGCCGAGGCAGCGTTTTTTTATGGGGAAAGCCGTGCTTAGTTACGCACGACTTTCTTGTACTCGTTGGTACGGGTGTCGATTTCGATCATGTCGTCGCCGCTGACGAACAACGGCACCATCACGGTGTGCTGCTTGCCTTCGATGGCGTTTTCGATCTTGGCTTCTTTCAGGACGTTGCCCGACGTGTTGCCCTTGACTGCTGGCTCCGAGTACACGATCTGGCGTGCGATCGTGGTTGGCAGTTCGACCGAGATGGCCTTGCCGTCATAGAACACGGCTTCGCATTCCATACCGTCTTTCAGGTAGTGCAGCGCGTCGCCCAGGTTCTCTTCTTCGATTTCGAACTGTTCGTAGTCGGCGTCCATGAAGACATACAGCGGATCGGCGAAGTACGAGTAGGTCACTGGCTTCTTGTCCAGCACGACGACGTCGAACTTGTCATCGCCACGGAACACGTTTTCCAGCGGTGCATTGGTCAGAAGATTCTTCATCTTCCACTTGTAGGTGAAGCCCGTGCGGCTCGAGCCGTTGACGTCGGAACGCAGCACGATGAACGGCTTTTCATCAACCATGATGATGTTGCCAACACGAATTTCTTTTGCGGGTTTCATAGATATTTTACGTAAAAAGATAGTTGCATTAAATCATCGCCGGCTGGTGGGCCGAAGGCCCCGGACCTGCGTTTGATCGTCGGAATCCGTTAGAAACTAACCGGGCATTATACGCTGTTTTCCTGGGCAAACCGCAGATCGCGCACGAAATCGAGCAGTTGCGTGACCAGATCCCCCTGCGCGAGCACCGTCTGGCACCACGCATCGGCCTGCGCTGCGATGTCGGGCAACGTGGCGCCGAGGGCATTCCAGGCGGCCCGGTGATCGTTCATCGGCTGCGCACCGTTCCAGCCGAGCATGTACGCCACCAGTGCCGGCACCCCTCGCGCGTACAGCGCCAGGAACGCGCGCAGCTTCTTGTGGTGCAGATTCTCGTCCTGCGGATAAATATGCCAGACGAAAGGACGACCGGCCCATTGCGCCCGCACCCAAGAATCTTCGCCACGCACGAAATTCACGTCGCAGGCCCACAGTAACAGGTCGTAATCGGCCTGGGGCAGGAATGGCAGCACGCGCACGGTCAACTGGCCATGGGTTGCGCTCGCACCGGCCACTGGCGCGGTACCCAGGAAGGCGCTGACCTGCCCTGACGCGACGCCTTCCGGCACCAGGCACAGCGTGGGGGTGGCGCCGCCCCGCCAGGTGTCGAACAGTGCGGTTACCGGCGCGTCAAGGTAGCAGAACAGCGACACCTTGCGCCCTGCTGCCTCGGCCGCGGTCACGCCGAACCGGGCCAGGAAATCGTTCACCGCAGCACCATCCTGCTGGAACGCACGACGGCGCGCGTCCAGCCCCGCTTCGTGCAGCAGCCCGCCGGTACGTGCATTAAAGCCCGGGAAATAGAAATGTTTGGTCAGGGGCAGGCGCGGATGCATCGACGGCAAGCGGTGGCAGCCCTCGACCCAGTCCTCGGCCGTCAAGCCCTCGTAGTTCAGCCAGACAGGGCGTGGCGTGCGGGCGGCCATCGCCCGCTGATAGTCGGGCGGCAGCTCGCAACCGAAGAACTCGATGACGACGTCGGGGATGTCGCACGCGTCGAACTGGCCATCCTGATCCTGCCAGTGACGCACTGTGACGCCTTGAATCGCTTGCTGCGCCGCTGCCGGATCCACTTCGGGGCAGATGCGCCGGAAGCTGACCAGGTCGTCGACCCACAGCGTGACCGCCAGCGCATGCTCGTGGCACAACTGGCGCGCCAGGCGCCAGCAGATCCCGATATCCCCATAGTTATCGATGACTTTGCAGAAAATCGCCAGCGACGGCGCGGAGGAAGACAGGGACATGGGTGCGGGCGGCGCCGTGATGCGCAGAAGCGGGGGTCGTCATTTTACCCGACTTTACGTGGTGATTTTTCTCAAGCCCCAGTGCGCATTGCGAAGAAAGTTGGGCCTTTCTGACGAGAGTCTGCGCTACCGCAAGGCGCGATTTTAACCTTGCCCACATCGCCACAAGACCAAAACTTCACTGCCAGGCACCGGTCGAACGCCTACCTGCAGGAAAAGCAGCCTCGAAAGGCCGCCATCCTGCCCTTCCCTCGCACCACCGGTCATGCCGGGGCGCGAATCATATGAACACGGTCGTTTGTGGCAGGCACCTGATGTAAAGCCGGCTCAGCGCGACCGATCAACCGGAGGCTAGCACCATGAATGAATTTCAACAGCAATTTGCTCAACCACAGTTTGCACCACAGGGCCTGGGCAGCATGTTCGGCGGCGCGCTCGGCGGTGTCATCGGGCGCGGCATCGGCGGCTGGGTCGGCCACAGCGGCACGGGCGGGCGCATTGGTGAAATGGCTGGCAACTTCCTCGGTCACCTGTCACCATTTGCGGCCGATCCTTCGGGCAGCATGGGCATGCAACAGCAGGTCGATCCGCAACAGCTGCAGCAGTTGCAACAGCTGCAACAACTCCAGCAACTGCAACAACTGCAACAACTTCAGCAGCAACAGCAGCTGCAACAGATGCAGCAGTTGCAACAACAGGGGCAGCTGACACCGCAGGGCGGCTTCTTCGGCAATCTGATCAGCACGATCGGCAAGCCCGCCGGCGCCCTGGTCGGGCACGTCACCGGCAATCGTCACCTCGGCAACATGATCAGCGACTATTCCGGGTATGGCCGGATGCTGCCACTCGGCGCCGATCCGCAGGCGCAGCAGCAGGCACAGCCGCAAACACCAGTGCAACATCCGCTGGTCCAGCTGCAGCAACTGCAAGCCCAGCAACAGCAACTGCAGCAACTGCAGCAACTGCTCGTGCAAGTGCAGCAACAGGCTGCGATGCTGCAACAGCAGATCGTGCAGCAAGGCGGTCAAGTGGCGCCGCAGGGCTGGATCAGCAATGCGATTACCCAGTATGCACGCCCGGTCGGCGGCTTCATCGGCGAGCAACTGGGCAACCAGGGCCTGGGCGCCGCGATCGGCGGCGTGGCGGCGCAGCTCGGCCGTTATATTCCCGCATCGGCTGATCCGTATGGGCAGCAGTTCGGTGGCCAGCTCGGTGGCCAGCTCGGTGCGCCGCTCGGTGCCCAGTTCGCCGGTCAGCAAGCGCAGTTCGGCCAGCAGACCGTGCACTGAACCATCACCCACACCTCACCATGACACACCGCCAGGTCACTGCCGGCAGCTGCCGGCAGTGACCTGGCGCCGAGGAGTTCCCGCCATGCCGGCTTCCCTGCCCCCTGCTTCTCCCGGCCGCTACATCGTGCGCGCTGCGAGCGACGACAACGAACTGGTCCGGTTCCTGGCGACCCTGAGCGCCGAGCCCGGCGTGCAGGTCGTCGACCTGATCGGTCCGTCGTCCGGCCCGCCGCACACGGCGGTTGTCGAGACCGACGCGCCCACTGCCGAGCGGCTACGGCAGCAGACTCTGGACCAGTTAACGATCGAACCCGACCAACCGCTCTCGCTGTCCGACTGAGCGGCGCCGGGCAAAGGACCCACTATGGCCAAACAAGCAAAAGGCGGTGCTGCCGATCCGCAGCAGACCCACAACGAGTTGCATGACGGCGCCGCAGACGCCCGCGCCGATAACGGCAGCAGCCCTGCCCCGCTGCGCGGGCGCCCGGTCACCGAGCGCAAGAAAAAATACCTGGTGGCGCCGCGTGCCGTGCTTGGCGCATTTGGCACCAGCAGCTGGATGACGCCGCTGGGCCTGTCTGCAGTGCAGCAGGCGCTCACCGCCATGCCCGATATCGACGTGGTCGACACGATCACACCGCGCGCCGGGCTGACCACGGCCGGCTTCGGCCTATCGTCGATGGGCGATGTCGCCGAAGGCATCGTCGTGGCGCGCATGACCGATCAAAAAGCGGGCGAACTGCTGCAGCGCGGCCAGGGCCAGTTGCTTGTCGAACGCGACCAGCATCTCGCACTGCTCGACCCCATGCTGCGCCGCCCCGACCTGGTCAGCTCACTCACGCCCTACCAGGGGCCGCAGTGCGAACTCTTGCTGGCGGTCGTGGGCACCGACGGTGCGCCGCTGCCCGAGGTCGAGGTCTCGCTGTTCGGCGGCGTGCTGCCCAGCACTGCCGTCACCGGCGCCGACGGCGTGGCGCGCCTGCAGCTGTATGGCGACGACGCACATATGATCAGTGGCCTGTATGTAAAACCGCGCGCCGATTACTGGAGCTTCTACCAGCGCGATCCCGACCTGAGCCTGCAAGAGGCCAACGTCGTCATGCTGCGCCCACTGGCTGAATGGCCGGCGCTGCGCGGTCTGCCGCAGCAGAATGCGATGGGCTGGGGCGCGCGGGCCATGCGCCTCGACCAGGTGCCCCAGCATTATCGGGGGCGTGGCATCAAGGTGGCCATCATCGATTCCGGGGCCGCTACCACGCACGGCAACCTGAACGAAATCCACGAGGGCTTCGACGTCATCAACAAGCGCACCGACCGCAGCACCTGGAATGTCGATACGCTCGGCCATGGCTCGCACTGCACCGGCGTGATTGCCGCCACCGATCCGGCCTGGGGCATCCGCGGCTTCGCGCCCGAGGCCGAAATCCACGTCTGCAAGCTGTTCCCCGGCGGCCAGGTCAGCCAGCTGATCGACGCGCTCGAATACTGCATCGAGCAAGGCATCGACATCGTCAACATGAGCCTGGGCGGCTCGGCGCCGTCCGAAGCGCTCGAACGCCAGATCGTACGCGCCAAACAGGCGGGGATTGCCTGCATCGCTGCCGCTGGCAACTCGGCCGCTGCCGTGCAATATCCCGCATCGTCGTCGCATGTGCTGGCCGTCGCGGCCATCGGCAAGATCGGCGAATTTCCGGCCGACAGCTACCATGCCGAAACCATCGGCACCGACATCGACATGTATGGCTACTTCACGGCGCGCTTCAGCTGCTTCGGGCCACAGGTCGATGTCTGCGCGCCCGGTGTCGCTGTCGTGTCGTCAGTGCCACCAAATAATTTCGCCGCATGGGACGGGACGTCGATGGCGGCGCCGCATGTGACGGGCCTGGCTGCACTCGTGCTGGCACACAGGCCCGAATTCGGATCGATGGTGCAGGCGCGTTCGCCGGAGCGGGTCGAACGGCTGTTCCAGGTTCTACGGATGAGCGCCCGCCCTGTCACGCTGAGTGATCCCAACCATATTGGTTACGGCTTGCCCGATGCGCTGGTGGCGCTCGGCTTGCCTGCGGCGCAGCAAACGATGCCGTGGCAAACCACGACAGCAGGCTTCGGCGCGCCGGTTGGCATGCACGGGATGGCGTCGCACGATAGCGGATGGCTCAGCGCGGCCGGGGTCAGCATGCAGCATCAGGGCATGCAACAGCAGGGTATGCCACCGCAGGGTATGCAGCCGCAGGGTATGCCGAATCAAGGGCCGGCGTTGCCTTATCCGTTCGGCACGCTGCGGGTCTCCGGTTGGTGAAGTACAAAGCGCTGCGCGACACTGTCGCAGACGAAAAAAAACCGGAGCCCCACTATCGTGGCCGGCTCCGGCTTTCTGTCTGGCGTCCCCACGGGGATTCGAACCCCGGTACTCACCGTGAAAGGGTGATGTCCTAGGCCTCTAGACGATGGGGACCTAAAACTGGTGCTGCATATTACCGACTGCGTGTTGCCCTATTCTGCTGACTGCAACGCCAGACATCACAACACTGTCGCAAACTTCGCAAACCATCACAACGACGATTCTGCGATCCTACTTTACAACCAAACCATTGTGCACACAAATGCGGCGTCACAATAGAAAAACCGGAGCACCTCTCCGCGCAAGCGCGTTGGTCTACCCCGGTTTAAACTGGCGTCCCCACGGGGATTCGAACCCCGGTACTCACCGTGAAAGGGTGATGTCCTAGGCCTCTAGACGATGGGGACCTAAAACTGTTTTGCTCTGACGAGCGCACTGCAACTACATGATGCTGCTGACTTCGATGCACCGCCGCTGGCGCAGCACATCTGCCAAATTCTTGGCGTCCCCACGGGGATTCGAACCCCGGTACTCACCGTGAAAGGGTGATGTCCTAGGCCTCTAGACGATGGGGACCCTGGACTTGCTGAAACCTTAACTGCGCTTGCTTTACTACTACTGCGGTACTGCCGAATGTCGTTTTCTTTTACGTGGTGGAGGTAAGCGGGATCGAACCGCTGACCTCTTGCATGCCATGCAAGCGCTCTCCCAGCTGAGCTATACCCCCCACGGGAAAACAACATTTTACTACACTGCACCTGCTTCGACCAGTAGCGCATGCTGCTTGCATACTGTGTCGGGTCATTCTAACCAGCAAGCTGGCGTCCCCACGGGGATTCGAACCCCGGTACTCACCGTGAAAGGGTGATGTCCTAGGCCTCTAGACGATGGGGACCATGAACAACCGATACTGCATTACTGCTTTGCTGCCGGCTACGCAGCGTTACATCACGACTGAGGCAAAACCACTGCCACACTTCAGAGTTGGTGGAGGTAAGCGGGATCGAACCGCTGACCTCTTGCATGCCATGCAAGCGCTCTCCCAGCTGAGCTATACCCCCGCAGCGCTGAAGTGCGAGCATTATATAGGACACCCTTGCATTTCGCAAACAACGTTTTGAGACGTCGAAGCGAGGTGTCCCATGCGGGCTGTTACAGCCCCTTCTGCACGCGCGCCAGCACGACGTCGCGGCCAAACAACTCGAGCACCACATCGATCGCCGGGGTCTGCAACTGGCCTGTCAGCAGCAGGCGCAGTGGCATGGCCAGCTGCGGCATCTTGAGGCTGTGGGCAGCCAGTACTTCCTTGATCATGGCTGCCAGCGACGCCTTGTCCCACGCCACCGTGGCGCAGCGCTCGCCAAACAGCGCCAGCGCCCCGCGTACGGCTTCGGTCAGGTGCAGCGCCAGTTGCTCGGCATCCGGCTGCGGATCGCGGTAGAACAGCATGGCGGCATCGGCCAGCTCGTTGATCGTATTCGCGCGTTCCTTCATCAGGCCCAGCACGGTTGGCAGTGCCGGCGCGCCATCGAAGCGTGCGCCGTCGCGTTCGAGCTTCGGCAGCGCCAGTGCGGCCAGGCGCTCGTTGTCGGCCGCCTTGATATAGTGGTTGTTCAGCCAGTTCAGCTTTTCCGGATTGAACTGGGCCGCCGAGGCCGTCAGGTGCTCCAGGTTGAACCACTCGGTGAACTGCGCCATCGAAAATACTTCGTCGTCGCCGTGGCTCCAGCCCAGGCGCGCCAGGTAGTTGAGCATCGCTTCAGGCAGATAGCCCTGCTCCGGATAATCCATGACGCTCACGGCGCCATGGCGCTTGGACAGCTTTGCGCCATCGGTGCCGAGAATCATCGGAAGGTGGCCATACAGCGGCAACTCGGCGCCGAGCGCGCGCAGGATGTTGATCTGGCGTGGCGTGTTGTTGACGTGATCGTCGCCGCGCAGCACGTGCGTGATCTTCATGTCCCAGTCGTCGACCGCGACGCAGAAGTTATAGGTCGGCGTGCCGTCCGGGCGCGCGATGACGAGGTCGTCGAGTTCCTTGTTGCCGATCGTGATCGTGCCCTTGACCACGTCCGTCCAGGTCACGTCGCCATCGAGCGGATTCTTGAATCGCACCACCGGCGTGACGCCGTCCGGCACGGCTGGCAGGGTCTTGCCGGCTTCCGGGCGCCAGGTACCGTCGTAGCGCGGCTTCTCGCCTGCTGCGCGCATGCGCTCGCGCATCGCTTCCACTTCGTCGGGCGACGAGTAACACAGGTAGGCGGTGCCGGCGTCGAGCATGCCAGCGACCACTTCGCGGTAGCGGTCCATGCGCTGCATCTGATAGAACGGGCCTTCGTCGTGCTCCAGGCCCAGCCACTTCATGCCGTCGAGGATGGCCTGCACGGCTTCCGGCGTCGAGCGTTCGAGGTCGGTGTCTTCGATGCGCAGGATGAAGGTGCCGCCGAAGTGGCGGGCGTAGGCCCACGAATACAGCGCGGTGCGCGCGCCGCCAACGTGGAGGTAGCCGGTCGGGCTGGGAGCAAAACGGGTGCGGACGGTCATGGCGGAAAGCAATCAGGTAAAAGGCGTATTCTACCCCGACGCCCGGCCGGCCAGCATGCATCCCCACCGCGCCTGGCCCAGTCTCTTCCACCGCACACCACGACGCGCCAGGCCGGGCACGCACAGCATCACCGGCCGCGTCCCCACACGACATTGGCCTGCAAAATGAACAAAGCCCCCGCACAACAGCGTTGCGCAGGGGCTTTGTGAAAGGAGTCCGGGCACCAGGCCCGGCCAGACTTGATATCAGTCGTTCCTGACGACGATGCTCGGGAACTTGCTGCTCATGTCCTTGGCCTTGTCGGCGATCTTGATCGCGACCTTGCGGGCGATCTGCTTGTAGACCGCGGCGACGGCGCCATCCGGATCGGCGACGACGGTCGGACGACCGGCATCGGCCTGCTCGCGGATCGACATCGTCAGCGGCAGTGCGCCGAGGAACTCGATGCCGAAATCGGCGCACATCTTTTCACCGCCGCCGTGACCGAAGATCGCTTCGGTGTGGCCGCAGTTGGTGCAGGTGTGGGTGCTCATGTTCTCGACCACGCCCAGGATCGGGATCCCGACTTTTTCGAACATCTTGAGGCCCTTGCGCGCGTCGAGCAGGGCGATGTCCTGCGGCGTGGTGACGATCACGGCGCCCGTGACCGGCACTTTCTGCGACAGCGTCAGCTGGATGTCACCCGTGCCTGGCGGCATGTCGACGATCAGGTAATCCAGGTCGCGCCAGTTGGTCTGCTCGAGCAGTTGCTGCAGCGCGCCGCTGGCCATCGGGCCGCGCCAGACCATCGGCTCATCCGGGTCGATCATGAAGCCGACCGACGACACCTGGATGCCGTGGTTTTCCAGCGGCTCCATGCTCTTGCCGTCATTGGTCAGCGGGCGACCGCTCACGCCCAGCATCATCGGCTGCGACGGGCCATAGATGTCCGCATCCAGGATGCCGACGCTGGCGCCTTCGGCGTGCAGCGCCAGGGCCAGGTTCACGGCCGTCGTCGATTTGCCGACGCCGCCCTTGCCCGAGGCAACAGCGATGATGTTCTTCACGTTTGGCATCACCTTCATGCCGCGCTGGACCGTGTGCGAGACGATCTTGCTGTAGGCGCGAATGGCCACGCCTTCGACGCCTGGCAGGGCCAGCACGGCGCTGGCCGCCATCTGGCGCAGCATCTCGACCTGGCTCGCGGCCGGGTAGCCCAGTTCCAGCTCGAACGTGACCTGGCCATTGTCGATATTGATGTTCTTGATCGACTTGGTGGTGATGAAATCCTTGGTGGTATTGGGGTCGATAACGCTCGCCAATGCCGTCTTGATATCGCTTTCAGTGATGCTCATGGTGCTCTCCGGGTGTTCTCCGATTGATATTGGGGCGAAGTGTAGCGCAAAACGGCAGGGCAGCCAGCCTGTTGGTGGTAAACCACGGGGAATACCCCCTGCGCGCACAGGGCCATCCGCTGTTAAAATGCTTCTTTTCATATAACCGAAGCGTTTCAACCATGACCCGCAAGCTGTTCGTCACCACCGCACTGCCCTACGCCAATGCTGCCTTCCATATCGGCCACATGATGGAGTACATCCAGGCCGACATCTGGGTCCGCTTCCAGCGAATGCAGCGCGAAGGCAATGCGCAGGGCGGCCAGAAACGCGAAGTACATTTCGTCTGCGCCGACGATACCCACGGCACGCCGATCATGATCGCGGCAGAAAAAGAAAACATCACGCCACAGGAATTCGTGGCCAAGATCGCCGCCGGCCGCGCGCAATATCTCGATGGCTTCCATATCGCCTTCGATAACTGGTATTCCACCGATTCGCCCGAAAATGTCGAACTCTCGCAAGGCATCTACCGCAAGCTGCGCGATGCCGGCCTGATCGTCACCAAGACCGTCGATCGCTTCTACGATCCGGTCAAGGGCATGTTCCTGGCCGACCGCAACATCAAGGGCGAGTGCCCGGTGTGCCACGCCAAGGACCAGTACGGCGACAACTGCGAAGTCTGCGGCGCCGCCTACCAGCCGACCGAACTGATCAACCCGTTCTCGGTGTTTACCGGTTCCACGCCCGTGCTCAAGCCGTCGGAGCAGTACTTCTTCAAGCTGTCCGACCCGCGCTGCTTCGCGTTCCTCAAGGAATGGCTGAACACCCCGGGCCGCCTGCAGCCGGAAATGGTCAACAAGGTGTCCGAGTGGTTAGGCGAGTCTGGCGAAAAACTGGCCGACTGGGATATCTCGCGGGATGCGCCCTACTTCGGCATCCCGATTCCGGATGCACCAGGCAAGTTCTTCTATGTGTGGCTGGACGCGCCGGTCGGCTACCTGGCCAGCCTGAAAAACTACTTCGACAAACAGGGCCTGGATGTCGAGGCGTTCCTGAACGATCCAGCCGCCGAGCAATTGCACTTCATTGGCAAAGATATTGTCTCGTTCCACCTGCTGTTCTGGCCGGCGATGCTCAATTTCTCGGGCCACCCGATCATCGACAACCTGAAGGTCGCCGTCCACGGCCACCTGACGGTGAACAATGAAAAAATGTCGAAGTCGCGCGGCACCGGCATCTCGCCACTGCGCTACCTCGAACTGGGCATGAACCCGGAGTGGCTGCGCTACTACCTGGCCTTCAAGCTCAACGCGAAGGTGGAAGACCTGGACTTCAATGGCGACGACTTCGTGGCCCGCGTCAACAGCGACCTGATCGGCAAGTACGTGAATATCGCCAGCCGCTGCGCCGGCTTCATCGCCAAGCGCTTCGACGGTAAGCTGGCCGACAGCGTCTCGCCGCTGGGTCGCGACTGGATCTGCAAGGCACTGATGCACGACGGCGCCGAGCGCCAGGCATCGGTGGCCGCCAGCTTCGAGGCACGCGAATACGGCCGCGCACTGCGCGAAATCATGGAAATCGCCGACGTCATCAACCAGTACGTCGATGAGCACAAGCCATGGATCCTGGCCAAGGACGACACCAAAACGGCCGAACTGCACGACGTCTGCACAACGGCGCTGATCCTGTTCCGTCAACTGACCATCATGCTGCAGCCGGTGCTGCCGCAAGTAGCCGCGCGCGTCGCCGAATTCCTGGGCGATTCTGAATTAAGCTGGGCCGACACCCATGGCGCCGCCGTCTACGAATCGATGCTCGGCCGCACCATCGGCACCTACACGCACCTGATGCAGCGCGTCGACGCCAAAATGGTCGAGAACCTGTTCGACAAGCCGGCGCCTGCTGCACCTGCTCCTGCGATCGCCGCACCGGCAACCGCTGCGGCGGCCGCAGCGGCAGCGCCGGCGACCGATGCCAGCGAAGGCGACGGCGAAGGCGACATCGAAGCCCTGGCCCCGACCATCACGATCGACGACTTCGCCAAGATCGACCTGCGCGTCGCGAAAATCGTCAATTGCGAACACGTCGAAGGGTCGACCAAATTGCTGCGCCTGACGCTCGACGTGGGCGAAGGCCGTCACCGCAATGTCTTCTCGGGCATCAAGTCGGCGTACCAGCCGGAAGACCTGATCGGCAAGCTGACGGTGCTGGTGGCCAACCTGGCGCCACGCAAGATGAAGTTCGGCGTGTCCGAAGGCATGGTGCTGTGCGCGTCCGCCGCTGACGAGAAAACCAATCCGGGCCTGTACCTGCTCGATCCGATGCCGGGCGCGACGCCAGGCATGCGCATCCGCTGATGCCTCACGCCAGAGGCTGGCCTGGCGTGCCACGATGATGTGGCCGCCAACCAGCCGCTGGACGGCCCCGGGGCGCGAATTCCGGGGCTAGTACCGGGTGTACAATGCCATGTTTAAACTATGACAAGACGCCCTACAAACTCTTTTGATAGGTAGCCAAGAACCATGACCGATTTGACTCCCCTGCGCCATATTCCGACCGCCAACGTGTTCCGCAAAGGCGACGTGTTCGTCCTGTTCGGTGAACTGTTCGGCCGCGGCTACGTGAATGGCCTGATCGACGAAGCGCGCGCTGCCGGCATGACGATCGTCGGCATCACCGTCGGCCGCCGCGACGAGACCGGCGCCCTGCGCCCACTGGACGCCGCTGAACTGGCCGAAGCCGAAGAAAAACTGGGCGGCCGCATCATCAATGTGCCGCTGATGGCCGGCTTCGATATGGATGCACCGGAGGGCGAAAAGAACCCGACCGAAATGCTGTCCGGGATCACGCTGAAAACCTGGCAAGAAGAAACGCTGGACTGGGCGCACATCGAGCGTTGCCGCGAAGCCGGCGTGCGCCGCTTCACGACCTCGGCCGCGCAGGTCATGCAGGAGATCGACAAGCTGGTGCCACAGGGCGCGAATGTGTTCTTCGCCCACACGATGGCTGGCGGCATCCCGAAAATCAAGGCCTTCCTGGCCATTGCCAATCGCATCTACAAAGGCCGCGGCGAGCGCTTCATGTCCTCGCGCGCCCTGCTCGAGAGCGATCTGGGCAAATTGATTTTGATGAACTTCGACGAAGTCTCGGCCAACACGCTCAAGTACCTGATCGACGCGTCGGCCACCATCCGCGACCGCGTAACCCAGGCTGGCGGCGAAGTGCGCTACACGGCCTACGGTTACCACGGCACCGAGATCCTGATCGGCGGCGAGTACCACTGGCAGACCTACACCAACTACACGCAGGGCTACGCCAAGATGCGCCTGGAGTCGGTGGCCGAAGCGGCATGGAAGAACGGCATCACTGCCACCGTGTTCAACTGCCCTGAAATCCGCACGAACTCGTCGGACATCTTTGTCGGCGTGGAATTGTCGCTGTTCCCGCTGCTGGTCGCGCTCAAGCGCGAAGGCGGCGGCGCCTGGGCCGACGAGCAATGGCGCATCTGCGAAGAATTGCTGGGCGAAGGCACGTCGCTGCAGCAGCTACTCGACACCATCGAGGGCTACAACAACGACGCCACCAGCGCCGAGTTCCGCAATTTCGAGGCCTGGCCGATGGACAACACGCCGGCCCTGGCCGATGTGATGATCGGCACCTCGGAAGCGATCACGGCCCTGCACAAGGACAAGAAAGCGCTGATCACCGATCACCTGTCGAGCCTGGTACTGGAAGGCGCCGGTCCGCTGATGTTCCATGGCGCGTCGGAAAAGATTGCCCCGGTGCTGTGGCTGAATCACGACATCATCGCGCGCCAGCTGAACGCACTGCACAAGTAAGCGCAACATCGTCATACTTGACGACACCCAGGTCGGGGCGCAAGAATCTGCCCCGCCCCAGGTGTCGTCAAGCCGCTGTTCCATTGCATCCACGAAGCCAATCATGATCTTCTCGAAAAAACACGTGAACTACGAATCCGAGCACACCAAGTTCATCTCGGAACTGAAGAAACAGCATCCAGAAATGGATGCCGGCCAGGTGGCCGGTCGCGCGCTGCTGTGGGACAAGGCCCCCGTCTCGCTCGACGAACAGGCACGCGCTGAAGAGTCGCGCCTGCGCCAGCGAGCCTATCCGTACCAGAACAAGGTCTGAGGACGGACGCGCGCATGATGCCCGACGGGGCGGCTGAAGGGAACGAGGTGCATCCTCAGCCCGTCCAGCCCGCCAACGACACACCGCATCCTGCGCCGGTCGACGCCACCCTGGCACGCCTGTACGGCGAACCGCTCACGCGCTTGCCGAACGATCTGTACATCCCGCCCGATGCGCTCGAGATCTTTCTTGACGCATTTGAAGGACCGCTCGATCTGTTGCTGTACCTGATCCGCCGGCAAAACTTCAATATTCTCGACATCCCGATGGCGCAGGTCACCCTGCAATACCTCGTCTATGTCGAACAGATCCGCAAAAGCAATCTCGAGCTGGCGGCGGAATATCTGCTGATGGCGGCAATGCTGATCGAGATCAAGTCGCGCATGCTGCTGCCCAAGCGCCAGGACGACCTGGTCGAAGACGCAGGCGACCCGCGCGCCGAGCTGGTGCGGCGCCTGCTGGACTATGAGCAGATCAAGACCGCCGCCGTCGCGCTAGGCAACGTGCCGCAGGAAGGTCGCGACTTTGTCCGGCCCGAGCTGTTCGTCGAACAGGGCCTGGTCCAGCCGCTGCCCGATGTCGATCCGTGGGATTTGCAGCGCGCCTGGCTCGATGTACTGCGCCGCGCCAAGCTGACCCAGCATCACCGGATCGGGCGCCAGGAACTGTCGGTGCGCGAACACATGTCGGCCATCCTGCGCACGCTGCAGTCGCAGCGCTTCGTCGAGTTCGGCGACCTGTTCGCGGGCCAGCACACGGTGCCGATTGTCGTCGTGCACTTCGTCGCGATGCTCGAACTTGCCAAAGAAACCCTGATTGAAATTACCCAGGCCGAACCGTTTGCACCGATCTACGTGCGACTGGCCTATTCGCCGGCATAACGCCGGCCTCTCCTGACCCGATCCATCATGAAAATCATCTCTTCCATCGACGAACTGCGCGACCAGCTCAGCGGCCAACTGCGCACGGCATTCGTGCCAACGATGGGCAATCTGCACGAAGGCCACCTGTCGCTGATGCGCCTGGCGCGCCGCCATGGCGACCCGGTCGTCGCGTCGATCTTCGTCAACCGCCTGCAATTCGGCCCCAACGAAGACTTCGACAAATACCCGCGCACGTTCCACGAAGACGTGGCCAAGCTTGAAAAAGAAGGCGTCTACGTATTGTTCGCGCCGACCGAGAAGGATCTGTACCCGGAACCGCAAGAGTACCGTGTGCGCCCGCCTGACGGCCTGGGCAGCACGCTGGAAGGCGAATTCCGTCCCGGCTTCTTTGAAGGTGTCTGCACCGTGGTGACCAAGCTGTTCTCGTGCGTGCAGCCGCGTGTGGCAGTGTTCGGCAAGAAGGATTATCAGCAGCTGATGATCGTGCGGAATATGGCGCGCCAGTTCGCCATGCCAACCCAGATCATCGGCGCCGAAACCTACCGCGCTGAAGATGGTTTGGCGCTGTCGTCGCGCAATGGGTATCTGTCGGACACCGAGCGGGCCGAAGCGCCGACCCTGTACCAGAACCTGAATGCGGTGGCTGACAGCGTACGTGGTGGCGAGCGCGATATCGCGCAAGTCGAAGCGCGTGCGATGGCGGCGCTGGCCGAGCGTGGCTGGAAGCCGGACTATATCTCGGTGCGCAAGCGCGGCGACCTGCAGGCGCCCGACGCGGCCGACCTGACGAATGGCGAACCGCTGGTCGTGCTCGCCGCAGCCAAGCTGGGCAACACGCGCCTGATCGACAATCTGGAAATCTGATCGCTTGGGCCGCCCCGGGGGCCTCAGCCCGCCGGGCAGCCCTGGCGCACCAGCGCTGCCTTCAATTCCCGCTTGAACCCGGTGTAATCGACGGCTTTCTGCACATAGTCGTCGACACCCAGCGCCTGGGCGCGCTCACGGTCGGCCGCGAGGCCGGAGCCCGACACGACGATGACGGGCATCCCAGCCAGCGCCTCGGCGCGCAGGCGCGCCAGCAGCTCGAACCCGTCGACCTGCGGCATCTTGATGTCGAGCAGTAGCAGATCGAAGCGCTGCTCGCGGATCATCTCGAACGCTTCTGCGCCATCGCTTGCCACGACCAGCTGGTGGTCGAACGCAAACTCTTGCAGGGCCAGTCGCGTCAGCATGACATCGATGCCGAGATCGTCGACCAGGAGAATATTTTTCATCCGGCATGCTAGCAGAGCCGCCAAACGGACGCCGCCACGTATGCACAGGGGGGGGCGACAGGCTAGCCGTCCAGCCCCACGCTCTGCGCCCACGCCAGCGCCGACAGATGCGCTTCGTTGACGTCGGACGGGCTCAAGGCCAGGTTGGCCGCCAGCGACGCCACCAGGTTCGAATTGAGCTCGCACGCTTCAGCCAGCGCCAGATACGGCCCGTAACTGCCTTCGCGCTTTGTCAGGGCCTTGACGACTTCATCGGGCAACTGGATCGCATCGAGCACTTCCTGCATCGACAGGCCCAGCAGCCGGTCGAGCAGCGAGAACATGCCGGCAACGAACAGGTGTTCGCCAGCGCCACGGCCCAGGGCTTTTTGCCCCAGCAGTTCGGCCAGGCGACCGCGCACGACGGCCGTTTCCATCAGCACCAGCGAATAGCCGCTGGCACTGGCCGTGGCCAGCAGCAGCACCAGCCAGCGGTACAGCGGCGCGTAGCCGAGCAGCGAGATGGCCTGGCGCAGCGACTGGACTTCGCGCCCTGCCCCAAAGCCGGCGGTATTGATGTAGCGCAGCAGCTTGTAGGTCAGCGCCGGATCGCGTTTGAGCACGCTTTCGAGGCGCCCTACGTCGTCATTGGCCTGTACCATCTGCATCAGTTGCAGGATGATTTGCTGGCTCGGGTTCATGCCCTTGACGGGATTGCCGGGCCGCGGGGTCAGGTGCAGCTTGCCGACGAAGGCATCGAGCCCGAGCGCGGCGCAGGCGTCGAAATCGGCCCACGTGCCCACTGGCCGCCCCACCATGCGCAGCGACGAATGCTTGGCGCTCGCATAGGTCCGGGCCTGATCGGCCACGTCGACCCCGGTAAAGCGCACTTCGACGTAGGAGGCATACGGCGCCAGATTGCGCCCCAGCAGCGTCAGGTCGCAGCCGCGGATGGCCACGCCCACGCCACCGGCGCGCACGGCTTGCACGGCCGAGCGTACGTCGACGTCGGTCAACTGGCGGATATCGAAGGCGAGGACGGTACGTTCCGGCGGTAGCGCATGGAGCGCGTCGGTCGACAGCATGGCCGGCACGGCGTCAAGGAACAGGATCTTGTCGCGCAGCAGCCAACCCTGGTCGACATGGTTGACGTGCTCGGCGACAAAGCCGACCAGGCCTTCGAGATCAAGGCCGGTGGGGACACGGCCGTCGTGCTGTTGCCACGACAGCTCGTAACCGAGAACGCGCTGCCGGGGATCGAGCAGCGGTTCACGGACAATGAAGTTGGTGCGATGCATGGAGGCGCCGTTTTAAATTGCTCGGCGCAAGCTCAAAACCCGAGACTGTCGAGCAGGTCGTCGACCTGCCCCTGGTTTGCCACGACTTCGGTGCCCGTCGGCTTGATTTGCGGACCGTTCATCAGGCCATTGTCCAGTTCGCGCTTGATCTCGCTTGGTGCGAAATCGATCAGGACCTGGACCAGCTGCTTTTCGAGGTTCTGGGCAATGCCCGTGATGCGGCCGATGACCTGGCCCGTGAGATCCTGGAAGTCCTGGGCCATCATGATGCTCATCAGCTCACTGCGGGTGGCAACCGCACCAGCACGCGACTCGTCCAGGCCGGCAATCGTGCGCTGCGCCAGCGCGCGCCATTGGGCATCGGTTGCCTCGGTTGCAGGCGCGTCGAGCAGCGCCTGCCAACCTGCCTTGAGGTCGGTCGAACGCGTTTCGATGGCATCCTGCAGCGGACCGGCCGCGTCGGTCGCGTCCAACACCTTCTTGGCCGCCTGCTCGGACAGATGCGCCACGTAGTCGAGCCGGTCGCGCGCATCGGGGATGTCGCTTGCGGCTTTTTCGATCAACTTGTCGAGGCCCAGGCCGCGCAGGTTTTCGTGCAGCGCGCGGGTCATGTGACCGACCCGGCTCAGCACCTCATCGTGGGACGACGCGCCGGGAACAGGCGCGGTGTTCTGCTCAACCATTTCAGGCTCCGGCTTTGTCCAGTTTCTCGAAAATCTTGTTGAGCTTTTCGTCCAGCGTCGCCGCCGTGAATGGCTTGACGACATAGCCGCTGGCGCCTGCCTGTGCTGCAGCGATGATGTTTTCCTTCTTCGCTTCGGCGGTCACCATCAGCACTGGCAGCTTGGCCAGTGCCGGGTCGGCGCGAATGTGCTGCAGCATCGTCAGACCGTCCATGTTCGGCATATTCCAGTCCGACACGACGAAGTCGAACGATTCACTGCGCAGTTTCGCCAGCGCCATGACGCCATCTTCTGCTTCGTCGACGTTGGCATAACCCAGTTCTTTCAACAGATTCCGGACGATGCGTCGCATCGTCGAGAAATCGTCAACAACCAGAAAACGCATCTTTGGATCAGCCATGAATTACTCCGTTTGAATCTACTAATTTGGTTTGTTGGGTAAGCTACTTTTACAGACGCAAGAATAGCATTTTTGTTGCTCTGCGGCGATAAAATAGCCCACAAAGCATGGAAGGATGATGAATTCAGTTCAAACACGCAACGCCCGGCTGCCTTGGGCGGCCAGATGGTCGAGTACGAGGCGCGGTAAAGCCTGCAATGGACCGACTTCGTGGGCTGCGCCGATGGCAATCGCTTCACGCGGCATACCAAACACGACACAGCTCGCTTCGTCCTGCGCGAAGTTGTGGGCGCCGGCTTCGCGCATCTCGAGCATGCCCGCCGCGCCGTCCTTGCCCATCCCGGTCAGGATAACACCAACGGCGTTTTTACCGGCCGCCTGCGCAGCGGAACGAAACAACACGTCGACCGATGGCCGGTGACGATTCACGGGCGGACTCTGCTCGATGCGCGTCATGTAATTCGCACCGGAGCGCACCAGCAACAGATGCGAGTGACCGGGGGCGATGTACGCGTGGCCGGGCAGCACCCGCTCGTTGCCGGCCGACTCGACCACGCTGATCTTGCACAGCGAATCGAGGCGCTTGGCGAACGACGTGGTAAAGCCTTCCGGCATGTGCTGGGCAATCAGGATGCCCGGGCAATCGGAGGGCATCTGCATCAGGAATTCGCGGATCGCTTCGGTGCCGCCAGTCGAGGCGCCGATGATGATCAGTTTTTCAGAAGAAATAAGAGGACTCCTCAGCGCCGACAGCTGCGTGCTGGCCGCCTGGGGCGTGCGGCTGCGCGGCGCGATACGCGCCCGTGCGGCGCCGCGGATCTTGTCGGCGATCATGTCGGCATACTCGCGCATGCCGCTCTGGATCGATATCTTGGGCTTGGTGACGAAGTCGACCGCGCCAAGCTCCAGCGCGCGCATCGTGATTTCCGAGCCGCGCTCGGTCAGCGACGACACCATCAGCACCGGCATCGGGCGCAGGCGCATCAGTTTTTCGAGAAAGTCGAGGCCATCCATCTTGGGCATCTCGACGTCGAGCGTCAGCACGTCCGGATTGTGTTTCTTGATCAGCTCGCGCGCGACAAGGGGATCGGGCGCCGTGGCCACCACTTCCATATCGGGTTGCGAATTGACGATCTCGCTCATCACGCTGCGGATCAATGCCGAGTCGTCGACGATCAGGACCTTGATTTTCATGGTGTCTCCGTAATTGCTCAGAACAGGTCGATCGCGCGGCCGACCGGTTCGACCTTGAGTCGCTTGGCGTAATCGAGTTCGCGCTTGGCCAGCGTATCGTTGTGAGTCTGCATCAGCTTCTTGACCAGCACCTTGCCCGTGCGCGGGAAGAAAAACACCTTGCGCGGGTAGATGTCATTCAGGTCTTCGGCCAGCACCGGAATCCGTTCGGTCTTCAAAAACTGCATCACGAACGCGGCATTGCGCTCGCCGACGTTCATCGCGGTAAAGCCGCGCAGCACGGCGCCGCCGCCAAACACCTTCGCTTCGAGGTGTTCACGGCGCGCGCCGGCCTTGAGCAGATCGTTGATCAGGATCTCCATGGCAAACGTGCCATAGCGCATCGAGGCCGATACCGGATTGTTGGGCTCGGCCGCGCCGTCGGGCAGCATGAAATGGTTCATGCCGCCCAGGCCCGTGACGCGGTCGCGGATACAGGCCGACACGCACGAGCCGAGTACGGTCGCGATCAGCATGTTCTCTTTGGTATAAAAATACTCGCCAGGCAGGATCTTGGCGGCATCGATCGCGAATGTGCGGTCGTGGTACAGATTGGTTGCGAATTGGCTGTTCATGGTCGCCCTTCGTTCTTACGCCGTGCGCGTGTCGAGTTCGTACACGGTCTTGCCGCGCAGGCGCAGGGAATCGGACACGTACAAAAAGTTCTCGGAATGGCCGGCAAACAGCAGCCCGTGGCCCTTCATCAGCGGCACGAAGCGGCTCAGGATGGTGCGCTGGGTCGGCTTGTCAAAATAGATCATCACGTTGCGGCAAAAGATCGCATCGAACTGCCCATCCAGCGGCCAGCCATCGGCCAGCAGATTGAGCGGCTTGAACGTGACGAGCGAGCGCAGCTCGGGGCGGATGCGCACCATGCCTTCGTGGGCGCCCTTGCCGCGCAAGAAGAAGCGGCGCAGGCGCTCCGGCGACACCTTCTCGATGCGCTCCATCGGGTACACGCCATTGGAGGCCGTGGCCAGCACATTGGTGTCGATGTCGGTGGCGATGATCTCGACTTTGGGCGTGAGCGTGTTGAACGCTTCGCAGGCCGTCATCGCGATCGAATACGGCTCTTCGCCGGTGGACGCGGCCGAGCACCAGATACGCAGCGGGCGCGCATCCTTCTTGTGCAGCGCCACCAGATGATCGAGCAGCAGCGGGAAGTGATGCGCCTCGCGGAAGAACGACGTCAGGTTGGTGGTCAGCGCGTTGGTAAACGACTCCCACTCGCGGTCCATGCGCCCTGCTTCGAGGTCGTCCAGGTAACGCGTGAACGACTGGATGCCGGTCGCGCGCAGGCGCCGGGCCAGGCGGCTGTAGACCATCTCCTGCTTGCTGTCGGCCAGGGAGATGCCGGCGCGCTGGTGAATCAGCGCGCGCACCCTTTCGAAATCACGGCGGGTGAAATCGAACTCTTTATTGGTTTCTGTTTTCTGCTGCGGCACTGTGCGTGACTTTCTTGAATACGATAGCGGGCTCCACGAGCCGGCCGGATTGTTGTGCTTGGTGCCGACGCAGACGGTGGCTTACGCCGCCAGCTTGTCGATCAGGCCCATTTCGCTCGACGACATCAGCTTGTCGATGTCGACCAGGATCAGCATGCGCTCGTCGACGGTGCCAAGGCCAATCATGTAGTCCGAATTGAAGGCGCTGCCCATTTCCGGGGCTGGCTTGATCTGGTCTGGCGTGAGCGTGGTCACGTCCGAGACGCTGTCGACCACCATGCCCATGATGCGGCCACCGATGTTCAGGATGATCACGACCGTGAACTGGTCGTACACCGGCGTGCCCAGCTTGAACTTGATGCGCATGTCGACCACGGGAATGATGATGCCGCGCAGATTGATCACGCCCTTGATGAATTCGGGAGCGTTGGCGATGCGGGTCACGGCTTCGTAGCCGCGGATTTCCTGCACCTTCAGGATGTCGATGCCGTATTCTTCCGAACCCAGGGTGAAGGCAAGGAATTCGCTGCCGGCGCCGTCGTGCGCGGTGCCGTCGGTCGAGAGGGTGTTTGCCAGGTTGGACATGGTATTCCTTTGTTTGCAGTGAAAATAAATTTATTGAACGACGGGATCGTCGGCCAGCTGGCGCGACGAGCGCACCAGCGCTGCCACGTCGAGGATCAGGGCGACACCACCGTCGCCCATGATGGTTGCGCCGGAAATCCCGGCCACTTTACGGTAATTCGCTTCCAGGTTCTTGACCACCACCTGCTGCTGCCCGACCAGTTCGTCCACGAACAGCGCGGCCTTCTTGCCCTCGGTTTCGAGGATGACGACGATGCCGTCGGACGGGTCGCGGTGCACCGGTTCGATATCGAACATCTGGTACAGCGGGATCATCGGCAGGTATTCGCCACGCACTTTCAGCACGCGCCCGCGGCCGGCGATCTCGCGCACGTCCTGTGGCGTCGGCTGCAGCGATTCGACGACGAACGATAGCGGCAAAATATAGATTTCCTCACCGCTGCGGATCGACATGCCGTCCAGGATCGCCAGCGTCAGCGGCAGCGAAATCGAGATCGTCGTGCCGAAGCCGGCCGCCGAGCGGATGTCGACCGTGCCGCCCATCGCGGTGATGTTGCGCTTGACCACGTCCATGCCCACACCGCGGCCCGACACGTCGGTGACGGTATCGGCGGTCGAGAAGCCCGGCGCGAAGATCAGTTGCCAGACTTCGGCGTCGGTCATCGTGTCGGATACGACCAGCCCGTTCTGGGCCGCCTTGGCCAGGATTTTTTCGCGGTTCAGGCCGGCGCCATCGTCGGCCACTTCGATGACGATATGCCCGCCCTGGTGCCCGGCCGACAGGAACAGGCGCCCGGCTTCGCTCTTGCCCGCGGCCATGCGCGCCGCCGGCATCTCGACGCCATGGTCAATGGAGTTGCGCACCAGGTGGGTCAGCGGATCGACGATGCGCTCGATCAGCCCTTTATCGAGTTCGGTCGCGGCGCCATTGGTGATGAAGTCGACCTTCTTGCCAAGCTTGCCGGCCAGGTCGCGCACCATGCGCGGGAAGCGCGAGAACACGAAGTCCATCGGCATCATGCGGATCGACATCACCGCCTCTTGCAGCTCGCGCGTGTTGCGGTCGAGCTGGCTCACCGACGACAACAGGCGCTCGTGCAGGATCGGATCGAGCACGGCGCTGCGCTGCTCGAGCATCGCATTGGTGATGACGAGTTCGCCGATCAGGTTGATCAGCTGGTCGACTTTTTCGACGGACACGCGGATCGACGACGACTCGTTCTTGTCGTCCTTGCGCGCGGCTTTCTTTTCCAGCGCCAGTTCGGCCAGGTGCTCCACGACGTTCTGGGCCTGCGCGGCGAGCGCCACGACCGGTTCCGGCGCACTCTCGACGATGCCGGCGGCAGCGCGGATCTGCTCGATCGGCTGGAAGAAGCCGTAGCCCAGTTCGTCTTCGGACGGTTCGCCTGCGGCAGGCGCCACGTCGTCATCCGGACCGAAGAAGCCGTAGCCCTGATCGTCTTCGATCCGCTTGCGCTCGGCCGCCTCGATCAGCCGCTGCTCGGGCGTCAATGCCGGCGCCTCGAAGATTTTCAGGTCATCCGGGTCGAGCACGAACGAGCAGATCGCGATGATATCGTCCAGGCTTTCCAGCGTCGTGATGATGACAGCGGTGCGCCCGCCGTCGAGCGGCGCGACCGAGATCCGGCCCATCAGGCCCAGCTCGTCGACCAGCGCATCGATGTCGCGCTGCGCCACTTGCGGCAGCTCGATCTTGTAGCGGTGCGCGCCTTCGGTGGGCACTTCAACGCGTGCCGGCGCCGACAGGTAGGACGGTGCAACGACCGGCGCCACCGGCACGACGCCTTCGGCCAGGTCATGCAGCGCCATGCGCACATTGGCGACGACTTCCTGGTCGACCTGCTTGCCATGGCGATGGCCGTCGAGCTGCATCTTGAGCGCGTCCTTGGCTGCCAAAAACGCGTCCACGTGGTTCGAGGTCAGCGCCATCTCGCCCTTGCGGATACGGTCGAGTAGCGACTCGAGCACGTGCGTGACGTCGCACATGTCGGTCAGGCCGAAGGTCGATGCGCCGCCCTTGACCGAGTGCGCGGTGCGGAAGATCGCGTTCAGATCTTCGGCGTCGGGCGCTGCCAGATCGACGCCCAGCAGCAGGCGCTCCATTTCGGCGAGCAGTTCTTCTGCTTCGTCGAAAAAGACCTGGTAAAACTGGCTGATGTCGATGCTCATGGGGATGTCCGCTCGTGGTTGCCTAAGCCAAAATTCATGGCTTAACCGATCACTTTTTTGACCACCTCGATCAGGCGCTGCGGATCGAACGGCTTGACCAGCCAGCCATTGGCGCCGGCAGCACGGCCCTTGGATTTCATTTCGTCCGACGACTCGGTGGTGAGCATCAGGATGGGCGTCTTCGCGTAGCCGGGCAGCGAGCGCAGCGACTTGATCAGCGCCAGGCCATCCATCTTCGGCATGTTCTGGTCGGTCAGCACCAGGTCGACGGCCTGCAGCTTCGCCTTGTCAAGGCCGTCCTGGCCGTCCACGGCTTCCACCACATGGTAGCCGGCTGCCTTCAGACTGAAAGCCACCATCTGGCGTAGTGAACTGGAATCGTCGACTGCGAGAATCGTTTTTGCCATCTTGTGCTCCTGCTGTTTTACACCGGGCGGACCCGGGTTGAATTGGTTGTTAGGTGACTACGGGACGGCGGCGCGGTCAGAACAGCTCGACGTCGCCGCTTTCCAGGTGTTTCTGTTCGACCGACCTGCGCAGCTTGCTGCGTAGTTGCAGCGACTGGATCGCCAGCGCGACGCTGACCTGGCCCAGCCGGTCGACGATTTCGTCGCTGCCGTGCTCTGGCGTGATCCCTTCGCCATGGTCGTTCAACGTGCCCAGAAAGTCGCGCAGGCCCGCCACGCGGCGCAGCGTACGCTCGATCAGTTGCGCCGTCAGGTCCTGGAACTGCATGCTGGTGATCGCCGTGTTCACGTGCTCGCTCACATCGTCCGACATCGAGCCGAGCAGCGCGCGATCGTCAAGCGACAGCGCGCCGCCGGCCAGCATGCGGTCGATCGCTTCCTGGCGCGCGCCGACGACGGCGTGTACGGCGACGAAGCTGCCGGTGAGCTTGTCGATGGCTTCTTCGAGCAGCAATTCGGTCTGGAGCAGGTCGGCTTCCACCTCGGTCAGGTGGCGCCGGCCGTGCACCGACACGCCTGAGAGCAGGCGCTTGACGTGCGATCCGAGTATCTTTTTTCTTGTCATCGTGTTCTCTCCAAACCTGCCCGCACAGCGTCAGTCATCGCGGTTTCACCGCATTTAGCGTTGCCGTCGCTGCCGCCTCGGCGTCCTCGGCCGGCACGTCCAGCGTGGACGCATCGCGCCGCACCGCGTCTTCGGTGCGCTTGTTCATGACGATGATGCTGATACGCCGGTTGATGGGGCTGAACGGGTCGGTGGCATCCAGGTGCGCGGCCGAGGCCAGTCCCACCACGCGCAGCACCTTGTCGTCCTGCAGGCCGCCCAGCACCATCTCGCGGCGCGAGGCGTTGGCGCGGTCGGCCGACAGTTCCCAGTTGCTGTAGCCGGCATCGCTGTGATACGGCGTCGAATCGGTATGGCCTGAAATCCCCAGTTTGTTCGGCACCTCGTTGAGCACCATGCCGATGATGTGCAGGATTTCCTTGGTGTACGGCTGCAGCTCGGCCTTGGCCATCGCGAACATCGGACGGTTCTTTTCGTCGACGATCTGGATGCGCAAGCCTTCGCTGGTGATGTCGAGCAGCAGCTGGTTCTGGTACTTCTTGAGCATCGGATTGACTTCGATGGCCGACTCGATCCGTGCCTTCAGGTTCTTCAGGCGCTCGCCCTCTTCACGTGCCAGCGCAGCCTTGGCCGCCTGCAGGTCGTAGCTCTTGTTGGCCGGCGCCGAGTCGCCGCGCTTGACCTGGCCGGCGGTGCGCGTCAGGTCTTCGCCGCCGCCCTTGATCACCGATGACGAGTCGCCCGAGCCCGAGCCGCCCTGCATCGCCACCTTCAGCGGGGTCTTGAAGTATTCCGAGATGCCCACCAGGTCGCCCTTGGCGGTCGAGCCCAGCAGCCACATGAGCAGGAAGAACGCCATCATCGCGGTCACGAAGTCGGCGTACGCGATTTTCCAGGCGCCGCCGTGGTGGCCGCCGGCCACCTTCTTGATGCGCTTGATGACAATGGGACGTGCGTTGTCGTCAGCCACGCTCATGCTCCCGGGTGTACTGCGGCGAAAGATCGGATGCGGTCATCGCGGCTTACTTCTTCTTCTTGATGTGTTCTTCGAGCTCGGCGAAGGTCGGGCGCTCGGTCGAGTACAGCACCTTGCGGCCAAATTCGACGGCCAGCGCCGGCGCATAGCCGTTCAGGCTCGCCAGCAGCGTCACCTTCACGCACTGGAACATCTTGGTCGACTCTTCGAGCTTCTGCTCCAGCACGCTGGACAGCGGGCTGACGAACGCATACGCCAGCAGAATGCCCAGGAAAGTACCGACCAGCGCCTTGGCGATCAGGATGCCCAGCTCGGCCGGCGGCAAGCCCACCGATTCCATTGTGTGGACCACGCCCATCACGGCAGCCACGATACCGAAGGCCGGCAGGCCGTCGCCGATCTTGGCGATCACGTGGGCCGGAATGGCGCCTTCGTGGTGGTGCGTCTCGATCTCGTTGTCCATCAGGTTCTCGATCTGCATCGCGTCCATATTGCCGGACACCATCAGGCGCAGGTAATCGGTCATGAATTCGATGATGTGATGGTCGGACACGACGGCCGGGTACTTGGAAAACAGCGGCGACGCGTCCGGGGCTTCGATATCGCCCTCGATCGACATCAGGCCTTCCTTGCGGACCTTGGACAGCACATCGAATTGCAGCGCCATGAGTTCCATGTACATGTCCTTCGTGTACTTCGAGCCCTTGAAGATGGTAGGAAACGCTTTGAGCGTGGCCTTGATCGACTTGCCATTGTTACCGACGAAGATGGCGCCGAACGCGGCGCCGCCGATCATCAACAGCTCGATGGGCTGCCACAGCGACGCAAGGTGCCCACCCGCCAGGGCAAAGCCACCAAACACGCAGGCACAGACGATGATGTAACCAACAATAACTAACAAAGGATTTTGCTCCAGAAAACCCGCGCCGTGTCGCGACATGTCGACTCGGAACCGGTAATTTCAGAAAATGTTTATTCAGGGAATTACTTTAGCTGGAGAAGTGCTGTCCGGCAAGCAAAACCACCCCGGAAACTCACCGTTTGTCTCTTAAAAGTCCCATATATACAAAGCGGGCCCGCCTGTGTACGGATGCACAACACGCGTCGGTGTTTGTCCGACAACGATGAATTCGTAACTGAAAAGCATCGAACCGGGACGCATCTCGCGCGCGGCCTTGCGCCACAGCGCGGTCATCGCGGCCGGAGACAGGTAGGCGAACACGGCGTCGTAGTCACCCAGGTCGAGTTGCTCATAGTCGCCACGAATAAAGACGGCCGGGCTGCGCGCCAGTTTCGCGCGCACGAAGCTGGCCAGCCATGGCAGGGGCGCGAGCTCGATGCCCTCGATGCGCGCGTTCGAACGGCGGCGCTGCAGCGCCAGCACCAGCCCGCCGATGCCACTGCCGATGTCGATCACGCGCAGCGCCCTGCCCTGCGGCAGCGCGGCATCGACGGCCTTCCACACCTTGCGGCCGGACGGGTAATACGGCACCTGTGTGCGGTAGGTCGACCAGTACAGCAGCAACAGGAACACGAAGATGACCAGAAATGCCAGCGGTGGTATCGCCAGCGTGCTCGTGGCCAGCAGGGCCAGCGGAAAACCGAACTGGATCGCACGCCACCAGATCGCCAGGCCGCGCCACCAGGTCAGGCCAGCCGCGAGCAGACCCTGGACCAGGGCGACGTGCCAGTACGAGACGGTCAGGCCGCCCGTGGCGAGCAGGTAGATGACGGCGAGCGTGAGGGGAAAGGCAGCGAGCTGCAGCAGCAGCGCCCGGACCGCGGGCGCGCCCAGCAGGTGCCGGGGCGACGGGGAAGAAGGTGATGCGGGCAAGGCAGGCTGCCGGCGCGCCGGATCAGGCCGGGTCCAGGCCGGCGGCCCTGCCCTCGGCTTCTTCGTCGGCGCGGGCCTGGTCGAGCGCTTCCTTGGCCTTGCGCGTCTTGCCGGCGCGCGACGGCATGTGGCACAGCCCGCACAGGTAGTCGCTGTTGAGATCGAGGGCATTGACGATGAACTTGCCCTGGCACTTGCTGCAGGGGGCCAGTTGCAGCATGCCGCCATTGAAGAAGCGTACCAGTGTCCAGGCGCGCGTGAGCGAGAGCAACGGCTCTTCGTTCGGCGCCGGCGGCATTTGTTCGAGGTAGAGTTTGTAGGCCTTCATGACGGCCTGGATGCCGGTGGCGCCGGCATGCTCCACCAGGAACTGGTGGATATTGATGAACAACGACGAATGGATATTCGGTTGCCAGGTCAGGAACCAGTCGGTCGAGAACGGCAGCATGCCCTTGGGTGGAGAGACACCCTTGAGCTCCTTGTACAGCTTGAGCAGGCGTTCGCGCGACAGCGAGACTTCAGTCTCGAGCAGTTGCAGGCGTGCGCCCAGGTTGATCAGTTCAATGGCGAGCTGGATTTCCTGCGCCTCGGTGACAACGCTCTTTTTACTCATGGCGATACGGCTCCCGGCACTGTCGGCCTTACAGCAAGACCGCTGACAGCGATTATACGATCTCTTCGACTGGCTGGCCGGCCATCAGGATGGCGGCGTGCGACTGGGCCAGGCTGCGGTCCTTCGTGTGGCTCGTCAGCATCGACAGGATCGCGCTGTCGTCAAAGCGGAAGCGGGCCAGCATCATGTTGCCGCCAGCAAGCTTCAGGATTTGCGCGTTGCTCATGCCTTCGATCAGGTCGGCGATGTCGGCCGAGACGCCCAGACGGAAAATGGCGGTGACCTTGTCGGCACGGATCATTTGCTGTGCCAGCATCAGGTAGCTCAGGTTAGCGTCGCGAATTTCAGCCATCATGTCGTTCATCGTCATTTTCTCTCTCCAGTCGTTGTGTCGGCTGCCGTTGTGTTGCCGATGAGATATATTCTGACCGTGGAGAAACTATTCACAAATTGGAGAAAGTCTGTATTTTCAGTCAGTGAACGACGAGACGGACCCATAGGAGTTTGTCTGACAAACCCATCTGGTTCCCTATGAAACCCTGGTAAAAACCAGGGCTGTTTGGTGCAGGAAAGCACCTTGATGATATGCAGCAACAAAACGCGTTTGTCGCAATTTTGCCACTCGGCAACAGCAGCTAATCTCTTTAACGGCAGCTCGCGGGGCAACTTTAGGGTCTGATTGAAAAAATTTTCAATATTTTCGTGACCACCCAAACTGCTGATTCCACCTGCTCTTCCATTTACGGCAGCCTCGCCGCCGACTTTAGGGCGATTCGGCACTATTTTTTAAAAAATAGGTGCGGTTCGCTGCCTATCTGGGACTGTTATCGGACGGTCCTGCCGGAACTTTAGGGTTCGCTGCAAAAAATTTTGAACTTTTTTTCGGTCGCATCGGTGCCTGGCCAAAAATCGTGCAATCCGCGTTTTGCTTTATTATTAACACGATGCGCACTACCCCTACTCCCCTCAACCAGCCGTTCTCGGTGTACCTCGACCTGGTCCGCTTCCTGGCCGCGCTGGCTGTGGTCCTGATGCATATGCGCATGTTCAGGCTGGTCGACATTCCCGGCTCCCAGCACTGGACACTGCTTGGCCGCGAATCGGTCATGGCCTTCTTCGTGCTGTCCGGCTTCGTCATTGCTTACACCACACAGACACGCCGCCCCGATGCACTCGACTTCACCGTCGCACGCGCGGCCCGGATCTATTCGGTGGCCCTGCCCGTGCTGCTGCTGGGCTTCCCGTGCGCTTACCTGAGCCAGGGCCCGCATGTCCCCGGCATGGACGCGAGCTATCAGGTGGCCAAGCCCTGGTTCTATGTCCCATTCCACCTGTTGTTCATGGGCGACTTGTGGAAACTGTCGGAGTACCCGCCCTGGCTCGCCCCCTGGTGGTCGCTCAATTATGAAGTCTGGTTCTATGTCCTGTTCGGCGTCGCCTGTTACGTGCGCCGCCCATGGCGCCTGCCGGCAATTGCCCTGCTGCTGGCCGTCATGGGTTACAAGCTGTGGCTCCTGCTGCCCGTCTGGCTGGCCGGCGTCGCGCTGTATCACTGGCAGGCGCGCTACAGCCTGGGCCGTACAGCGGCGCGCGCCGGCTGGGGGCTGAGCATGGTCTTGCTGGTGGCCTACGAGGCATACGGCGTCGAGGAACTGCTGCGCGAGGCCGGCCGCGCCAGCTGGCTCGGTCAATACGTTGCACTCGGTAATGCCGACCGTTTCCTGGCCGACTACGCCTTCGGCCTGATCGTTGTCCTCAACTTCGCCTGTGCACGCTTTGCCGGCTTTACCGGCCTGCTGCGCGTGGCGCGGCCCATCCGGCTGTTCGCCGCTTATACGCTGACGTTGTACCTGTCGCATGCGCTGGTGCTGATCGGCTGGCCCGAGCTGTATCCGCATGATCCCGCCAGCGTGACCGACGTGCTGGCTCTGTCGGCCGCCGTCGCCTTCGCAACGGCCCTGCTCGGCATGCTGACCGAGCAGCGCAAGGACGTGTTCAAGCGCCTGTTCGAGCGCGCGCTGCGCCCGCTGCGGCGCCACGCGCCGCGCCCAGTCCATCACAATGGCGCCGACGCTGACCATTCCCATCAAGGAGAAACAAGATGACGTGTGACGTACTGATCCTGCCCGGTCTGTTCAATTCCGGGCCCCACCACTGGCAATCGCTGTGGCACGACCGCAATCCGGCATGGCGCCGCGCGGAGCACCGCGACTGGACCAACCCCGACCGCGACGAGTGGGTGGCCGAGATGGAAGAAGCCATCGCCGGCTGCAGCGGCGCCCCGGTGCTGGTGGCGCACAGCCTCGGCTGCATGCTGGTCGCGCATTGGGCGCTATCAGGCTCGCCCCTGAAAGTGGCCGGCGCCTTTCTAGTGGCGCCCAGCGACGTCGAGCGGCCATCATTCCCGATCCCTGCTGGCAATTGGGCGCCGGCCCCACGCACGCCGCTGCCGTTTCCCAGCATGATCGTGGCCAGCACGAACGATCCCTACGCCACCCTCGAGCGCACCCAGTCGTTTGCCGACGCCTGGGGCAGCAAACTGGTCGAGATCGGCGACGCCGGTCACGTCACCACCGATTCAGGCTATGGCGACTGGCCCGACGGCTTGCGTTTGCTGGACGCGTTTTGCGCTGACATCACGAAATAAACGATGACGGTCCTGAACAGCGCGCGGCTGCGCTTCGAGCCAATGCAGGAAGCGCATTACGACGGCCTGCGCCGGCTTAACAGTGACCCGCTCGTCATGCGCTTTATTTCGGGCCAGCCCGAAACACCCGACGACACGCACGCCGTGATCGCCCGGGTCAAGGCGCGCTGGGAAGCGCTGGGCTACGCGTGGTGGAGCCTGATCGAACGCGACTCGGGCGAGTTGATCGGCGCCGGCTGTATCCAGCATCTCGAGCACAACACAGCCAACCCGCATGAAATCGGCTGGCGCCTGCGGCCCGATCGCTGGGGCCAGGGTTACGCGATCGAAGCAGCCGAGCGCATGGCACGCTTTGCCTTCGACGATCTGGCCGTGCCGCTGCTGTGCGCGATCTGCGACCCTGCAAACGCTGCGTCGCGGCGCGTGATGGACAAATTGGGCATGACCTATCGCGGCGTGGAAACGTGGCATGGCACGTCCGTCACGGCGTACGGCATCGACCGTGCTACCTGGACGCGTCGTCATGGCGTGACTGCCTGAATGACCACCTTTCACGGCAGTTGCCACTGCGGTTCAGTACGCTATGAAGCCGACATCGACCTGGCCGCCGGCACAGTCAAGTGCAACTGCTCGATCTGCACCAAGCTGCGGTTCTGGGCATTTATCGTCGCGCCCACGGCGTTTCACCTGTTGCAGGGCCAGGAGACGCTGCGCGACTACCGCTTCGGCGCGCAACGTGACGGTCACGCTTTCTGCAGCGTGTGCGGCGTCCATGTCTTCACCACCGTCGCTGCGGGTCCGTTCGTCGCGGTAGCGGTCGCCAGCCTGGACGATCTGCCGGTCGATGCGCTGATGTCGGCGCCGGTGCGCTATATCGATGGCCGCAACGACAACTGGCATACAGCGCCAGCCGAAGTGCGCCACCTGTAGGTCGACCAGCAGCGCCAATCAGCGCGCATAAAAAAGCCGCCGCTCCCGGTAACGGGAGCGGCGGCTTTTACGCTAACGGATCAAGCGCTTACTTGGCGCCAGCCAGCAGCATCTCGTTCAGGCGCTTCACGAACGACGCCGGATCGCTCAGGCTGCCGCCTTCGGCCAGCATCGCCTGATCGAACAGGATGTGCGACCAGTCGGCAAAGCGCGGGCTCGTCGTGTCTTCGTACTTCAGGCGCTGCACCAGCGGGTGGTCCGGATTGATCTCGAGGATCGGCTTGGATTCCGGCGCGTCCTGGCCTGCAGCTTTCAGCATGCGCAGCAGGTTGCCCGACAGCTCGTTGTCGTCCGCCACCAGGCAGGCCGGTGAATCGGTCAGGCGGAACGTCACGCGTACTTCCTTGGCCTTCTCGCCCAGCGCGCCCTTCATGCTCTCGACCAGTTCCCTGTAGCCGGCTTCGGTCTCGGCATGTTCCTTCTTCTCGGTCTCGTCTTCCAGCGCGCCCAGGTCCAGGCCGCCCTTGGCGACCGATACCAGTTCCTTGCCTTCGAACTCGGTGAAGAAAGACAGCATCCACTCGTCGACGCGGTCGGTCATCAGGATGACTTCGACGCCCTTCTTGCGGAAGATTTCCAGGTGCGGGCTGTTCTTGCCGGCGTTGTAGTTGTCGGCCGTGACGTAATAGATCTTGTCCTGGCCTTCCTTCATGCGGCCGATATAATCGGCGAACGAGACCGTCTGGGCGTCCGAGTCATTGGCGGTCGAGGCAAAGCGCAGCAGCTTGGCGATGCGGTCCTTGTTGGTCGCATCCTCGCCCACGCCTTCCTTGAGCACCTGGCCGAATTCCTTCCAGAAGGTCGAGTACTTGTCCTTGCCAGCCTGCTCGTCCGAGTTCGCCATTTCTTCCAGCATCCCCAGCACGCGCTTGGTCGACCCTTCGCGGATCACGCGCACGTCGCGCGACTCCTGCAGGATTTCACGCGAGACGTTCAGTGGCAGGTCGCTCGAGTCGATCACGCCCTTGATGAAGCGCAGGTAGGTCGGCATAAGCTGCTCGGCGTCGTCCATGATGAAGACGCGCTTGACGTACAGCTTGATGCCGCCGCGCTTGTTGCGGTCCCACAGGTCGAACGGTGCGTGCGCCGGCACGTACAGCAGTTGCGTGTATTCGCTGCGGCCCTCGACCCGGTTATGGGTGTAGGTCAGCGGTTCCTGGAAGTCGTGCGAGACGTGCTTGTAGAACTCGTTGTACTGCTCTTCGGTGATGTCGTTCTTCGAGCGTGCCCACAGCGCGCTGGCCTGGTTCACGGTCTCGACGTCGTCCTTCAGGACGGTTTCCTTCTTCTCTTCGTCCCACTCTTCTTTCTGCATCACGATCGGCAGCGAGATGTGGTCCGAGTATTTGCGGATGATCGACTTGAGCTTCCAGGCCGACAGCAGTTCTTCTTCGCCGTCGCGCAGGTGCAGGATCACGTCGGTACCGCGACCGGCTTTTTCGATCTGTTCGATGCTGTAGTCGCCTTCACCGGCAGACTCCCAGCGCACGCCTTCGGCTGCGTCGGCGCCTGCGCGGCGGGTCTCGACGGTGATTTTCGAAGCGACGATGAAGCCCGAATAGAAGCCCACGCCGAACTGGCCGATCAGCGCCGCATCCTGCTGCTGGTCGCCGGAGAGCTTGCTGAAGAATTCCTTGGTGCCCGACTTGGCGATGGTGCCCAGGTGCGAGATCACTTCGTCACGGTTCATGCCGATACCGTTGTCCGAGATCGTGATCGTCTTGGCGGCGGCGTCGAACGCCACCTTGATTTTCAGTTCGTGGTCGTTGCCGTACAGGGCGTCGTTGTTGATCGCCTCGAAACGCAGCTTGTCGGAGGCATCCGACGCGTTCGAGATCAATTCGCGCAGGAAGATTTCCTTGTTGGAGTACAAGGAGTGAATCATCAGTTGCAGCAGCTGTTTTACTTCAGCCTGAAATCCAAGGGTTTCTTTTTCGGCGTGTGCCATCTTGTTCCTCGTTAAAGACAAATAGGGGTTGGTCAGACTCGGACGCATATGTGGCCCTGCCGGGGGATTTCAAGAGATATTTTTGATAAGCAATATCCAGAGGTCCCGACGTCAGGCGCCGCGCGTCTCCAGAAAGCGCCAGACGGCCGGATCCTGAAGCGCCGCCAGGTTCAGGCGCATGCGGGTCGATGGCTGCTGGTTGGGCGAGAACAGGCTGCCCGGCGCCAGCAAGATGTCCAACCCGAGTGCGCGCGCCGTCAGTGCGTTGGTGTCGCAGCCAGCATCAACCCAGACAAACATGCCGGCAGCCGGTGCCGACTCGACCGCCAGGCCCAGCGTTTCAAGCCGGCGCAGCGCCCCGGGCCGTGCCTTGTCCAGGCGCGCCCGGATGCGGTCGAGATGCTTGCGGTAGTGACCCTCGCTCAGGATCTTGTAGACGACGCGCTCGCCAAGGTCGCTCGTGCTGAGCGTGGCGAGCATCTTGCGGTCCGACAATCGCAGCGCGCGCTCGCGCGAGGTGGCGATGAAGCCCACCCGCAGATTGGCCGCCATCGACTTCGAAAACCCGCCCAGGTAGATCACGCGCTGCAAGCCGTCCAGTGCCGCCAGGCGCGTGGCGCCACCCGGGTGCAAGTCACAATAGATATCGTCTTCGACCACCAGAAACCCGTGCTGCTCGGCCAGGCGCAGCACCTGAAATGCCTTGGCCGCCGATATCGATGACGACGTCGGATTGTGCAAGACCGAATTGATGACGAACAGGCGCGGCCGGTGCAGTGCGGCCAGGTACTCGAGTTGCGCCAGATCCGGCCCATCGGCCCGGCGCGGCACGCCGACCACCTTCAGGCCCAGGGCCGCGAACGATCCGAACATCAGGAACCAGGCCGGGTCGTCGACCAGCACCGTGTCGCCCGGCTGGCAGAATTCGCGCGCCACCAGGTCGAGCGCCTGGGTCACGCCGAGCGTGGTCACGAGCTGCTCCGGTGCGGCCTCGATTTCCATCTCGGCCAGCTTCAGCTGGAGTTGCTGGCGCAGCGGCAAAAAGCCGTGCGGCGGGCCATAGCCCAGCAGGCCATCACAATTCTGGCGACTCAGCGCGCGCAGCGCATTGGCCACCGCCGGGCCATCCAGCCAGCCGGCCGGCAACACCCCGGAACCGGGCTGAAAACCCAGCGGCGCCTGGCGGAACATGCTGCGCACCAGCCAGGCGATGTCGAGCGAATCCGGCACCGCGGCTGGTTGCGTCGCCAGCCGCGCCGGCACCGGCTGCCGCTCTCGTACGAAAAAGCCGGCGCCACGCCGCGATTCCAAATATCCCTGCGCCACCAGCCGGTCGTAGCTGGCCACTACCGTGAATGGCGAGACGCCGTGGCTGGCGGCGAACTGGCGAATCGACGGCATGCGCGCACCTGGCCGCAGCAGGCGCTCGTCGACGCGTGCGGCCACGGCGCGCACGATTTGCTCGGCCAGCGGCTCGCCCTCGGCACGGGTAAAGGCAAAGGCAGGTGTATTGGTCATCGCTCCACCACAGTGGGTAAATTATCAGGGCAACTGTACTGGGACTGTATTGGTCGGTGGTCGTAGGATAGTCCCAAGTACTTCATTCACACAACCCCTGCAAAAGGAGCCGCATGACCGCCATCGCCCACCCCGCGTCGTCCACCAGCCGCGACGAATCCCGCGGCATGCTGCTCGGGCTGGCAGGTGTGGCCATGTTCAGCCTGACCATGCCATTCACCCGCATGGCGGTCATGGATCTCGATCCGCTGTTCGCGGCGCTGGCCCGGGCGCTGGGCGCGGCCGCGCTGGCTGCCGGCTGGCTCGCCTGGCGCCGCGCCCCGCTGCCGCCACGGGGTGCCTGGTTGCCTCTTGGACTTGTGATGCTGGGGGTGGTGATCGGCTTTCCCTTGCTCAGTTCAATGGCGTTGCGCGCCCTGCCCGCCGCGCATGGCGCCGTGCTGGCTGGCTTGCTGCCGCTGATGACGACGATCTATGCAGCGTTGCGCGGCGACGAGCGGCCTTCACCGGCCTTCTGGCTCATGGCCGTGCTCGGCGCGGCAATCGTGATGGCGTTCGCGCTGCTCCAGGGTGGCGGCGTGCTGCACCCGGCCGACCTCTTGATGTTTGCGGCGCTGGCCGCCGGCGCGATGGGCTATGCCGAAGGCGGCAAGCTGGCGCGCACGCTGGGTGGCCCCGAGACGATTTGCTGGGCGCTGCTGCTGGCCGTGCCGTTCGCCGCGCCGATGCTGGCCTGGCATCTTGCGCGCCACCCGGTCGACGTTGCCGCCGTCGCTCCCGCTGCCTGGGCCGGGCTGGCGTATGTCACGGCGATTTCGATGTTCGTCGGCTTCTTTTTCTGGTATCGCGGCCTGGCATTGGGTGGAATCGCGCGAGTCGGCCAGGTGCAGCTGCTGCAGCCGTTCATGAGCCTACTCGGCGCGGCGGTGCTGCTCGGCGAGCGGCTGGCGCTGAACAACTGCGTGTTCGCACTGGCCGTGATCGGCGTCGTATGTGCCGGCCGTCGGCTGCAGGTACGCCGTCAGGCCGCATGATCGGGCCGTACAACGGACAGCACGACGGGCAGCATGAGTCGCTCGACCAACTGCGCTCGACGTACAATACCGGATTCATTCACGCACCCTGGAAATTCCATGACCGTCTACGACAAACTCAAAGAACTGAACATTACGCTGGAACCGCCAGCGACCCCGGCCGCGGCCTACGTCATGTACGTCCAGACCGGCAACCTCGTGTTCATTTCGGGCCACATCGCCAAGAACGCTGACGGTTCGCCGAACGCCGGCATCCTGGGCCGCGACAAGACCACCGCCGACGGCCAGGCCGCTGCACGCTCGGTCGCGATCGACCTGATCGGCACGCTGCAGGAAGCCGTCGGCGGCGACCTGACCCGCGTCAAGCGCATCGTCAAGCTCATGAGCCTGGTTGCATCGACCCCGGAGTACAACGAGCAGCACCTGGTCACGAACGGCGCGTCGGAACTGATCGGCGACGTGTTCGGCGACGCCGGCAAGCATGCACGTTCGGCCTTTGGCGTTGCCTCGCTGCCGCGCGGCACGTGCGTCGAGATCGAGATGATCGTCGAAGTGGCATAAAAACAGCGTTTGCGTGGCAATAACCGGCGCACATTCGCCGGTGTTTCCTTTACTGTCATGACGGGTGGCGCTGACCCGGCGCCGTCCGCCGACAAGAGATCGCCTACCCGGCGTGTTCTATATAATGGCTCGGCACGACCGTGCCCCTTCCTGCGAGACAAGTATGAAAATCGACAACCCCAATCCTATCCAGTGGCAGTTCTCGGAACGCGCCGCGCAGCTGCAGAGCTCCTTCATCCGCGAAATCCTGAAGATCACCCAGCGTCCGGACATCATTTCGTTTGCCGGCGGCCTGCCATCGCCTGCGACCTTCCCGGTCGAGCGCATGAAAGCGGCCTATGACAAGGTGCTGAGCGAAGCCGGCAAAGTAGCGCTGCAATACGGCCCGACCGACGGTTACGCGCCACTGCGCGAATGGATTGCCAATTCGTTGTCGACCGAAGGCTCGACCATCCTGCCGGAACAGATCCTGATGACGTCCGGCTCGCAACAGGCGCTCGACCTGCTCGGCAAGGTGCTGGTCGACGAAGGCAGCCGCGTGCTGGTCGAAACCCCGAGCTACCTGGGCGCGCTGCAGGCGTTCTCGGTGTACCGCCCCGAATTCAAATCGGTCGACACCGACGAGCACGGCCTGGTGCCGTCGTCGATCGATGCCGTCGCCAAGGGCGCGCGCATGCTGTATTCGCTGCCTAACTTCCAGAACCCGACCGGCCGCAGCCTGTCGCTCGAGCGCCGTCGCGAACTGGTGGAAACCTGCGCGCGCCTGGCCATCCCGCTGATCGAGGACGATCCGTACGGTTCGCTGTCGTACCGCGGCGAGCCGATGCCGAAGATGGTTGCGATGAACCCGGACGGCGTCATCTACATGGGCTCGTTCTCGAAGGTGCTCACGCCAGGCATCCGTCTCGGTTACGTGTGCGCCCCGCTGCCGCTGGTGCGCCGCCTGGAGCTGGCCAAGCAGGCCGCCGACCTGCACACCGCGCAGCTCACGCAGATGGTCGTGCATGAAGTCGTCAAGGACGGTTTCCTCGACGAGCACATTCCGACCATCCGCAAGCTGTACAGCGACCAGTGCCAGTGCATGCTCGACGCGATGAAAGAACACTTCCCGACAAGCGTCAGCTGGACTGAGCCGGAAGGCGGCATGTTCATCTGGGTCACGCTGCCGCAGCAGATCGATGCCATGAAACTGCTCGAGCAGTCGTTGGCCGCCAAAGTGGCCTTCGTGCCGGGCGCGCCGTTCTACGCCAACGATCCGGCGTCGAACACGCTGCGTCTGTCGTTCGTGACGGTGCCGCCGGAACGCATTCGCGAAGGCATCGCCATCCTCGGCAAGCTCATCGCCGGCATGCTGTAACAGCCCGTGTGGCCCGCGGGTCATTCGCGGGCCAACACCGGTTCAGTTGCATTATTGCAACAACTGTATCATGCGGTGGGTTTCTGGCAAGATCAGTTGTCTGATTACCTTGGATTGCGGTTATGATTTCCTCACACTGATGAGGTCTTTCCGCAATTGATGATGCACCCTGCTCTAGCGCTCGCAGCTCCGGCGCGCCAATCCGCCATTCTGATCGTCGACGACGCCCCCGACAGCGTCGGCTTGTTGCAAGACATGATGCGACAGCAGGGGTACCAGACCTTTGTCGCCAGCACCGGCAAACGCGCGCTCGACATCGCGCAGCGCGTGCAGCCCGACCTGATCCTGCTCGACGTCCGCCTGCCCGATCTCGACGGGCTGGAAATCTGCCGCCGCCTCAAGCGCGCGCCCGACACCGCCCATATTCCCGTCATCTTCATCACCGAATGCGGCGATACCGATGACGTCGTCGCCGGCTTCGACACCGGCGCTGCCGATTACATCGCCAAGCCGGTGCGCATGGCCGAAGTCTGCGCGCGTGTGCGTGCCCAGCTGCGCCTGCGCAGCAGCAGCGACAGCCAGAAACAGCAGGCCGAGCGCCTCCAGCTGGTCGTCGACGGGATGGATGAAGGCCTGATGCTCGTCGATGCAAGCGGGTGCATCGCCTTTGCCAACCCGGCCAGCGAAGGCTTCCTGGCGCAGCCGCGCAACCTGCTCGTCGGGCGCCCGCTGTATGACCTGCTCGAGCCGCCGGCGGCCCACGACTACGCCGCGTTCTTCGCCAACCCATCGGACGAGCATGCTGCTGCGCGCTGCCGGGGCACGCGCGAAGTGCTGCTGCGCCAGCCCGACGGCGCACTGCGCGCGATCGACATGGGGCTCTCGCCGATGGCCGGCGACGAAACCCTGTTCGTGATCCTGCTGCACGACATCACGCACCACAAGCAGTCCGAGACGGCGCTGCAGCATGCCGCCCTGGTCGACCCGCTCACGCGCATCGCCAACCGCCGCCACTTCGACGCCTTCCTCGAAAAAGAATGGCAGCGCGCAATCAGGAACGGCCAGCCGCTGTCACTGATCGTGATCGACGTCGACCATTTCAAGGGCTACAACGACAGCCTGGGCCACGCCGCCGGCGACACCTGCCTGCAGGCGATCGCCGAAGCGCTGCAATCGCATGCGATGCGCCCGACCGATCTCGCGGCGCGCTATGGCGGCGAAGAATTCGTCGTGCTGCTGGCCGATACGAGCGCCGCAAACGCCGCGAGTCTCGGTGAAACCATCCGCGCCCATATCGAGCGCCTGGCCATGCCGAACCCGCGCGCCGAGTGCGCCAGCGTGGTCACGGCCAGCGTGGGCGTGGCCTGCATCGTGCCGACGCTGTTCGACGATCTGCGTTCGCTGTTCATCTCGGCCGACCGGGCCATGTACGAGGCCAAGGCGCGCGGGCGCAATCAGGTCGTCATGCTGCAGGCGGGGACGACGCTGGAAACCGTGCGCGGCGGCCGCGCGCCCTGAGCCTGCCGGCTACGCGGAAGGCGGCACCGCGTGCTGCAACCGCCAGGCCGCGATATACCGTTTTTCCTGCACCTCCCACTGTGCATCGTCCCACCCCAGCTCCTTCTGGCAGATCGCGCGGACCCGGCCCATGAGGGCGGCGCCGCCGTCGGTCAGCTGGATGCCCAGGCGCGTGCGGCGCAGCAGCAGGTCGTCGAGGCGGTACACCTGTTCGGCGCGCGCCGCCCAGCGCAGCTCGGCCCACAGCGTGTGCGTGCCCGGAATGCATTCGAGTTCGCCCGCGTGCGCGGCCGAGAGCAGCGCCTTGACGTGCGCGCCGTGGCGGCCCGTCAGCCGGCGCAGTACATTGGGCGGGAGGTCGCGTCGCGCCGGCGCACTGGCACGCGCGAACACGGCGCCGCGCTCGGTGCGCATCTGCCAGCCCGGCAACTGGCGCGCCGCTTCGCGCAGCACGTCGCGCGCGGCCAGGCGGAACGTGGTCAGCGTGCCGCCCGCAACCGACACCAGGCCGGGCTCGGACCACACCAGATGCTCGCGCTTGTCGCTGATCGATACGCCATCGCTGCCGCTGTCGAATACGAGGCGCACGCCGGCAAACGTGGCCAGCACGTCGGCTTCGACCAGCGCCAGCGGCGCAAACTGGGCCTGCACGGCCGCCATCAGGTAATCGAATTCGCGGCGCGTGATGCTCGGCTGCGCGTTGACGTCGTCGGCCTGGTCGATGTCGGCCGTGCCCACCAGTGTCACACCCTCCCACGGAAAGGCAAACACGGGACGACCGTCGAGCGGATGCAGCAGGCTGACGGCTTCGGTCAATGGCAGGCGGTCGGCCGGCAGCAGCAGGTGGCTGCCGCGCAGCCAGCGCAGGCGCGGCGCATTGGTGTTGCCGTCGGCGCTGGCAGGCGCTGGCGGCGCGCCGGTGGCGTCGATCACCAGGCGGGCGCGCACGGCCGTCTCGGCGCCGGTGCGCTCGTCGCGCAGCAAGGCGCCATGCACCTTGCCGCCATCGCGCACGAGCGATTGCACGGTCACGTAATTGCAGGCCACCGCGCCATGCGTGCGCGCCTCGCCCAGCACGCGCAGCACGAGGCGCGCATCGTCGGTCTTGGCGTCGGTGTAGCGGATGCTGCCGGCACTGCGTGGATCGGGCGCATCCGGGGCCGGTTTGCGCAGCGCGTCCTGGCGCTGCCATTGCGGTTCGCGCCGGCCCGTGAGCAGGTCGACCACGCGCAGCATCGACAGCAGGCCCAGGCGGCGCGTGAGGTCGGCGCCATGGTTGGCGAACGCGAACGGCTGCGCATCGACCAGGCCGGGCGCCGCGCGCAGCAGCGCCTCGCGCTCGGCCACCGCGTCGCGCGTGCGGCGCAGGCTGCCGGCAGCCAGATAGCGCAGGCCGCCGTGCATCAGCTTCGACGAGCGGCTCGAGGTGCCGCAGCCAAAGTCGGCCTGCTCGACCAGCAGCGTTTTGAGACCGCGGCGCGCCGCTTCGAGCAGGACGCCGGCGCCCGTGATGCCCCCGCCAATCACGAGCACATCCCAGTCGCGCGGTGGCGGGAACGTCATCATGGCCGCACCATCGCGTTGGCGCGCATGCAGCCGTCGGGATCGGACCGGCGCGACTCCCCACATCGCCGGGCATCCAGCGCCCGGGGCCGGTCTTGCAGTCGCACCACCATTACCTCATTACTCCAGCCGTTCCAACGCCGCATCGATACGCTTCCCGTTATACTGGGCACAAGTTGCCCTTTTTGCCAGACTAGTCACGGCTTCGCCAACTGTATTGCGCATTCATGCCATCGCCTTGCTCCATCACGCCACACTTGCCCCATCACGCCCGCGTGACTGGCGCCTACCTGCAGGCCCTGCTCGATGCTGCCCTCGCCCGCGGTGTGACGCGCGATGCGCTTGCTGACGCCGTCGGCCTTGCCGCCGATGCACTCGAGCCACTCCCCGCCACCCTGTCGACAGCACGCTACATTGCCCTGCTCGATGCTGGCGCGCGACTGGCGAACGATCCGTTCTTCGGTTTGCATGTCGGCGAACAGGTGCGCCCCGCAACCTACAGCGCCTATGGCTTGCTGCTGCTGGCCTGCAGCAGTTTTGGCCACGCGATGGCGCTGACCCAGCGCTACGAATCGCTGGCGCACGATCTGGGCCGCAGCCGGCTGGGAATCGAGGGCGCGCAGGCTCAGTATGAATGGATCAGCCGCTATCCGGACGCCACCCGTCACCTGGCCGAAAGCGTGTATGCCGGCATTGCCGTGTTCGGCAGCTGGATGGCGGGCCGGCCGCTGCTACCGCAGGCGATGCGCTTCCGGCACGCCGATCCCGGCCACGGCCACGACGAATACCGGCGCGTGCTGGGCATTGCGCCCACCTTCGACGCGCCGCGCCACTGCGCCGCCTTCGACGTGGCGCTACTCGACATGCCGGTGCCGAACGCCGACCCCAGCCTTTATCCGGTGCTGCACCAGCATGCCGAGGGGCTGCTGGCGCAGCGCGCCCTGGCCGCCGACGGCATCGTGGCGCGGGTGACGGCGGCGCTGACGCAGCGGCTGCCCGATGGTCAGGCACGCCTGGCGCCGGTGGCGGCGGAACTGGGATTGTCGGCGCGCACGCTGCAGCGCAAGCTGGCCGAGGCCGGATCAAGCTTCCAGCAGGTGCTCGATGGCGTGCGTTTCACTCTGGCGCAAGACTACCTGCGGCGGCGCGAGCTGGGCCTGGCCGATGTCGCCTTTTTGCTGGGATTCCAGGACCAGAGCGCGTTCACGCACGCGTTTCGCGAGTGGAGCGGCATCAATCCCGGCGCCTGGCGCGCGCAGGCGGCGTGACGGCTCAGGCCGGGCCGTCGATGTCCCGGGCCAGCTCGGCCAACTGGGCGCGCAGCCAGCGATGGCACGGATCGGCCGTATGGTGGCGGTGCCACTGCATGCTGTAGCGGATCGCCGGCACGGCCATCGGCGGCTCCAGCAGCCGGATCGGGTAGCGGCCGGCGCAGATCCTGGCCAGCCGGCTTGGCATCGTCGCCACGAGGTCGGTCCCGACGATGGTCTGGGCCATCGATTCGAAGTCGGGCGTCATCACCTGAAACCGCCGCTCGATCCCGTGCTGGCGGAAAAACCGCTCGTCGAGCGATGACTGGCGAAACGGCCCGAACAGCGGCGTGACGTGGCCACAGGCCAGGAACGTTCCCATGTCCAGCGCAGCGCCGACAACTTCGTTACCGTTCCAGACCAGGCACTGGTAGCTGTCCGACACGAGGCGCTCGAGGGGATGCTCTTCGCCTGCCAGTTCTTCGGGAATCACCAGGAGGTCGGTCTGCCCGCTCTTGATGATCTCGTTCGAGCGCGCCAGCAACGGCATCAACTCGATCGTGATGCGCGGCGCCAGCCGCTGCAGCTGCCGGATCAGCGGGGCCAGCAGCACGGAGACGGCATAGTCGGAAGCGGCGATCCGGAAATGGCGCTGCGCCTCCTGCGGCACGAAGTCGTGGCGCAGCGCGATCGTGCTATCGACCTGCATCAGCAATTCGCGCACCGGCCCCGCCAGCTCGTCACCCAGCGGCGTGCGCTGCATGGCACGCCCGACCTGCACCATCAGCTCATCCTCGAAATAATCACGCAGGCGCGCCAGCATGCCGCTCATTGCCGACTGGCTGACGCTCAGCCGATGGGCAGCCTTCGTGGTATTGCGTTCGTCCAGCAACGCATCGAGCGCCACCAGCAAATTGAGGTCGAGCCGCTTGTAACGCATCAGATTGCCACTGGATGCGGACGCGTTGACGCGGCCCGTCGGTCTGCACTATCAGCTTTCATGATAGGTACAAGCTTAAAAATTGCCATACAGGATTATGTTTCTTGCATTAAAGTTACATTATGAACAAGTAATAAAGGTTCTTAAAGTTTATGTGCGACAACATTGTAAAGGGTTTTGAATGAACAAGCTGGTCCCTCTGGTTTTGCTGTGCGTGGCGACGTCCATGCCTGCTTTTGCCGATCCTACTCCCGCCACTGCAACGCAAGGCCAATCGGCCGATCAAAAGGCGCGCCTCGAACTGCTCGAAAAGCAGAAAGAAATCCTTGACGGGATGCAGCTGCCGCCAGTCCAGAAGCCAAGCGACGCACCGAGCATGCTCGAACTGCCAGTCGACGACAGCGATTCGCCGGGAGCGACCAAGAAATGATGATCGCCACCCTCCGCCCTGTTTCCCACGCCGCGCGCCTGCTGTCGCGCGCCAGCCTGCTCCAGGCCAGCCTCGGCCTCGGCCTGGGCTTCGCCGCCGTCGCTGCCAGCGCCGCGCCACCGACCTTCGGTAACGAAGTGGACGCCCGCGTCGGCGCGATGTTCGACAACATGAGTTTGTCGGAAAAGATCAATTTCACGCGCGTCAATGATGGCCGCATGCTGCCGGCGCTGGCTGCGCAAGGCCTGCCCGGCACCCACGCCCTCGATTCGTCGATGGGTGTCGGCGTCGGCGGCCAGCTGTTCGGCGCCCAGTATCCATCGCAGTCGGCACTGGCAGCGACCTGGAGCATCAACCGCGCCAAGCAATATGGCCTGGCAATCGGCTACGAGACGCGTCAGGGCGGCGGCCAGCAACTGCTGTCGCCTGGCCTGAACATGTACCGCGCGCCCTACGGCGGCCGCGCCGCCGAGTACCTGAGCGGCGAAGACCCGTTCATCGGCGCCGTGCTCGGCCCTGCCGTAACGAATGCGATCCAGACGCAGGGCATCCAGACCTCGGCCAAGCATTACGTGGCCAACGAAGTGGAAGCCAACCGCCACCTGCTCGACGTGATCGTCGACCAGCGCGCGCTGCGCGAAATCTACCTGCCGGGCTTTGAATCGCTGGTCAAGAATGCCAATCCGGCGTCGGTCATGTGCGGCTTCCACAAGATCAACGGCCACTACGCGTGCGAAAGCCATGAGCTGATCACCAGCGTCCTCAAGGGCGAGTGGGGCTTCAAGGGCTTCGTGATGAGCGACTTCAACTCGATCCGCGACGCCCAGAAAGGCGCCTGGGCCGGTACCGACCTGGACATGCCAAGTGGCCTGCAGTTCACCGAAGAGAAGATGTACGACCTGCTCTACAGCAATCAGGTGCCGTTCAGCGTCCTCGACGACAAGGTGCGCCGCAACCTGAAGGCCATGGTCAGCTACGGTTTCGACAAGGGTTTGCCGACCCCGACCGCGATCGATTACTACCCGGGCGCCGCAGCATCGCTGGCGATGGCCCGCGAAGCGATCGTCCTGCTCAAGAACAGCGACGGCAACCGCGTGGCAGCGCCCGTGCTGCCACTGGCAGCCAACGCCCGCATTGCGGTGATCGGTGACCTTGGCCTGCAAGTGCCGGCCTCGCCATTCGGCACCGCCTGGTCGCCGCCGTCGCGTTACGTGACGACGAAACAGGGTCTGGAACTGCTCAACACCGACAACAGCAACATCACCTATATCCCGGCGCTGTCGCTGAACCCGGCCGCATCGACCTGGACCCAGGCCGATGGTGGCGCCGGCATGAAGGCCGAGTACTTTGCCAATACCACCCTGGCCGGCTCGCCGGCGGTCACGCGGGTCGAACCGGGCGTCAAGCTCGACTTCATTCGCCAGAACAATGTCACCGATGGCGGCACCACGAGCCTGGGCGGCATCAATACGGCGCCGGGCGCCTTCTCGGCCCGCTTTACCGGCACGATTGTGCCAACCGTCAGCGGCAACCACGTGTTCAAGGTGCGCGCCGACAGCCCGTTCAAGCTGTACGTGAACGAGAAGATGGTGCTCGAGTTCGACGGCAAGCCGCTGTCGGGTGACGTGGTCAATGCACTGAGCAACTTCGTCAAGGTCGGCGGCCTGACCGCCGGCGTGCCCGCCAATGTACGCCTGGAATACCGCCGCACGACGGGCCGCTTCATCCCGGCGCTGGGCGGCATCCAGGGCGTCCAGATGAGCTGGGCCGCACTGCAGGCGCCGGCCGATCTGGCGCATTACGACGCCGTCGTGATTTCCGCCGGCGTGAACGCCGAGTACGAAGGCGAAGCGTATGACCGCGCCTTCACGCTGCCCGAGTACCAAGGCGAGATGATCGCAAGCGTGGGCAAGGTCAATCCGAAGACTGTCGTCATCATGCATGGCGGTGGACCGTCGGAGATGGCCTCGTGGATCGGCAATGCCGGCGCCGTGCTGCAAGCCTGGTACAGCGGCCAGTACGCCGGCCAGGCGCTGGCCGAGATCATCTACGGCCGCGTCAATCCATCGGCCAAGCTGCCGGTGACGATCGGCAGCCGCGAGCAGGACTACCCGTCGTACGCGTCGTACTCGAACGTCAAGGACTACCAGCCCGCCGGCTCGTACGGTGCGCCGAAAGGCACGGCCAAGGAAACGATGGTCTACAGCGACAGTGTGTTCATGGGCTACCGCGGCTTTGACAAGAGCAACGTCAAGCCACTGTTCCCGTTCGGCTTCGGCATGTCGTACACGTCGTACTCGTACGGCGACTTGCAGTTGTCGGCCCCGAGCATGGGCGCAACCGGCACCGTCAACGCGACCTTCACGCTGACCAATACCGGCAGCATGGCCGGCTTCGAAGTGGCGCAGCTGTACGTGAGCCCGGCCAAACCAGCCGTGGCGCGGCCGCTGAAGGAGCTCAAGGGCTTCGTCAAGGTCTACCTGAACGCCGGCGAGAGCAAGCGCGTGAGCATCCCGATCGACGCCCGTTCGCTGTCGTACTTCGCGCCGGCCAAGACGTCATGGATCGTTGATGCGGGCAGCTATGCGATCCGTGTCGGCCCGTCGTCGGCCACCCTGCCGCTGGTGAAGAACCTGACCGCGCCGGCGCTGACCCTGCCGACCAATACCTCGAACCCGCTGCCGCAGCCGATTCGCGAGTCGGTCCAGGTTTCGGCCGACCAGGCGTATTGATCCAACCATCCTTGATGAACATCATGAAACTCAACCACATCATTGCCGCCGCAGCCCTCGCCTTCACCAGCTGCGCCGCGTCGGCCACGGTCCTCGAGTCGCGTCTGCACGTGGACGACAGCTTTGTCGCCTACCTCTCGACCAGCGATACCGAGCTGGGCACGGCGTTCTCGTCCGGCAACCGCTGGGACCTGGCCTCGCTGGGCCAGGCCACCCTCGCCGCCGGCCAGGATTATTTCCTGCACATCGTCGCGAACAACGCCGGCGCCATGGCCGGCGTCCTGGGCGAATTCGAACTGACCGATTCGACCCACAGGTTCGTCAACGGCGCCCAGCGCCTGCTGACCAACACCGACGACTGGTTCGGCAACAACACGGGCTTCGATGGCAATTATGTCGAACTCGGCGACTACGGCTTCAATGGTTCAGAGCCGTGGTATTACCGCGACGATACGTCAACCGACGCCAAGTGGATCTGGGCCGGCCAGAACGAGTGGACTGACGTGGCGTATTTCAGCACGCAGATTCTTGCCGAGGATGGGCGGGACAATGCGCCGTCGGACGTGCCGGAACCTGCGTCGATCGCCCTGCTGGGCCTGGGCTTGACGGGCCTGCTGGCGGCGCGGCGGCGCCGCAGGAACTAAAACGGGGCAGTAGACCGATCCTGACAACGCCGGCGCAAGCCGGCGTTGTTGTTGGCGCTATCAGCGTTATCTGTTGATGACGCTGATAGCGATATTAAGCAATTGTTCTGGCGACGTAATCCGCTCACCATCCAGCGCCCAGCGCCAGCCGAGGTAATTGGGAAGATAGCGCGACGCCACACCACGAAAGCGCTGCAGCCAGGACTTGAAGCGCTGGTGGTAAGCGTTCACGTTTTGCACATGGATGGCAAGGTTGCCCAGACGCCTCACACGCACACGGGCGCGCACATTGACGGTCTCATGCGCGATCCTGTGCTTGCGTGCAAAAGCGCGGTAGGCGGCATGGCTGTCGCTGACCAGCAACGCCTGCCGATCCAGACTGGGCAGCAAGTCACGCTCGAGTTGCGCAGCGGTGAGCGCTCCGCGGCCGGTCACGGCGTCAATGGTGCGCCCCTCGCGGTCGCGCGCGACCAGTATGCAGTCCAGTTCACTAGAAATGCCCCGTTTGGCAGCGCGACCGCCGCGGCGGCGCGGTGGCCGTTCGAGCGTACGCGAACCTTTTTGTGATTCGAGCAGAAATGTTTCGTCAGCTTCGACGATGCCGTTGAGCGCTGCGGGCCGGTCGAGTTTGACCCAGTGCAGGAAGCGATGGCGCCAACGAAAAGCCGTGTTGCGGTGTACCCCGACCCGATCTGCTGCCTTGCGTACGGGAAGTGAATCGAGCAGCACCTGCGAATACGCGAGCCATTTGCCTTTGAGCCTGAGCCGCGCCAGTGGCGTACCGGTCAGGTCGTTAAAAGTGCGACCGCAGGCGCAGCAACGGTAGCGCTGCAAATCGTTGGCGAACCC
>Ga0157371_10000079_pt1 | contig 152295 bp, 129 predicted proteins | sample C45metaG_FD_113462 | JGI IMG/M metagenome (GOLD analysis project Ga0157371, IMG submission 113462) | Corn rhizosphere microbial communities from Kellogg Biological Station, Michigan, USA - C4-5 metaG | ecosystem: Host-associated > Plants > Roots > Rhizosphere > Soil | place: USA: Michigan...
TTCCCAGTCTTTGCCGTGCCAAAATTCACCATCAATAAAAATTGCAAGTTTCAACTTTTTAAAAGTCAAGTCCGGTTTGCCATAAACTGATTTATTGTTCTTTCTATAACGATGACCCTTCGCGTAGAGCGATTTAGCTAATAATACTTCTGATTTAGTATTTGTGGACTTAATAGCTTGCATGTTCTTTCTTCGTTGTTCTTTAGTTAAATTATCCATCTCTAAATAGTAGTTTAATAAGTGAGTAATCTAATCCGGTACAAAATGGATTCCAAGTTAAGAAGGGAGTAATTTAAATCATCCTCATAATCAATGAATTAATTATTCAATTTAATATTATATTAATTAATTATGTTAAATAAATAAAATATTCTATTTAGCGTAATATATTTTATCAAAAAATAAATAAAAAAATCACTTTCGTATTAATAAAATATTGAATTTAGAAATTCAAATAATTTATTAACCCATTAAAAAAAACAGAAATGGCAGAAAGTAAAAACAACATCATCACACACGGCCTTAGTGGCAAAGTAGGAGACCTGATCGTCTTCAGCCAAAGAAACGGCAAAACATTCGTCTCAAAAGCACCAAGAAAGAAAACAAAAGAAGACACAAAGAATCAAACAATTTAACAAATCAACGAATCTACACTCTCTCATCTTTGATCTCATCCACAATCTCAGGATTCAGCAACGTAGAAGTATCCCCAAAATTACTGAAGTCTCCCTCTGCAATCTTTCTCAGAATCCTACGCATAATCTTCCCGGAACGCGTCTTCGGCAACCCACTCACAAACTGAATCTTATCCAATTTGGCAATCGGCCCAATCTGGTCAGAGATCAACTGGTTGATTTCCTTCGCAAGATTCTCTCGGTTTCGCACTTCCCCGGACTCCTTCAAGATTACGAAACCATACAGCGCGCTGCCTTTGATATCGTGCGGGAAGCCTACGATCGCAGACTCCGCCACCGCAGGATGCTCGTTGATGCTGTCTTCTATCGGCGCAGTTCCAAGATTGTGGCCGGAGACAATCACCACATCATCCACACGCCCTGTGATTCTGTAATAACCCACTTCGTCTCGCAAAGCCCCATCACCAGTGAAGTATTTACCAGGAAACGCCGAGAAATAAGTCTCCTTATACCGCTGATGGTCACCCCAAATTGTGCGCGCAATCCCAGGCCATGGAAAACGGATGCAAAGATTCCCCGTCACCTGATTCCCCGAAATCTCATTCCGCTTATCATCCATCAACACCGGCTGAATGCCTGGCAGAGGAAGCGTGGCGTAAGTTGGTTTGGTAGGCGTCACAAATGGGATAGGGGAGATAAGGATTCCGCCCGTCTCGGTTTGCCACCAGGTGTCAACAATAGGGCATCTTTTCTTGCCGACATTATCATTGTACCAATGCCAGGCCTCATCATTAATAGGCTCACCCACAGAACCAATCACTTTCAACGAATCGAGATTATGTTTCTGAACCCATTCCACACTTTCCTTCGCCAATGACCTGATTGCCGTCGGAGCTGTGTAAAACTGAGTCACTTTATGTTTTTCGATCACTTCCCAGAAGCGACCAGCGTCAGGGAAAGTCGGCACCCCTTCGAAGATAACGGTCGTCGCACCGTTCAGCAACGGACCATACAAAATATACGAATGTCCGGTAATCCACCCGATATCCGCCGTACACCAATAGATGTCATTCTCTTTATAATTAAACACATTCTTGAACGTGTAAGCCGTGTAAACCATATAACCGGCGCAAGTATGCAACATTCCTTTCGGTTTACCGGTAGAACCGGAGGTGTAAAGAATAAACAACGGGTCTTCCGCATCCATTATCACCGTCACAAAATCAGACGACGCTTTCTCATAAAACTCATCCATCCAATGGTCTCTGCCTTCCTTCATCTGCACCTCGTTGTGCGTTCTTTTCACAACCAGAACTTTCTCCACGGTCGGTGTCTTTTCCAGCGCTTCATCGATGATGCTTTTCAAATCCAGAACCTTGTTCCCTCTGTAGCTTCCATCAGATGTAATCACGACTTTCGCTCCACAGTCATTCACCCTCGAAGAAACCGCCGAAGCTGAAAATCCCGCAAATATCACAGAATGAACCGCGCCTAACTTAGCGCAAGCCAACATCGTCACCGCCAATTCCGGAATCATCGGAAGGTAGATGCAGACACGGTCGCCTTTCTCCACGCCAAGGTCTCTCAGGATGTTAGCAGTTTTATTCACTCTTTCATAAAGCTCATTATAGCTGATGTGTTGTGATTCTTCTTTCGGGTCATTTGGTTCCCAGATGATAGCCGTTTTCTCGCCACGCACGGAAAGATGTCTGTCCAGACAGTTTTTGGTAATGTTGAGTTTCGCATTCTTGAACCATTTGATGTTGGCTTCGCTCATATCATAATCCACCACTTTGGACCAACGCTGATACCACACAAAATTCTCGTCCGCAATCTTATCCCAAAACTTCTTCGGATTCTTAATCGATTTCTTGTACTCCTTAAAATAATCCGGCAAATTCTGAATGTGATAGTTTTTCATATTGTTTATGACTGGGTTTATATTTGAATTAATGTCAAAGCCAATTTACATAAAATTAAGCACATATGAACTGCTGAGGACTCATTATTGAGATAATATTGTTGTTAATGTAAATTTAACAGATAATATTATCTTTTTAATTTGCTTAATAAAGATAATTATTTCTACTTTTGCCACATAATTAGATAATATCAATGAAATTAGAAGTTTCTTCAGAGAAACATTTGGTTTATGTAGAAGAAATCAGAAACGAAATGGAGGATTCCGCGAAAAAACGTGGAACAGGCATCGCGAAACGTTCTTCCGAATATCTGGGCAGAAAAATTTCGGAAGGTAATTCCATTATCGCAATCGACGAAAATGGAACCTGGGCAGGCTTCTGCTACATCGAAACCTGGACGAACGGCGAATATGTTGCCAATTCCGGATTGATAGTTTCCCCCCAATTCAGAAACGCCGGATTAGCAACTTTGATTAAAGAAAGAATCTTCGAACTTTCCAGATTGAAATATCCAAATGCAAAGATTTTCGGCCTCACCACCGGAATGGCAGTGATGAAAATCAACAGCAGTTTAGGTTACAAACCAGTGATTTATTCGGAACTGACTCAAGATGAACAGTTTTGGAATGGCTGCAAAAACTGCGTGAATTATGAAATTCTGATGATGAAAGAACGTAAAAACTGCCTTTGTACAGCAATGCTTTTCGTCCCGGAAAAAGTAAATATGAATAAAGAAAAAGATTTCGAATCTATAAACAACGACAATGAGTAAGAAAGTAGTTTTGGCATTTAGCGGAGGTTTGGACACGTCGTATTGTGCAAAATATCTGAGCGAAACTTTGGGTTACGAAGTTCACGCAGTCACAATTAACACAGGTGGTTTTGATAAAAATGATGCGGTTTTGCTTAAAGAAAAAGCAGGAAAATTAGGCGTAGCTTCTTACAGGTTTATTGATGCTTCGGAGAAATATTATAACGATTGTGTCAAATATTTGATTTTCGGTAATGTTCTGAAAAACAACACTTATCCATTGTCAGTCAGTGCGGAGAGAACGATTCAGGCGCAAACGATTGCTGAAGCTGCTTTGGAGATCGGAGCTGATGCAATTGCACACGGAAGTACAGGCGCAGGAAATGACCAGGTTCGTTTCGATTTGATTTTCAACGTAATGTGTCCGAAAATCGAAATCATAACCCCAATTCGTGATTTGAGTTTATCGCGTGAAGACGAAATTCAATTCCTGAAAGACCACAACTACGAAATGGATTTTGACAAAGCCAAATATTCTATTAATAAAGGACTTTGGGGAACTTCCGTCGGCGGAAAAGAAACTTTGACTTCCCGATTTTCACTTCCGGAAGAGGCTTTTCCTTCGCAAGTTGGAAAAACAGAGCCTTCTAATTTGGAAATCGAATTCAAAAATGGAGAACTAATTTCCGTTAATGGCGAGACGTTTTCGCATCCAGTTTTCGCAATTCAAAAAATTGAAGAATTGGCGTCACCTTACGGAATTGGTCGTGATATCCACGTTGGCGATACAATTGTCGGCATCAAAGGTCGTGTCGGTTTCGAAGCTGCGGGTGCTGCCATTATCATAAAAGCGCATCATCTTTTGGAGAAACATACACTTTCCAAATATCAGCAGACCATCAAATCCCAATTGTCAGATTGGTATGGGAACTGGCTTCACGAGGCGCTATTCCTAGACCCAGTGATGAGAAACATCGAATCGTTTCTACAGGATTCTCAGAAAACGGTCAACGGAAAAGTATTTATAACGCTTCATTCATATCGTTTTGTTTTGAACGGAATTGAGTCTGATAACGATTTAATGTCTTCAAAATTTGGAAGTTACGGCGAAGAAAATCTCGCTTGGAGTGGCGACGATGTCAAGGGTTTTACCAAAATCCTCAGCAATTCACTCAATATCTATCATCAGGTCAACAAATTGAATTAGAATAATTTTGAAGATGTCATCCTGAGCGGTCGATGGAGCTTTGCGAACTTAAAATATTTTCAATAATTACAAAAAATCTTTGCGCTCTTTGCATTAGAATATAAAATGAAAAAATCAGTCGGAATCATCGGAGCCAATGGCTACACAGGAAGCGAACTCGTTCGTTTGCTCGCTTTCCACCCGAATATAGAATTAAAGTTTTTGCTCAGCCGTTCCAATTCCGGAGTGAAAATTTCAGAATTATATCCGGATTTAGACTCGATTTGCGATTTGGTTTTGACGAACGAAATTTCAGCAACGGACATTCTTTTCCTTTGCCTTCCTCACAAAGAAAGTCAGAATTGGCTGAATGAAAATCCAGTTTCAGATGAAACTTTGGTTATCGATTTAGGAAATGATTTCCGTCTCGAAGGCAATTTTGAAAATAGAAATTTTGTTTACGGTTTACCCGAAATTTATTTTGATGAAATCCAGAATTCGAAAAGCATTGCAAATCCAGGATGTTTTGCGACGGCTATTCAGTTGGCATTGCTGCCTTTAGCTAAAGAAGACTTGCTGAAAGATATTTACACAACGGGAATTACGGGTTCGACTGGAGCGGGACAATCATTACAGCCAACAACCCATTTCACTTGGCGAAATGACAATATTTCAGCTTATAAAACACTGAACCATCAGCACGTTGACGAGATTTTGAAACAAGTCAATTTGCTTAATAATAAAGAAGTGGAACTCAATTTTGTGCCGTGGCGCGGTGATTTTGCAAGAGGTATTTTCACAAGTTCTATCATCGAATGTGATTTGGAATTAGAAAAAATTTACACCTTATTTAAAGACTTCTACAAAGATTCACTTTTTGTGAAAATTTCAGAAAAACCGATTGATATGAAACAGGTTGTCAATACCAATTTCTGCGTCATCCAAATCGAAAAACAAGGAAACAAAATAGCAGTTCATTCCGCAATTGACAATCTTTTGAAAGGTGCATCTGGACAAGCAATTCAAAATATGAATATCGCCAATGGCTGGGAACAAACTCTCGGATTAAACTTAAAACCTTTAGCCTTTTAAACTTTGATGAGTTTTACGTCTTTGCGAATCTTAAAAGCAGTTTGAAAATTAAAAAAAAATCTTTGCGCACTTTGCATTTTAAAAAAAAATAAAAATGAATTTATTCAACGTATATCCACTTTTCAACATCAATCCTGTAAAAGCCGAAGGTTCTTTCCTTTGGGATGAAAACGGCCAGCAATACCTCGATTTTTATGGTGGTCACGCTGTGATTTCTATTGGTCACAATCATCCGCATTATGTTGAGAAATTGAAAAATCAACTGGAGAAAATCAGTTTTTATTCTAATTCCGTTCAGAATAATTTACAAACTGAATTGGCTGAGAAGTTGGGAAAATTATCAGGTTACGAAGATTATTCATTGTTTTTATGCAATTCAGGAGCAGAAGCAAACGAAAATGCCTTAAAGTTGGCTTCATTTCACAACGGAAAAAAGAAAGTGATCTATTTTTCTGAAGCTTTCCACGGCCGAACTTCCGCTGCAGTAGCTGTGACGGACAATCCGAAAATTGTAGCACCAGTCAACGAATCTGAAAATTTCATTAAATGTGAATTCAATAATTCTGTAGAATTGAAAAAGATTTTTTCAGAAAACCATAATGAAATTTCAGCAGTAATCGTAGAAGGAATTCAAGGTGTTGGCGGCATTAATTTATTGGGCGAAGATTTCATTTTAAAGATTGAAAAATTGTGCAAAGAAAATGATGCGATTTTGATTTTGGACGAAGTTCAGTCTGGTTACGGACGTTCCGGGAAATTCTTTGCGCATCAGGAATTTGACATCAAACCGGACTTGATTACAGTTGCCAAAGGAATGGGAAATGGTTTCCCGATTGGCGGTGTTCTGATTAGTCCAAAATTCGAAGCGAGTTACGGATTGTTGGGAACTACATTTGGCGGAAATCATCTTGCTTGCGTGGCTGGATTGGCTGTTTTGGAAGTGATTGAAAATGAAAATTTGATTCGAAATTCTGAAAAAATAGGCGCTTACATCGAAGAAAAAATCAAAGATTTCCCTCACATCAAAAATATCAAAAGGCGCGGTCTTATGCTTGGAATTGAACTTGATCAAGCTTGCGCAGATGTACGAAAAGAATTGTTGTTTGAACATTTTATTTTCACCGGAAATGCCAATGACAAGAATGTTCTGCGGATTTTACCGGCGCTCAATATTTCGGAGAAAGAATCCGATTTGTTCATCAATGCTTTAGAAAAAACTTTGACAGCTATTGATGAGAAAATATTAGAATTAAAATAACGCAAAGGCGCAAGAAATTATAATTGAAACTGGTAAAAAGTCGCCAAATTTTGACATCGATTTTATATTTGCGACTTAAAAACATCGAATCACATAAAAAAAAAGTCTTTGCGCGCTTTGCGTTCAAAGTATTATTCAAAATGAAAAATTTCACTTCGGTTTACGATATAGATGATTTGCAGGAAATCATTGCAAAAGCTTTAAAAATAAAAGAAAATCCATTAGAAAATTCCACCAAAGGAAAAGGAAAAACGATTGGTTTAGTGTTCCTCAATTCCAGTCTCAGAACAAGATTGAGTTCTCAAATCGCGGCTCAGAATTTAGGTTTAAATGTCCTGACGCTCAACGCTGCACAAGAAGCCTGGAATCTGGAATTTGCTGACGGAACGGTAATGAACGGCGACACGGTTGAGCATATCAAAGACGCCATCGAAGTTCTGAATCAATATTGTGATATCATCGCTGTACGATGTTTCGCAGGAATGAAAAGCAAAGAAGATGATGTGAGTGAAAGCATCCTAAGTCAGTTCTTGAAATACGCCAAAGTTCCCGTCGTTTCGTTGGAATCTGCGACTAGACATCCCTTGCAAAGTCTGGCTGATTGCATCACAATCACAGAAAATTGGACAGAAAATAGAAAACCAAAAGTCGTTTTGACTTGGGCGCCTCACATCAAACCAATTGCGCAGGCTGTCGGAAATTCATTCACAGAATGGATGCAACAAATGGACGTTGATTTCGTGATTGCCAATCCGGAAGGTTATGATTTGGATAAAAATTTCACAAAAGATACGAAAGTAATTCACAATCAGGACGAAGCATTGAAAGATGCAGATTTCGTTTATGTGAAAAACTGGTCGTCTTTTGAAGATTATACAGCGATGCCGAAAGTTGAAGAGAACTGGATGTTGACCAATGAAAAATTGGAATTAACAAACAACGGAAAAGTAATGCATTGTCTTCCCGTTCGTAGAAATCTGGAGTTGAGCGATGAAGTAATGGACGGCGAAAACTCGATCATCTATCAACAGGCAAAAAACAGAATCTTTTCTGCACAAGCGGTTTTCTCAGAAATTTTGGATGGATTAAAGTAAAAATTATAAATCTTTGATGAGTTTTACGTTTTTGCGAACTTAAAAAACATCGAATTAAATAAAAAAAACTTAGCGCTCTTTGCGTTAAAATAAAATGCAAAAACTACACATCATAAAAATCGGAGGCGCTTTAATCGATGACAAAAAATCATTGAAAGCTTTTCTTCAGCAATTTTCACAGATTGAAGGTGCCAAAATTCTGATTCACGGCGGTGGAAAAATTGCAGAAACGTTGGCGGAAAAACTCAAAATTACGCAGACGATGATTGACGGTCGTAGGATTACCAACAAGAAGACTTTGAAGCTGGTAACAATGGTTTATGCGGGAAGAATCAATAAAAATATTGTGGCAAAACTTCAGAGTTTTAATTGCAATGCGATGGGATTTTCAGGAGCTGACGGCAATTTAATTCAAGCTGAAAAACGCCAGCATCCAACCATTAATTTTGGATTTGTTGGCGATATTAATGAAAAAAGTATCAATCACGAATTGATTACAAATATGATAAATCTGGGTTTGGTTCCGGTGTTTTCTGCAATCACTCACGATAAAAAAGGAAATCTGTTAAACACCAACGCAGACACGATTGCCGGAACTATTGCTCAGACTTTATCAAAAAATTTCGAGACAGAATTGTTGTTCTGCTTCGATAAAAATGGGGTTTTGGAAAATGTGGAAGACGAAAATTCAAATCTGAAAACCATTAATAAAAATGAATTTTCTGAATTAAAAACACAAGGAAAACTCCACAAGGGAATTTTACCAAAACTCGAAAATGCTTTCAAGGCCAAAGAAAATGGCGTTCAGAAAGTGTCTTTGATTAATGAGAAAAAACTGTCAGACCAAATAAAACAAGGAAATGAAGGAACTGAAATCTGTCTTTAGCAGAGAAGAACTTGCGGAAAACGCCGTCAAATTACTGAAAAAACTCATCGCAACACCATCTATGAGCCGCGACGAATACAATGCTTCGCTTATCATAGAAGGCTTTTTCAATGAGCATCAATTGACCGTCAACCGATTCAAAAATAACATCTGGGCAACCAACAAATATTTTGATGCTGGCAAACCATCGATTCTTCTGAACACGCACCACGACACGGTAAAACCTAACAAAGCTTACACTTTGGACCCATTCATTCCGGTGGAAAAAGACGGGAAATTATTCGGTTTGGGAAGCAACGATGCGGGCGCGTCTTTGGTAGCGATGGCGCAGACGTTTCTCTATTTTTATGAAGCCGAAGATTTGTCGTACAATTTGGTCATTGCATTGACAGCAGAAGAAGAAATCTCTGGTCTGGACGGCATCGAAGCCTTGTTTCCACAACTTCCGAACGTAGAATTAGCGATTGTTGGCGAACCTACAAAAATGAATTTGGCTATCGCAGAAAAAGGTTTGCTCGTCATCGATGGCGAAATGCTGGGAACGCCTTCTCACGCTGCGCATCCGAACGATGACAATGCGATTGTGAAATGTATGAAGGATTTGCAAAACATCCTCGATTTCAAATTTCCGAAAGTTTCAGATTATTTGGGCGAAGTAAAAGTCACTTTGTCAGTTATCACTGCAGGAACGCAACACAATGTGGTGCCGGAAAAATGCAATTTCACATTGGATGTCCGCGTGACAGACGAATACACGAATCGCGAAGTTTTCGAAATCATCCAGTCGCAGATGAAATCCAAACTGACACCGAGATCATTCCGTCTCAATTCCTCAAAAATCGACGTCAACCATCCGTTTGTTCAGGCTGGATTGGCGTTGGGCAGGACAACTTACGGTTCGCCGACATCCTCGGACCAGGCTATTATTCCGTGCACATCGGTCAAGTTGGGACCAGGAGACAGCTTACGTTCCCACACCGCAGACGAGTTTATTTACATCGACGAAATCCGAGAAGGCATCGATGTTTACATCAAAATATTAGAAAAAATATTGTAATAAATTTTAAGGATTTGGGCAGCTTTTTCCGCCTTCCGCTCCCAATCTTTTTTGCTCACGATTTCAGTTAAGTTGAACTTGAGTACAAGCAAAAAAGGATTTCCGCTCAAGTCGGGCTGCGCTTCGCATAGTTGAAGATTTGTCTTCAATTCGAATGAGCTTTAAAATTTAGTCTTACCTGAGCGTCAGCGCTTTGCGAACCTTAAAATGTTTTCAATAAAAATTAAAAAAATCTTAGCGCACTTTGCGTTCAAATATTACAAAATGAAAAAAATCTGGCAAAAAGACAATACGACAACCAATGATTTGGTTACAAAATTCACAGTCGGGAAAGACCTGGATTTTGACGACAGATTAGCAAAATACGATGTGTTGGGTTCTATTGCCCACGCAAAAATGCTGGCAGAAGTTGGATTGATTCGACTGGATGAAGAGCAGGCGATTGTTGCAGTTTTGGAAGAAGTTCTTGTCGACATCGAAAAAGCAACTTTCGAAATCGATAAAACCGCAGAAGATATCCATTCTCAAATCGAAAATATTCTCATCGAAAAACTCGGCGAAACAGGAAAGAAAATCCACACTGCAAGGTCAAGAAACGACCAGGTTTTGACGGATATCAAGTTATATTTAATTGACGAAATCAGAGAAATCACAGAACTGACCGATTCATTTTTTCAAATCCTGAAAGACAAAGCCAATCTTTACAAAGATTTTTTGTTGCCAGGTTACACGCATTTGCAAGTTGCGATGCCATCATCTTTTGGATTATGGTTTGGCGCGTATGCGGAATCTTTTGTAGATGATTTGGAATTGCTGTTTGCGACGAAAAATATCATTAATAAAAATCCACTAGGCTCGGCCGCTGGCTACGGTTCGTCTTTCCCGATTGACAGAGAAAGTACGACTTACAAACTCGGTTTCAGAACGTTGAATCATAATGTGGTTTATGCCCAAATGACGCGAGGAAAATCGGAAAAATTGTTGGCCAATTCATTGTCAGTTTTGGCTGGGACTTTAAGCAAATTCTCTTATGATGTTTGTCTTTATCTGAGTCAAAACTTCGATTTTATAAGCTTTCCAAAGGAATTCACAACTGGAAGTAGCATAATGCCACACAAGAAAAATCCCGATATTTTCGAATTGGTGAGAGCAAGATGCAACCGAATTCAGGCTTTGCCAAACGAATTGATTTTGGTGACAAATAATTTGCCTTCAGGTTACCATAGAGATTTGCAATTGACCAAAGAAATCCTTTTCCCAGCCATCGATTCTCTGAAAGAATGTTTGGAAATCCTGATTTACACACTTCCAAAAATCGAAGTGAAAGACAATATTCTGGATGATGAAAAGTACAAATACATCTTCAGCGTAGAGAAGATCAACGAAGAAGTGAAAAATGGAAAATCATTCCGTGATGCTTACATCCAAATTGGTCAGGAAATAGAAAACGGGTTATTTGAATACGATTATAAAGAATTGAATCATTCTCATCAAGGCAGTTTAGGAAACCTTTGCCTCGACGAACTCGAATACCAATTCAATAAAGTCAGAGATAAATTGTTGGGTTGAAAAATATCGCAAAGGCGCAAGATTTAATTAAACTTGATGTTTTAAGTCGCAAAGTTTTAAGTTAATTGGAATGATGTAAATCGAAGGTTTTCTTTTGCGACTTTCAGCAGTTTATTATTAAATAATTTTGCGACTTTGCGATAGAAATATATTTTTAATCCAGTTTAAATTTAGTCGATTTTTTCACTTCGGCCAAAACGATAGAACTGTGATATTGCCCAATATGAGGACTGTTTGAAATCACATTCACAGTAAAATGATTGTAGGAATAAATGTCATTCGCAAGAATCTTTAACTGGTAATCATATTCACCGGAAAGACTGATGATTTCCTGTACTTCATCATATTTTGAAATGTAATTTTCGAAATCCTTAAGTGTGTTTTGAGATTGCTCTTTTAGACGAACATTGCAATAAACAACAATATTGATTCCGAGTTTTTCACGGTTGAGTAGGGCGACATATTTTTCTACGACGCCACTTTTTTCAAGGTTTTTGATACGCTCGTAGGTCGGCGTGAAAGTCAGTCCGATTTTTTCGGAGATTTCCTTTACCGATAGCGTAGAATCTTCCTGAAGAAGCGAGAGAATTAATTTGTCTTTTTTGTCCAAACTCATAATAATGTCAATTCTTTCAAAAGTAAAGAAAATATTTGACTGGAGAAATTTTAAGCGCAGAAGTTCATTGATTTATTACAAAAAAGTATGAATAAGATTTCATCATATCGAAAATATTGGTATCTTTGCACCCAATGAATCTGGTACAGAATTTAGCGACAATAGTGTTTGGCAAATTTGCCGACAACAACAATATTTTTTATATTTAACGAAGTCTTTTAGGCTTCGTTTTTTTTATTTAAAAATTTCAGATATGATTAAGCTTGCACGCGTCTCTACGGAGAGTATAGAGAAAATTTTACAGGAAGCACAGCAGTTTGCAGATGGTAAAGTCAGCAAAATTAAAGGCGATGTTTTCGCCGCGAACCTCTTTTTTGAGAATAGTACCAGAACCAAAACAAGTTTTGAAGTTGCTGAGAAGAAACTCGGACTTCAGGTTATCGATTTTGAGGTTGATAAAAGCTCCATCGCAAAAGGCGAAACAATGCTTGATACGATTAAAACTCTGGAAGCTATCGGCGTGGAAGTGGCAGTTATCAGACATTCTGAAAAAAGATATTACGACCAGCTTCAAGATGCGAAATTAAGTATCGTAAATGCTGGCGACGGCGTTGGAAGTCATCCGTCACAGGCGCTTTTGGATGCTTTGACCATCATTCAGGAATTTGGAAAGATTGAAGGTTTGAAGATTGGAATCGTTGGTGATGTGAAACACAGTCGCGTTGCAAACTCCGGAGCAGGATTGTTCAGGAGAATGGGCGCGAAAGTCTATTTCTCGGGACCAGAATTCTGGTTTGACGAAGGAATGTTGGTCAACGGAACTTATATGCAATTCGATGATTTGGTGAAAGAAGTGGATGTTTTGATGTTGCTAAGAATCCAGCACGAGCGTCACGAGAGAACTTTCAACTTCAAGTCGGAAGATTACCTTAAGAAATTCGGTTTGACCAAGGAAAGAGAAAAGAAAATGAAACCAAATGCCATCATTATGCATCCGGCACCAATTAATAGAGGTGTAGAGATTGATTCCGAATTGGTGGAATGTGAAAGGTCCAGAATCTTCAAACAAATGCAGAACGGCGTTTTTGCAAGAATGGCGATTCTTAAATTTGACCTTGAGAATAAAGGTTTCGAGTTTGTCGACTCCCAAAATTAAAAATTAATTCACGCTTTTCGGGCGTGTTTTTTTTGATTAAAAATTAAAATAAGTCTTTGTACATCATACGTTTTACATTGTACAATAAAAATAAAAAATGAAAAAGAAATTAATATTAGAATCCGGAGAAGTATTCAATGGGGTAGGATTCGGAGCAGAACAGGAAACTGCCGGCGAAGTGGTTTTCAACACAGGAATGACGGGCTATCAGGAATTGATTTCCGACCCGAGCTATTGCGGACAAATCGTTTGTATGACCTATCCTTTGATAGGAAATTACGGCATCAACCGCGACGATTACGAAAGCATCGAGCCAGCAATCAAAGGTTTAATCGTAAAAGAATTGTGCGATTTGCCTTCCAACTTCCGAACTCAAATGACTTTGGATGAATTGTTCCAAAAGAAAAATCTATCCGGAATTTCTGGAATTGACACCAGAAGACTGACCAGAATTCTTCGTAACAAAGGTGTTGTGAAAGGAAAAATCGTAAACGCAGAAACTGACGAAAATTCTGTGATTGAAGAGTTGAAAGTAACTAATTTTCCAACAAACCAAGTGGAATCTGTTTCCACAAAAACATCATATGCAAGTCCGGGAAGAGGCTTCAAAGTGGTGTTGGTAGATTTTGGTTCCAAGTTGGGAATAATCCGCGAATTGTCTCAAAGAAATTGCGACATCATCGTAGTTTCACAGGACACGACAGCGGAAGAGATTTTATTAATGGACCCAGACGGGATAATGCTTTCCAACGGTCCTGGCGACCCAGAAGATGTGAAAGGTGCATCAGAATTGATTAATGGATTACTTGGAAAAGTGCCGATTTTCGGGATTTGCCTTGGGCATCAATTGATTGGTTTGGCTTGCGGCGCAAAAACTTACAAACTGAAATTCGGGCACAGAGGTGGAAATCACCCGGTTTTGGATTTAGAAAAAAATAAAGTCGCCATCACTTCTCAAAATCACGGTTATGCCATCGACCAGGAATCTTTGAAAAACACAGATTTAGTAGAAACACACATCGCACTGAACGACAGAACCAACGAAGGTTTGAAACACAAAATCCATCCTTGCTTCTCAGTTCAATATCACCCTGAGGCAAGTCCAGGTCCTGAGGATGCGAATTATCTATTTGATGATTTTATAGATTTAATGTACCAATTTAAAAATGTAACAGTTTAACAATTCATCAATTCATCAATTCAATAAATTAATCAAATGATAAATTTTGAGAATAATCCTTTAATCACAAAAATAGTAAAATTTTCATTAGATATTATTGATTATTGTGAACTTTTGGAAGAGAAAAAGAAATATGTAATTGCCAAACAATTGTTGCGTTCAGGAACTAGTATCGGTGCTAATTCTTTTGAAGCACAAAATCCTTACAGCAAAAAAGATTTTATTCATAAAATAAAAATTGCTGCGAAAGAACTTGAAGAAACAAAATACTGGCTGTATCTCTGTAAACATTCTCCTAATTATCCTTTTGATGAAAATTTGGAATTGTAAATTGTAGAAATAGGAAAAATAATTTATAAAATATTAAGTACAAGTCTATCAAAAGAAAACGGCTCGTAACATTGTTACACTGTTAAATTTATACATTGTTATATTAGTTAAAATGAAAAGAACAGACATAAAAACAATTTTAGTAATCGGCTCAGGTCCTATCATCATTGGCCAGGCTGCGGAATTTGATTATTCGGGAACACAGGCTTGCCTTTCTTTGAGAGAGGAAGGTTACAGCGTGATTCTTATCAATTCCAATCCGGCGACGATAATGACGGACAAGGAGATTGCCGACAAAGTTTATATCGAACCAATCTCTCTGGAATTCGTTTCCAGAATTATTAGAAAAGAACGTCCGGATGCATTGTTGCCGACTTTAGGCGGACAAACCGGACTTAATATGGCGGTTGAATTACAGAAATCCGGAATTCTGGAAGAATGTAAAGTGGAAGTTTTAGGAACCAAATTAGACGCCATCAATCAAGCAGAAGACAGAGACCTTTTCCGTGAATTGATGCACGAACTGAAAGAACCGGTTCCAGATTCCGACATCGTAACAACCGTTGAAGGCGCAGTCGCTTTTGCTGACAGAATTGGTTATCCGGTGATTGTTCGTCCCGCTTTTACAATGGGTGGAACAGGTGGCGGGATTGCGGCCACAGAACCTGAACTTCGTGAAATTGCTGAATTGGGATTGAAATATTCTCCCGTAACGCAATGTCTGATTGAGAAATCTATCGCAGGTTTCAAAGAAATCGAATACGAAGTGATGCGTGACAAAAACGATAATGCCATCGTGGTCTGTAATATGGAAAACATCGACCCAGTTGGTGTTCACACGGGAGATTCCATTGTAGTTGCGCCTTCACAGACACTTTCTGACAGAGAATATCAGATGCTGAGAAATGCATCACTCAAAATCATCAGAGCTCTAGGAATAGAAGGTGGCTGCAACGTTCAGCTCGCTCTCGACCCGCATTCTTACCAATATTATATCATCGAAGTAAATCCAAGAGTTTCGCGTTCATCGGCTTTGGCAAGTAAAGCAACTGGTTATCCGATTGCGAAAATTGCAGCGAAAATTGCCGTTGGATTGACACTTGACGAAATCAAAAATCCTGTAACCGGAACTTCTTACGCTTGTTTCGAGCCAGCTTTGGATTATGTGGTGACAAAGTTCCCAAGATTCCCTTTCGATAAGTTTGAAACGGCTGACAGAAGATTGTCGACGCAAATGAAAGCGACTGGAGAAGTAATGGCCATCGGAAGAAACTTCGAAGAGTCTTTACATAAGGCGATTCGTTCTTTGGAAACCGGACTTCGTCATTTGGGATTGAAAACCAAACAAGCTTTAGCACTTACAGATGAGGAAATCGAAAGAAGAATCCGAGTTTGTGACGACGAGAGATTGTTCATCATCGGCGATGCTTTGCGAAGAGGTTACGATTGGGAACAAATTGTGGAATGGAGCAAAATAGATAAATTTTTTATCTGGAAAATCAAGAAATTAATTGATTTCGAAAAGACAATTGCAGATAACAAATTCGATAAAGAAACGCTTGTCGAAGCTAAGAAATTAGGTTTTGCAGATTTGAATATCGCTCATCTTTGGGAAACGACGCAACGTGAAGTTTTCAATTTCAGAAAAGAAAACGGAGTGATGCCGGTTTACAAAATGGTGGACACTTGTGCCGCAGAATTTGAATCTGAAACACCTTATTTCTACGGAACTTACGAGGAAGAAAACGAAAGTGTGGTTTCTGACAAAGAAAAAATTATCGTTCTTGGTTCTGGTCCAATCAGAATCGGCCAAGGTGTTGAGTTCGATTATGCAACGGTTCATTCGGTTTGGGCGATTCAGCAGATGGGTTACGAGGCGATTATCATCAATAATAATCCTGAAACTGTTTCCACAGACTTCTCGATTGCCGACAAATTATACTTCGAACCTTTGGCGGAAGAAGACGTTATGAACATCATCGAACTCGAAAAGCCGAAAGGTGTTGTGGTTCAATTTGGAGGACAGACTGCCATTAATTTAGCGGATAAATTAGCAGCGCACGGCGTTCAAATCTTGGGAACTTCACTAGAAGACCTTGACAGAGCTGAGAACAGAGATAAATTCGAAAAAGCACTTCAGGAATTGGGGATTCCTCAACCATTGGGGAAAACATCGACTTCAAAAGAAGAAGCGATTGTGATTGCCAACGAAATTGGTTATCCGGTTTTGGTTCGTCCAAGTTATGTTTTGGGTGGACGAGCGATGGAAATCGTTTATACTGAAAAAGAACTTGCGCACTATATGGAAAATGCGGTGGAAGCAAGTCCAGACCAACCAGTTTTAATCGATCGATATTTGACTGGTCAGGAAGTAGAAGTGGATGCGATTTGTGATGGCGAAACGGTTGTTATTCCTGGAATTATGGAACACATCGAAAGAGCTGGTGTCCATTCGGGAGATTCAATCGCTGTTTATCCGCCGCAACATTTGACGGAAACTCAAATCAAAACTTTGGAAGATTATACGATTAGATTAGCTAAAGGCTTGAATGTGATTGGATTAATGAATATCCAATACGTGATTTCCAAAGGCGAAGTTTTTGTGATTGAAGTGAATCCACGTTCGTCCAGAACTGTTCCTTTCTTATCAAAAATCACGGATGTTCCAATGGCAAATCTTGCAACCAAAGCAATCCTAGGAGCGAAATTGAAAGACCTTGGTTACACTTCTGGATTGATTCCGAACAAAGAAGGCATCTTCGTGAAAGTTCCGGTTTTCTCTTTCAGCAAATTGACGAAAGTGGATATTTCTCTTGGACCAGAAATGAAATCGACTGGAGAAGTAATGGGGAAAGATTCAACCTTCGAAAAGGCCTTATACAAAGGCTTGATTGGTGCTGGAAGAAAAGTTCCGACGCACGGTTCCATATTGTTCACAGTGGCTGATCAGGACAAAGAAGAAGCGTCTGAAATTGCAAGAAGATTCCACACGATTGGTTTCAGAATTTGGGCTACGGAAGGAACAGCGAAGTATTTTGAAGAGAAAGGTATTCCGACAAAAATCGGTTACAAGATTGGCGAAGAAGATGTCAATTTGATTGATTTGATTCAAAAAGGAAAAGTTCAATACGTTGTGAATACAACTACCAAAGGAAAACAAGCCGAAAGAGACGGTTTCCAGATCAGAAGAATGTCAGTTGAAAACGGCGTTCCTTGTCTGACCTCGATGGATACGGTTGAAGCTATCCTTAAGGTGATTGAGAGTATGACTTTTAAAATGGAAGCGATGTAGGTTTCAGACTTGATATAAATGAAAAGCGAAAGAATTATTCTTTCGCTTTTTTGTTCGCATTTTCCAGATAATATAAATATGAATTTTCTAAGTCTAATTTTGCTTCGTCAGAGATAATGACTTTAAATGCCATATTTTTCGCTCATTTCGTTCAGAAAAATATTGACTTCTGTATGTTCAGTATATGGTCGTTCTTTTATTTTGGAAAGACTTTCTTTTTGTTCTTCGGAAAGTTTGAAATTTAGATGTTCTTTATTTTTATCAATTTCAGATAAATAGGCTGAAATCCTTTCCAGAACTTCTTTTGGAACCGTTTTTAATTTATCTGTAATATCTTGATATAAAGCTTGATTAGAAATGTTCATCATTATATTTTTATCAAACTTAATAAAAAACTACTATTATACTTTTAATTTAAATGATGTGAAAATTAAAAATTGTAATTTTAATCCAAATAAAAATTATGAAAGCAACAACCATTTTCCTATCAGCCATTTTCGCAACAATACTATTTTCCTGCGCCACAGTTCACGACAGATTGCAAACAGGAACCATCGTTAGAGATTGTACAGGAACTTACCTCAGAGTAGGAGAAAACGAAGATTATCTCGTTTGTAATGCCGATATTCTGGACTCTAAAAAAGACGGCGAAAAAGTGTCGTTGGTTTATGATTACACCAAAGAATGCAAGGAAAGAGACGGCAAAATTATGTGTATGATGTACCACGAGAACAAAGGAATGATACGCGTTAAAAGTGTGAAATAATACAAAAACAAATCCCTCATAATAATATTTATGAGGGATTATTTTTAATTGAGTCTGAAATATGGTGCATCAAAATATTGACTTGGTTTGATGTAAATTCGCTGTGTTTCCGCATCAAAAATCCAATTGAATCTTCTAATCAAGTCGGCTCCGAAATAGCTTGTAGATTGATTTTTAATTTCTCCGCTGAAAAATCCGGCTGACACATCTTTCAAAGTAATGTCATCAATAATTTTTAGCATTGGCAAAATCCCTTGTTTGGTTACGATGCTTTTTCCGGCAGAATTTTTCAATGTTTTTTCGCCTGTTATTTTCAGTTTTTTATTCAGATCTTTCGTGTCCGCAAATTGGTTGTTATAAAGCAAACCGCCGGCATAACCTGATTGTAGAAGAAAATTGGATTCATAAGTTTCATTGTCTATCAAATTCTCACAGGATAAAAATACTTGTCCTTCCTGGTTAGATACATAAGAAACTTCTTTGTAATCCTTGAGGTCAGGAAGTTTGTCATAAATCACAAATTGATTGTTGTCATAATCGATCTGATAAGTTTTTCCTTTGAAAATCCCGGTTCCGATTTTTCCGTCTGCTTCCGGTCCGGTCAGTTCGTTGTCATAGAATTTTACATTTTTCCATTCTAGGTTTCCAATTTTAACCGAATTATTTTCACTGATTTCATTTTTAAAAACAATACTTTTTGCAGGTTTCAGTCTTTCAGGAGAAATAGATGCGTCCTGCATTGCGATTTGGAACATCAAGTCCAGAGAATCTTTGTCATTGACCAGAGCTTTAACAATGATATTATTGTATTTGGTAATTCTAAATGGAATGGTTTCCTGCGCATTAATTGAATTAATGAAAAGAACAGAGAATACAAAGAGAGCAATTTTTTTCAAAGGTTTAAGTTTTCAATGGTTGTTAATCTCAAATTTAATAAAATTAATGATACATTTAGCTTATAATTTCTAGAGAACTTATGATTTTGGAATTGTTGCAAACCCAACTTTCTTGGCAGACAAGAGAACTGAAACGAAATGAATTTCTCAAAACGTCCGGAACGATTGATACCAATGTCTATTTTGTAGCAGAGGGAAGCGTCCGGATTTTTATCGAAGATGGAGATGAAGAGCGAATTATCCGTTTTGGTTATCGAGGAAATATCATCGTTTCTCTGGATTCATTTTTGTCGGGCAAACCTTCGGAATTCTATATTCAGGCTATAAAAGCGTCGACTATGAAAGTGGCTTCTAAAAAGGATTTTTATGAATTTATCAATTCCAATATTGAGAATCTAAAGCTATGGAATTCGATTCTGGAAGATCTGGTTTTACAACAAATCGAACGCGAGAAAGATTTACTGTACAGTTCTCCGAAAATTCGCTACGAAAGAGTTCTGAAACGAAGTCCGCAGTTATTTCAGGAAATTCCGAATAAATATATTGCCAACTATCTAAGGATGTCGCCGGAAACATTATCGAGACTGAAAAAATCTTGACTTCAATCAATCTTTTTATGGATGAAGATTTAGACTTTTGAAAAAAAAATTGACGATGAAAATTCCGATTAAACAATTACTCGACGAACTCAAAACTACGACAAATAATAATCTTGATTTTGCAAAATCTTTGCTTAATCAAAGCGATGAAATGCTGAATTTCAGAACGTCACAAGACAGCTGGAGCATTTTAGAATGTCTGGAGCATCTTAATTTCTATGGACAATTCTATCTTCCTGAGATCGAAAGTCGAATGAATGAAAGCCAATTTCCCACAAAAAAGTCAGATTTCAAAAGTGGAATTTTAGGAAATTATTTCGCCAATATGATGCTTCCAAAAGAGAAACTCAATAAGATGAAAACGTTGAAAACAGCCAATCCAATTCATAAACAATTGAACAAATCTGTTATTGACGAATTCATTAATCAGCAAAATAAAATGCTTGAACTTCTGGAAAAATCAAAAATCATTGATTTAGAAAAAACGAAAACCTCAATCAGTATTTCAAAATTAATTACGCTGAAACTAGGCGATACTTTTCGGTTCGTGATTTATCATAATCTGAGACACGTCAAACAAGCAGACCATATTCTGAAAGTGCTTTGATGTCAAAAAATCGAGATTTAATCTTGTAATTTGATCACAAAATCTTGGTAAGCCTTTTGAAAATTGTCTAAATTTTCTTTACCAGATTTGATGACTTTTCCATTCTTATAAATGTTGTAAGAATTAGTTTTTTTCACATTTTTATTTTGATAATCTAAATTGATTCCATCAGAAATTATTCCCGATGCGTTGGTTTTCAAATAAGTCAAAGCTTTTGGCGCAAATTTTTCAGCATAACTGCCGTAGAACAATTTCAAAAGCGCATCTTCCTCACTGAAAAATTCTCCGATATTGTCAAAAATAGAATCCAGATTATCCAAATCTGTACGGATATTCAGTCTATAAAATAGTTTTAAAGTCTTGTCCGGATTGTCATCGCCAAAAGCTTCATAATTAGTTTTGATGCTCACGTTCTGAATTAAATCGTTGGATAAAGCTCGACTTATTGTAGCGTTTTTTGGTAAATGATTGATGTCAAAATCAATAGATTCCAGAACAATGGCGGGTTTGTTTTTATAGAAGAAAGTTCGGACTTGCTTGTTGTTTTTTAATTCGATTTTAATGACCGAATTTTCGTCCGAAGCGTTAGTAATTTTGATTTCATTGGGTAATTTAGCAAAGATGAGCGCATTGCCATAATTGACAGCCTGCATTGTCACGACGATGCTGTCCAGTTTTCCATTTTTAAATTTCTTGAACGTGCTTCCACTTTCGATTTTCGTTTCTTTGAAATCAGGCGACTCAAGATTCTGTCCAAAAAATAATGAAGCCATCAAAATAGTAATGATTGTTAGAATGTTTTTCATACGATTTTAGTTGCTTCAAGATACAAAATTATCGCTTCAAAAGATTAATACTCACCGTCGCCAAATCAGAATCCGGAAACTTCTTGAAAAGATTCGTGTCCGGCTCCAAACCAGATTCTTTGCAAATTCTGTGGAAAACATCTACTTCTACAATATATTGGTCAGAAAATCCGTGTGTCGCGTCATAAGCTGTGGAAGCCGTCAATCCTAAGTTTTTCGAAGTAATATTTGGCGATAAAGTATGAAGTTCAATCAACAATAATCCAAATTTTTCGACATAAGGTGTCCATTTTTTAAAGTGATTCAGAAGGTTTTCTTCGACATCTTTGTTGGATAATCTTTTTCCTCGGAATGCAAATGCACCCGTTGATGTACTGATTCTGTTAGAATTAATTCCTAAAGTATCTTCCCAAATCCTATTGTGGTCAAGAAAAGTTCGGATGTTGAGCAAATCGCCCAAACCAATGTTATAGTCCGATTGTAAATCTTCCGCGAGCTGTTTCGGATTGCCGATGTCGCCCCAAATCACTTTGGCCCAAATATCATTTTTGATGAGATTGGCTCTCGTGACTTTCAGCGCTGCCTGATTGTAATCGGCTCCGACCAAAAACAAAGGATTTTCTTCCAAATGTTTTCCTCGCAAAGTCTGCCTTTCTATCACCTCATAAAGATGTTGCAAAAGCGCACCGTTTCCGCAACCCATATCCAAAATCCCTTTGGGTTGCTCGTTTAATGGGCGATTGAAAATGTCGATAATAAATTCATCAATCACTTTGAAATAGGTCAAATGTGCACCACCGCTTCCCCAAACATTCATTTCGCGGTTCACGTGGATTTCGTCTTCGCCATCTTCAATTTCACGGATTTCTGAGGCTTTTCCGAAAATCAGTTGATTGAGTTTTGAGAACATTGGAAGATAAGAAACCGTAACGCCATAAGCCGTTGCGCGTCTCGCAAAGAATAATCCTGTTTCTGTGAATTGGAAATTATTCCCTTTCTTAGAAAACCATCCGAGTTCTGAGAGATAATCCAATATTTTACCAAAATATTCCGGATTTTTGTGGAATTCTTCTGCGCTGAAACTAGCTTCCATAAAGTATTTGTGAAACATTCCGCTCATTCCCAGTTTGATGATGATGGGGCCGACCAGAGCACCTTCAATATGCTTTTGGATTTGATAATTGAGAGAAGATTCGTCGACATTTTCATTTAGAAAAGATTTGTATTTCTCAAAAATCTGAATCCATTTTTTGCAGAGATTTTCTGTGAGTTCTTTAGAATTAATGACATCAAAATCTGCCAAAAACTCAGCTAAATCAACATACATATTTTGATGAAAAAAGGCTTCTTCGGTTTTATCATTTTTCGAGATTTTGACAATATTAGATTCATTATTTAAATCATAATTCAAGAAACCTTGGGAAGCTAAAACCCGCAATGCGACATTCAGATAACCTTCGTTAGCTTCAAATTTTTCATTGATTTCGGAAAGTTTCAAATGATCATTATCCAGAATAAAATCCAAGATATTTTTCTTTGACAAAGCCGAAATGACAGGCGCAGTCACGATGCCATCCAAATGTCTGAAAATAGATTCACGAAGTTTTCTCTTATCCATAAAACGGTTGATTTTGTGTTTTGGAAGTTAAAAATTTTTTTCAAAACCAATTGAAATAAGTTATTGAAGATTTATCATATCAAGTTTTAATAAATTTATGAATGTCCTTTTCTAATCGTAATGGTAAATTCAGTAGTGACTTTGTCATTCCGCAGGAATCTCAACACCCTGAAAATAAAGCAGTTTAGATTCCTGCAGAATGACAAGAAAACGTATAAAAATTAATTCAATGCGAGATAATAAACCCAAACTTAATTTAGTTATCTTTAAAACGTTCAAAACAAAATAACTATGACAAAACATCAGCAAAGAGTGAAGGCTGTTTTTCACTTTTTTGATAATAAAGATTTGGTTCTTGGTTTCAGGAAGTTGCTGGATTGTGCGATGGATACTCAGAATATGACTATCTACAAAACCGCAATCGAACTCACGGACTGGAAAGAAAACAATCCCGAAAAGTCGGATGAACTCATCGAAAAATGCAAATCTTTTCTTGTTGAAATTGAGAAAATCGAAGTCAAGGAATATCCTACTGAAATCTCAGTTTTGCAATCTAAAAACATCCAAAAATCTTATGGAAGAAATCGTTTTTCTCTAGGTCCGGTTTCTTTAGAAATCAAAAAAGGACAGGTTTATGGCTTGGTAGGAGAGAACGGAAACGGGAAAACGACCTTGCTTAGGATTTTGGCTAAAGAAATTTCGCATAATCAAGGCGATTTAAATTACAAATTTGATGAAACGCCGAAAGATGAATTCGAGTTGCGAACAAAGCTGGTTTATATTCCTCAACGAACCGAAAAATGGTATGGAAGTCTGAAGGATAATTTGAAATTCGTCTTGTCAAGTTATGGCGTTGAACCTGAAGAAAATGAGATCAGAACGCTGATGATGATTGCGCGTCTTGGACTTTGGAATTACAAACATTTGAAATGGAATGAGCTGTCGTCTGGTTACAAAATGCGTTTCGAATTGGCGAGAACGCTTCTTCGTCAGCCCGAAATTCTGTTGTTGGATGAACCTTTGGCGAATCTCGATGTTCTCGCTCAGCAAGTGATTTTGGAAGATTTGAAGGCGATTGCCAATTCGGTCAATAATCCGATTGCGTTGATTCTGAGCTCTCAGCAGTTGTATGAAGTCGAGAAAATTTCTGATAAAGTCATTTTCCTCAAAAACGGAAAATATCAGGACAACGAAACCAAATCTGAAACCGAAAATCCAAACCTGATTGTGGAAATCGATACAGATAATTCGAGAGAAGATTTGTTGCAGATTTTCCAGCCATTTGCGCTTGAAAAACTGAATTTCAACGGCGGAATTTTCGTGGCTTATTTCAGTCCTGAAACAGAGTTTTCTGCTGTTTTGTCAGCTTTAGGAAATTCGAAAATCCAAGTGACATACATTCGTAATATTTCAAATTCCACACGTCGTTTCTTCGTGGAATAAAAACTTCTGACCAATGCAAAAAATTAATCAAATCAATCAATATTTACTGGAAAGATTTCCCAATATCTGGAACACGAGAATCGTCTGGATGTTACTTCTGGGAATCGCCGTTCATCTCATTTTCTTTTTCATAGGCTTCGTTTCGCACGCGAGTCCAAGCATGTTGCAACATTCAGGAGCTGTGAACGATTATCTCACTTCCGGACTTATTTTTGTCCACATTATTATCTCAGTTTTGATGATTGTCGGCTGGCTTGTTTATATGTTCAAGAATAATGCTTTCAAGAGTTTTTATCCGAGTTCCGGCAGGAAATTGTTCTTTGAATTTCTTCAGTATTTCATCATTGTTTTCGTTTCCACGACGTTTTATTTTTCTTATATGTCGGGTTTCAAACTTTTCATCAATTATAAATATGATGATAAGAAAATGGCGAAAAACATCGATATCATCAACAGAGCCAATGCTTTTCTGTCTCAGGAAATAGAATTGTACACTTTGGAACAGCGGAAATATCCAAAAGAATTTTCGGATTTCTATTGTGAAACGAGCATCAATAAAATTGATAAAAATGGGAAATATTTTGTTTATCACGACAGAGTTTATCAATTTTTCAGTACATATAAAAAAGTAGTTACGGAGCGAAACAGAGATGGGGAATATATTTATCCTGAACAAGAAAAGATAAACGGAATCGGATTGGCTTATTATGAAGATAGCAGAGATGGGAAAACGCGAACGTATTATTTCAAAAAAGCAGTTGTAGATTTATCATCTCTCATCAAATCTACTGCACCGAGTTATTACAATTTCTCTGATGTTTTGTATGATATAAAAAATAATCATTCGAATAATATCAGCAAATACCGTTATGAAAATGGAATTGAAAATGATGAAAATTTGGATGAATTCAAGAAACAAAAAGTCTTTGTCAATCAAAAAACGGCTCAACTTCTTGATAGCAAAAACCCAAAAGCTTTACAGGAATTGTTGCAGAGTTTTCTTGATATTTCTAGAGAATTTGACATTCGAAACAACCTGAATGCCCAAGATTGGGCAGCGATGATTAATCATCCTGATAAATTTGAAGTTAAGAACTTTATCAAAAAATACCAGCAAAAAACGGGTGTTGAATACGACCCGAATAAAGCACCTGATGGACATTATGATTATGAAATAGCTAATGTAGATTCCACAGCAGTTGGTTTGGATAATCAGTTGAATGAAAATGGCGAAATCGTAAAAGACACTGTGAACGTCAGAGACTTTAACCCAAATTTGGACAGAGAGGTTTCTCCTGCGGACTATTTCAAAAAGAATCTTTCAAATTATTACTATTATACAACTGATTTGAAAACGTTTTTGGAAAATGTAGATACAATTAAAAGCAATGATTTCTTCTCGGAAATGATTCATTTCTTTATTTGGCTGGCGTTTGGTTTGAGTGCGTTTATTTTCAGTTTTAGAATTACGAATATCCGTTCGCTGTTGTTCAGTATTGTTTCAGCGGGCGTTATTGTTTTGGCTGTGACGCTCTTTTGCGTGGCATCAGCATTTGTGTTCAATATGACGAGCAAATTCTTTATTTTTTATACGATGTTGATTGTCGGAGTTATCATATTATTACTTCCATTTATCACACTGAAACGCTTTCCCAAGTTATTTTCATCGATATTTATGTTGATATCAATCAATGCGTTTCCGATTTTTATTTGGTTGATTTTAGTCACCATCAATGAACATCAAACAGCAGATTGTTATATTAAAAATATAAATAGCGATAATGAATACAGGAATTGTGTCGGCTTTTTGGATGAGTACGGATACACTTTGAGCTATTTGATTCTGATGGTCTCATTTTTATTTTTATATCTCTACACAAGCTTTATCAAGAAATGGAAAGCACTTCCCGAATAAAAATACTTGTTCATTTTTCGGTTGTTGATGAAGTTTGAAATCCATTAAATTTGTATCAGTTATCAACCATCATTCAGCAATTATGAACCTAAGTTTCGACCAAATGTATCAAGCTTCTTTCGAGAAGAATCCGGACTTCCAAGGCGTGTTTTGGATGGGCGTGAAAACCACTGGGATTTTCTGCCGGCCAACTTGTACAGCCAGAAAACCAAAACCTGAGAACGTTGAGTTTTTTGATAACACAAAAGATGCAATTTTGAAAGGTTACAGACCTTGCAAAGTTTGTAAACCATTAGAAAATCCTGACGAAACTCCAATAGAAATTCAGAAGTTGATGGATGAATTGTCAGTCAATCCTGAACTCAAATTTAAAGATATAGACTTGATAAATCGAAGTTTGGAACCTGCAACGGTAAGACGTTGGTTTTTGAAACACCACGGAATGACGTTTCACGCTTTTCAAAGAACGTTCAAAATCAATTCGGCTTTTAAGAAATTGCAACAGGGCGAAAATGTTTTGGATGTCGCTTTAGAAAATGGTTACGAAAGTTTGAGCGGTTTTAATGAAAGTTTCAAATCCATCATCGGAACATCGCCAAAGAATTCGAAATTGGAAAAAATTGTTGACCTCAAAAGAATCGAAACACCGCTCGGAACAATGATTGCCTGCGCTAATGAGAATGGAATTTGTCTTTTAGAATATTCCGACAGAAAATCATTAGCCAAAGAACTGGAAGAAATATCAAAATATTTTAAAGCGAATGTTGTACAAGGCGAGAATCCTCATTTCAAAACCTTAGAAATAGAATTAGCTGAGTATTTCGAAGGCAAAAGATTGGATTTTACAGTTCCACTTGCTCCTGTTGGGACAGATTTTCAGAAGAACGTTTGGGAAATCCTAAGAACCATTCCGTACGGAACCACCAGAAGTTATCAGCAACAAGCCGATATTCTGGGAAATCCAAAAGCGGTTAGAGCAGTTGCCAACGCCAACGGACTTAATAAAATCTCCATCATCATCCCTTGTCACAGAGTCATCGGAACCAATGGAACTTTGACTGGTTACGGTGGTGGAATCTGGCGAAAACAGAAGCTGTTGGAACTGGAAAAAGCCATACTTTTTTAAATTAATTGAACCAAATGCACAAATAATTGAGCTTTTTTGCAAAACGTTTCATTTTTTCAAATCTCAAATTTGCATTGTCAATAATGACAAACTAATTTAAATTTAAAAAAATGGAACTATCTAGGATAGGTATTTTTCATACCATCATCGGTATTATTGCAATTGTTTCTGCAATCATCGGATTTGTAAAACACAGGAAAATCGATTTGAAACAGCTCACCGGCAAAATTTATTTTTATGGTACACTTGTGACATCGCTCACATCTTTGGGTTTGTTGAAGCACGGTTTCAATCCGGGACATATTTTTTCGTTATTTATTATAGTATTAATTGTGATTGCTTTTTACTTGTCAGAAAAAAAATCGGGCAATTATAAGGCTCGTTATTTTGAAAATTTCCTTCTGTCTTTCAGCTTTTTTCTGTCATTGGTACCAACGGTTAACGAGACTTTTACCAGAGTTCCAATCGGACATCCATTGGCAAAAGCACCAACTGATCCAATCATTGCCAAGACGTTGCTGTTCTTATTAATACTTTTCATTATCGGTTCGATTTATCAGTTTAGAAAACAGCGCGCTATTAAGACTGAAATAAGTTAAAGTAATTTTTGTTTGAAAATAATAATGTTGATGAAAAGCTTTTTGTTTTAAATTTGGTATCAGTAAAACAAACTATGACGCCACAAGATTTAAAAGCTATCGCAACACTTTGGTTCAAGGCTTTCAATGAGCAGGACCTGGAAAATTTGCTGGCTTTGTATGATGATTCTGCGGAACATTACAGCCCGAAACTTAAAATCAAAGAACCGGAAACCGATGGTTTGATAAAAGGCAAAGACGCCTTAAGAACTTGGTGGAAAGACTGCTTCGAAAGATTGCCAACCTTGCGCTACCAAGTCGATAAACTGACTGCGGATTCCGAACAGGTTTTTATGGAATACACCAGAAAAGTCGATGGCGAAGGAGATTTGAAAGTAGGAGAGGTTCTGGAAATCAGAGATGGAAAGATTGTTTTCTCCAGAGTCTACCACGGTTAAGAAGAGACAAGAATCAGGAGACAGGACTACAACCTACCACCTAAAACCTAAAAGCAATGAACACCCAACCCACTTTAGAAAACGATTTCGTACAACTAATTCCTTTGCAAGATGCTGATTTCGAGCAATTATTTGCAGTAGCATCCGACCCCAAGATTTGGGAACAACATCCGAATAAAGAACGTTATAAAAGAGAGGTCTTTGAGAACTTCTTCCAAGGTGCTATGGAAAGTGGAGGCGCTTTCAAAATCGTCGAGAAAAATACGGGCGAAGTTGCGGGAAGTACAAGATTCTACGATTATAATGCTGATGACAATTCCATCTTCATTGGCTATACATTTTACGGTACCAAATTCTGGGGTTCAAAAATGAATCCTCAAGTCAAAAAGCTGATGCTGGATTACATCTTCCAGTTTGTAGATAAGGTTAATTTCCATGTTGGGAAAGATAATATCCGTTCGCAGAAAGCAATGGAAAAGCTGGGCGCCAAGAAAGTAGATGAGGTGAATGTTGCTTATGCTTATGAACCAGAAAGGCTGAATGTTGTCTTCGAAATCACCAAAGAAAATTATCAGATATGAAAAAGTACAGAATCCAGGCAAGTCCATTTGTAGTTCCCACAACTGATGGGAAACTGATAGAAGAACATTGGGGAAACTCTACCAGAAACTCAGAAATCTCCATAGCGCATATGGTTGCACCGCCCAACTGGAGCGAACCACACCAAACGCCGGAGTTCAATGAGTTTACATTGATTATCTCTGGCAAAAAACATTTTGAGATAGACGGAGATTCTGTAATTCTTGAAAAAGGGCAGAGCATAATGATAGAAAAAGGAGCGAGAGTCCGCTACTCCAATCCATTTGCTGAACCTTGTGAATATATTGCAATTTGTCTCCCTGCTTTTTCTATGGATTTGGTAAACAGAGAATAAGCATACTGTTGATAATCACTGATATATTATTTATTGATTGAATATCAATAATATTTTTAATGATATTGTAGGAATGTTGTATTTTTGAGAGGGTTTCGGTTAGCTGGCGAAACTTGCACGAAAACTAAAACAATATTTCTATGAGAAGATCGCTTTACCTATTTGTTATTCTTTTTTCTTCTTACACCGTTTCTTATTCTCAGACTAATCAAGAGATTCAAAAAAACATTATCAATAGTTATGATAGAATTGAGATTGATGATCAGGAGATTGCCAGTATAGATAAGGTTAAAAAACTATCTGATCAATCTGGGAAAATAGGCTTTTCTCAAGGTATTCTGCGAGGTTTGACAATGTTGCAAAAGATTGCGCTGATGCAGGGCGACTATATTCTCTCCGGGAAATATAGTGATAGTGCAGAAGTGCTAGCCAAAAAACTGAATGATTATAATGCTTTGAGTGCTATCTATCTTTATCGCGGTAAGATACACATCATTTTAGACAAATCTAAAGAAGCAAAGATCAACCTCAAAAACGCTCTGCAATATGCAGAAAAGATTGATAACGAGGCAGATCTGCATATACAACTGTGCAGGATATATGCCAATTTAGCAGGGATGTCAGAAGGGACAGGCGATAACAAAGACTGGCGTAATTATACAGTCAAAAGTCTCAATGCAATAGAAACCACTCCGACACGTTATCTTACGGAGTATCAAAAATCGAAATATTATTATCTCTATATTTTCGAGTTGATGAATATGGGGAATTATTATGGCTATGCTATAAATCCTCCGAAACCGGACTTGGCAGAACCTTATTTCAAAAAGATAATGATGTTTGAAAAATCGGCTCCAGAGTATTTCAAAATATTAGATTTGGAAGCTTACGAATCTTTGAGCCGTTTTTATCTTGTGAAAGGAGATTATAACAAGGCGATTGATTATGCTCAAAAACTCTTAGTAATTGAGAAATTTAAAAGTAATCATCGAGAGAGATTGATGGCATACAGAAACATCAAAGATGCGTATCGCTTTCTAAAAGATGATGCTCAGGAAAACAAATATCTAAGATTGTACACAAAACTTAATGATAGTATCACATTTGCCGAGAAAAAGGCCATTGTGGACCAGTCCAGAGTTGAAATCAAAAAGGCTGGCGTTAAGAATGAACAATCGAAAAAGACATTCCTGTTCATCGGCGGGATCATTGTATCATTTTTTGCTTTGGGAGCCTGGTTGTTTGTGCGCAGGAATAACAAAATAATGCGTAAGAATTATGAACAGATGATCATTAAGTTGAAGAACGAAGCAATTTTACAATCCATAGAAACCAATGAAAGTATTGATGAACTGAATGTTGATAATGAAGTAGAAGCCGGGACGATTGAAGAATCTGAACTGTCTGCTAACAGAAACCTGATTTCTACTGAAACAGAAATTCGACTCTTGAAGAAATTGTCTTTCTTTGAAAACTCTGGCAGGTTCCTGAGAAAAGATCTTACCATTGGGATGCTTTCTGGTCAGTTGAATACCAACTCAAAATACCTTTCAGAGATCATCAATAAAAACAAATCCCAGAACTTTAGTAACTATATCAATAGCCTAAGGATCAATTATATTATCCATAAACTTTATAATGAGCCGAAGTACAGAGAGTACAAAATCAGCTATCTGGCGGAGGAGTGCGGCTTTGCATCACCTCAGGTTTTTGTGCTGGCTTTCAAAAAGATCAACGGTGTTACTCCTTCTTATTTTATCGATAGTCTGAAGCAGGACCATACTTTGGTATATAACTAATATTATACGTTGAGCTATTTACGAGGACTACTGGATTTTAGTATTGCCCGTAACTAATATTTAGTACCGAGGCTAACTAATACTTAGTACCGAGGCGTACTAGAGTCTAGTACCGAGGCGCACTAACAGTTAGTACCGTTCGTACTAAAACAATGTCTCGACTACAAGACGGTTAGGACTTTGTCCAATCCAATGATCCGGGGCTGCTTTAGCTGTTTTTTGCTGCCTGTATATTGCGTAGCCAGCTCCAACCGATAAGTGCCCTTTGCGAGATTCGGGATGATGATAATGAGTTCCGAAGGTTTGTTCACGGCGATGTCGTTTGTGTTGGCTTTCGTGCGCGCTCCCGTTGTGGTGTTCACGAAGTAGATGCCGTTGTCAGGATTCTCGCCTACGATTTTGATTTTGCTTCCGTGGATTTTCAGGTTGCGGTTGGGCGTCAGGATGTCGTTGATGCTCCCGCTGTTCACATCCGTAATTTGATGAATCACATTGGTCACCTCCGCCAGACCCACGATATCCACTTCGATACCAGGAATCAATGCTCTGAGTTTCTCCCCTTGAGTAAACTGAAACAGAATGCTGTGCTTCTCGGTATCAAAAGAGTCCTGTAAACTGTTGAAGGTGCCACGAATCTGCGTCCCAGCGGTGAAATAGCCCGTGTTGATAGAGTAGCCGTCGCACAATTGGTACGCCATCTCTTTCAGAAACAGCTCCGTGGCGTGCTCCATCGCAGATGCTGTAACCTCTGCTCCGCCACGGCTGATGGCTATTTCACAGATTTGTTTCACGTTCAGAGACTGCTCGCTCACGGTGCGGGCGATGTAGTCATTTGGGTTGTCTTTGGTGAAAACGTTATCGTAGAGATACGCTTTGATTTTGTGTAATGTCTTCATTTGTGTTTTTGTTTTTTATGTTGATGAAATTCTATACTGTCAATTGTCTTTCATAAATAATGACTTGATTATATTAAAGTGCTCCAGAGGAGCTAAATATTTGTAGAAAATATAAGTGAATGATTGATTTTCAGTGCTGTAGGTACGGCAATAATGTATGAAATTACAAAACCAACTCCTCGAACAATCTCTCAAACGTCTTGTCCAGATCGAGACTGGCACCCGGATGAGGTCTCGAAGTCTGAATGATGGAGCTCTTCACCGCCGTCAGCCATCGGAAACGCTCCGGAATCTCGAGCTGGGCAATAGACCCCGCCGACTTCTCGCCTTTGGCAATGCTGACGAAGGATTCCAAATGCCGCTTCACATCATCATAATCCAGTTGGGAGTGGATGGCGCGGAACTTATCCTCACAGAGATGGATGCGCACCGCAATATATTTCGCTCTCTTGGAGAATAATATCAATCCGACATTGAAGAACTCCTCGCGCTCCGGCTTCGGTACCAGGCGGATTACCGCGTACTCATATAACTTTTGCTCTTGCATTTTTGGCTTCATTTAAAAAGTTATCAGAATGGTCACGTCTCAGAATCAGGAATTGGTAATACACCTCCTTGATTTCGGTTGGGTTAAGGTCTGTGTCGTTCCACTGCAACCAGTCTTCGGGTATCAGTTCTACAATCTCCCGCAAAACCTCGTCCGTCAATATGGCTTTGAATTTTGAATTCACATCATCCAGTTCAGAAGCTTGAGGCAACAACACGTGGTCTTTGATCATCACAAACGGGCTCACGGCATTCTTCTCCCAGTTGTCCCAGTTATGATGGAAGTAGAGGGAAGCGCCATTGTCTATCAACCACAGTTCCTGATGCCACATCAGCATATTCGTATTGCGGAAAGTACGGTCGATATTGGTGAGGAAAGCATCCAGCCAAACAATCTCCGACGATAGTTTCGGGTCGATTTTCACTGCGCCCGGGTCATAAGTAATGGCGCCGGAGAGATAATGCAGAGCGAGATTCAGCCCGCAACTGTTTTTCAATAGGTCTTGGATTTCTTCATCAGCCTCGCTTCTCCCGAAGTCCTCAGAAAGATTGGCAAACACCAGCTCCGGAATACGGAAACCCAACACCTGTGATACTTTTCCTCCGATTAACTCAGAGATTAAAGCCTTCACACCGTGTCCCGCCCCACGGAATTTCAGCACATATTTGAAATCGTCGTCTGCCTCTGCCAAAGCCGGCAAAGACCCGCCCTCCCGCAATGGCAGGATGTAGCGCGTGACGGTAACTGTTCTTAAAGGTAGGTCCAACTTGTAATTTTTGGTAAAAATAAGGATTATTAAAGAATTGGACGGGCTTGGAAGAGTCGTATTTCGGAACAAGATATGCCACTTTCAGAACATTTTTAATTGGACGAGAATAGAAGATTATAAATTTGAATCTTATATCGTTAATATTTGAAAACGACCGAAACTTCATTTGTTTATCTTTGTTATACGGTGAAAATATATTCTAGTTTTTTTCTGTCTTTTTTGTTTGTTTTTTGTTTTGGGCAAGAATCTTATCAGTCATTGGAAAGAAATCTCGATCATAAAATCCGGAGTTCTGATTATAGTTCTGCTTTGGAACTGATTAATAAAAACAGGGAGCATTACAATAATGCTGAAAAGATAAATCTCGATGTTTCAAAAGTCAAAATCCTGACAGAGTTGGGACTTTATGATGAAGCTTTCAAACTGTCTCAAAATCTGATTGATTCTAAACTGACGCCTGAACAACAACTCAAAATTCATATTGAGCGAGAACTGATTTTTGAGATCAATGGAGATGACAAAGCCTGTAAAAAAGAGATTGATAAAGCGGAACAAGTACTCATAAAACATCCTGAGCTGAAGCCTAAAAACTACACTCATTTTCTGATTAGGAAATCATCTTATTACAGAGTGAATGGTCATGGTGAAATTGCTTTTAAAATAGCAAATGAAGCAAAAAAATATGCACTTTTAGTAAATGACCAATTTTATCTTCCTGATGTAGAATTGATCCTGGGATTAGGAAACCGTAACAATCCTGAGAAAAGGTTAGAGCATTTTCAGCGTGCGCTTTATCTCTATAAAAAGCTTCATCACAACGAGGCAATCAATTCTATGTATAATAATATTGCGGTATTTTATACTTCCGAAAAGGATTACACAACTGCGAACATCTACGCAGATTCTGCCATCGCCAATTCTTCCAGATCCAATGTTTTGAATTATAAAGGGGATATCTTCCAGCAGAAGAGCGAGATTATGGAAAAGCTCAACCAGCCCGATTCGGCTTTGTATTATTATAAGATAGCGTCTGACTTCTATCAAAAATACAATAATGAACAGCGGGATCTGAAAGTGAAAGAACTGGGCATTCAATACGATTTTGAAAAGGAACAATCGGAGAAAAAACAGCTTCAGAAGAATATTAATAATACCAGAAAACTGAATGTCACACTTTTCATTTCTATTTTAATCTTATCATTTTTTCTTTGGCTGATCCTCAAGAATAAGAAAAAGATAGAAGTCCAGAAACAAAAAATATCAGAAAATAATGACGCTTTGAAGCTTAATCTGGAAGAAAAACAATTCCTTGTTCAGGAACTGAATCATCGTGTGAAAAATAATCTGGCTGTGATCCTGAGTCTTATCGATCTTCAAAAAGATCAGGCTGAAAATACAGATTATAAACACCGCTTCGAAGATCTTCATCAGCGGATCAAAACTATTATGATGGCGCACGAGCTGTATTCTTACAATGTCAATCATAACGATAATGCATTGATAGAAGTGCAGGACTTCATTAGCAAAATATTTGAAACCCAGCATCAGAGTTCAAATAGGAATTTCATTTTTAATATTGACATCAAGAGCATCTCTTTGAAAGTTGATAAAGCTTTGCCTTTCGGATTGATCATCAATGAACTCATTACGAATTCCATCAAGCACGCGGATTCGGAAAGATTGATCTTGGATTTGACTTTAAATCTGATTAATGAAAATATTGAGGTCAATTATTCAGATAACGGAACTGTTTTCAATTTTGATCCGGAGAAAGAATCGCTTGGAATTTTCATTATCGAAGGAATGATCAAACAATTGAGAGGAACTTACACGAGAGCAAATTCTAACTACAAAATTACTTTCCACAATGATTGAGAACAAACACAGAATACTGATTGTGGAAGATGAGGTTCTGATTGCCTATTCTATTAAGAAAATGCTTGACGCCAACTTCCTTTCCGAAATCGCCAACGATTATGATGAAGCCAAACTATTGCTTTCGCACAAGGTTTTTGATCTTGTTCTGATCGATATTATGCTTTCGGAAGGCAAAACAGGTTTGGAACTGGCGCATTTCATTAATGAAAACATTTCGATTCCCTTTATATTCACTACAGCTTTGACAGATCCTGATACACTGGAAAAAGTGACCACTTTGAAACCTTCAGCTTATCTTTCCAAACCTGTGGAAAGTGTAAATCTGGTTACTGCGATCAATCTGGCTTTAGCCAATCAGGACCGGGTTTTTAAGATTGAGATCGGGAAGCAGACCTATTACATTCAGTCTAAGGATTTTCTCTATGCAGAGACGGATCATATCTATGTGGAATTGTTTTTGAGATCAGGCAAACATCAGCTTCTTAGAACTACGATGTCTCGTCTGGAAGAGGTTTTTCCAACCAAATACTTTCGGAGAATCAACAGAAGTATTGCCGTCAATCCTTACCATATTTCCAAGATCGTGAATGATAAACTTTACATAGAAGATAAGGTTTTCAAGATCTCCAAGAATTTCTGATCTTCTTTTCAGAACAAAAAGTCAGCGTTTCAGAACAAATTTTATACTAAGCTTTACTGTCTTCATAATTTTATTGAATGAATGATGAATCGTTTGTTACTCCATATCAATCTATCAAAATGAAATTATGAAAGCACTTTTATCTTTGTTCGTCTTATTGTTTACTGCCATTTTTGCAGATGCGCAGATTTCGCCAAATCTCAATGGTATCGTGTATGTTAATCTTAATGTAATTGCAGGTAGCGAAACTGGTTTTTCCTGGTCCAATGCATCCAGAGATTTGAAGCAAGCCATTTCTGCCGCCAATACGAATACCAATATCAAAGAAATCTGGGTGGCAAAGGGAACTTACTATCCTTCGGCATCATCAAACAGAGATGATTTCTTTTACATTACCAGGAATGATCTGAAAGTTTACGGTGGTTTTGCGGGTACAGAAACATCGCTAAGTCAAAGAAATATTATGGATAATGTAACTATTCTGAGTGGTAATATCGGCAGTCCAGGCTCGGCAAGCGACAACAGCTATCACATTATGATCATTGATGCTATTAATAATGCAATTGATAACTCTACACAGATTGATGGTTTTACATTCCAGGATGGAAATGCAAGCGCAGGTTCTCTTTTGAATAATTATTTCCCAAGATACACAGGAAGTGCTATTTTGGTTTATCCTTCTATCGCTAATAATTCACCTTTGATTTCTAATAATATTTTCAGGAACAATACGCAGTATCAGGTTGGAGCTTTAGCAATTGAATCCAATACTTCCGGGACAAATGCTACCAAAGTCGTTAACTGTACTTTTAATAATAATTACGCAATGTACGCAGGAGGAGCGATAGACGTTTTCAACCATTACGGAACTGCTCAGAATGTGGAAATCACAGATTGTCTTTTCGAAAGTAATATGGTTGATAACTATTCACAAGGTGGAGCAAACGGAGGATTGGGAGCAGCAATTTTCACTTACGGCGTGAATCAGGTTTTGGTCAACAGAAGCAAGTTCATTAATAACAAAATTGGGACTTATACGCAATATGCCGGAACATATAAGGGAACAGCTATCGCAGCGAGACAAGGTTCTGAAGTTACTGTTGTCAATAGCTTGATCTATTCTGACCAGATTTATATTCCGTTTTATAACAATGCTTCATCTCTTAGTTTTGTTAATTCCACAGTTTACAATCCGGATGGCGGAACCATTTTATCAACAGTTTCTCCAGTTCTTAATTCAATTCAAAACTCAATTTTCTGGATGGGTGGTAATTCAGCTAATACAATCGATGGTGTGGGAACGACTGTTGTCGCTAATAATTCAATCGTTTTTCCTAAGTATAATGTTACTTTGAATGGTTCTAATAATTATACTTCCAATCCTTTATTTGCTAATGTTTCAATCAATGATTTTACTTTAAATTCTTCTAGTAACGGCATTAACAAAGGCAACAATTCTTTTTATAATAGCACCAAATATGGAGATTACGATTTAGCCGGAAACACAAGAATTCAGGAAACGACGATTGATATCGGAGCTTTTGAAAAACAGATTACGTTATCATCTTCGGATATTATTAACGAAAAAAGCGTTCGCATCTATCCAAATCCTGTGAAAGATATTTTGAATTTCACTACTCAGGATCGGATCGTAAAAGTAGAAATCATCTCGATGGATGGTAAAAAAGTATTTGATAAAAATATGAATGACGAGAAGAAAATTAATATTCAAAATCTTCCTAAAGGTTTGTATTTGATCAATATTCTTACAGACAAATCATCACAGCCTGTGAAATTGATTAAAGATTAAAACTGAATATGATTTTTCCAATGAAAGTCATTACAATTAATGTGATGACTTTTTTTATGTTTAGGCACGAATCCTTACTTTTGAAAAAAATAAACAATGTCCAGCTTTATAGACTTCGGAATTGCTCAAAAACAATATCACGGAATGAACAGAATCACGCAGCTTTTTAATATTAAATATCCAATCATCCAGGGCGGAATGATCTGGCATTCAGGATGGAGGTTGGCTTCGGCAGTTTCCAACAATGGCGGATTGGGATTGATTGGTTCTGCAAGTATGTATCCTGATATTTTAAGGGAGAATATTCAGAAATGTAAAAAAGTGACGGATAAACCTTTCGGTGTCAACCTCGCTTTGCTATACCCGAATATCGATGAAATCATCAACATCATTCTGGAAGAAGACGTAAAAATAGTCTTCACATCCGCGGGTAATCCGAAAACTTATACTGAGACTTTGAAGAAAGAAGGCATCAAAGTCGCCCACGTGGTTTCCAGCGTGAAATTCGCTGTGAAATGTCAGGAAGCTGGCGTGGATGCCGTGGTAGCAGAAGGTTTCGAAGCAGGAGGACACAACGGACGAGACGAGACTGCAACACTTTGTCTCATCCCGAATGTCAGAAGACACATTGATATTCCATTGATCGCAGCTGGAGGAATCGGTCTTGGAAGTCAGATGAAAGCCGCGATGATTTTGGGTGCAGACGGCGTACAGATTGGCTCCCGTTTCGCCGCAACAGTCGAGGCTAGTTCACATGAGAATTTCAAAAATAAAATCGTTGAACTGAAAGAAGGTGACACGCAACTGACTTTGAAGGAACTAGCGCCAGTGAGATTAATTAAAAACAAATTCTACCAAGATTTAGAACATCTCTACGAGTCTGGCAGAAATGTTGAAGCCTTGAAAGCAACCCTCGGACGAGCCCGTGCAAAACTCGGAATGTTTGAAGGTGATTTGGTGGAAGGCGAACTGGAAATCGGGCAAGTTTCCGCATTGATAGATGAAATTCTCCCCGTAGAAAAAGTTTTCCAAAACTTAATCAAAGAATTCAACGAAGCGAAAGTAGAACTCACTTTGTGAGAAGAACAAGATAAAAGGCAAAAGAGTAAAGTTTGAAAGCTTTCGAGAGCCTCAATCTGATAAGTTTTAAATGAAAAGTAAAATTGCCCATCATTTATAATTCATCATTAATCATTTATAATTAAAAAACGTGTTTTCAAAGCAAGAAGCGCAACAACTTAAAACAGAATTCTGGACGGCTTTCGGAAAAGCTTTCCCGAGAAAATGGCTGTTGTATGATACCAAAATCAAGGATTTCTCTTTCAAGTTTTACGCAGACAACAAAAAAGCTGAGGTTTCGCTGGACATCGAAATGAAAGATGAACTGTTCAGGAATGCTTATTACGAAAAGATTTGGTCGTTGGAATCAATTTTGGAAAACGAGATTGGAGCATTTACAAAAGATGAATTTTATGTTTTGGAGAACGGAAAAGTCATCAGCAGGATTTGGGTAGAGAAATCGGGTGTCAGCATTTTTAACAAGCAAACCTGGCCGGATATCTTCGAATTCTTTTTAGAGAAAATGGATGCTTTTGAACGTTTGTTTTATGAATATGAAGATTTTATAAAGGATGTCTGATGGGAGTGAGATGTTAGAAGTAAGACGCACTTTCAACATTAATCAAATTTTCCCTCAAATATTATTTTCAAATCTGCAATCATTAAGCTGAACAAAATTTAATTTTTTACTTTTTTACATTTAATTTGCAATGAAAAACATTACCATAAAAGCCCACGATTTCTTCGAATTATTAAAAATAAAAGGTGAATCTATGTGGGATATTTTCGCACAAATGATAGATGGCGAGGAAAAGGAAATTGGTTTTACAGATGAACACGACCAATACATTTTCCATTATATTTTACCAAAAACGCTGGAGAAATTACAAGAAGATAAAGAACTTTTTGCGAAAGAATATGCAGAAAAATTGTCAGGACTTAACTAAATTTTTCTTCCATTCAAAATAACCGACAATAGCCATTGCGGTAAAAATAAGGTATTGCAAAGCGGTAAACCCCAGACCTTTATAAAGCATCATTGGAACACAAACGATATCTGCAACGATCCAAAACAGCCAGTTTTCGAGGTTTCTTTTGGCCATAAAATACATCCCAACAAGAAATAAAGAAGTGGTAACAATATCGGTGTAGTTTGCCCAATCCAAATGATAAAGGCCTAGTTTTATGCCATCCATTGAAAATTGATTATCAATAATTGGTTTGAAATAATAAATCAACCCAACAAAAAGCAAACTGCCGACGAAAAGCAAACTGCCAAAACTCCAATCATTCTTATTTGCTTTCTTAACTTCTACGTGGATGTGATCTTCCGAACTTTTTGACCACAAAATCCATCCATAAACACTCATCACGCTGTAATAAACATTGATGAGCATATCTCCCAAAAGTCCAAAGACAAACATAATATAGATGAAAAGTACTGTGGAAATAATTCCTGTTGGGTAAACCCAGATGTTTTTTTTGATAGAAAAGTAGACGCTAAGTAATCCGAATATTGTCGCAATCACTTCTAAAACAATCAAATAAGTATCGTAAGATTGGTATTGCGCAGTGAGTTCTTGTAGGAAATTCATACCATCAAAGATAATTATTAATGTTCAAATTTGGCTTGGCTTATTAATAATTAATACAGATAAGTAAAATTAATTAGTTAAAAAAAGTTAATGAAAGCATTTTTTTAATATTTTCGTAATTCAAAAATAAATATAGAAGAAAGCCCCCTTTAAATTTTTGGGGATAAAAAAATTTTAAATTATGGCAAATATTTGGATTAAGAAACCAATGGAAGCGTACGAAGCAGACATCAAAAAGAGTCAGCTGAAGCGTGTATTGGGTAAGTGGAGTTTAACGGCTATTGGAATTGGTGCTATCATTGGAGGTGGCATTTTTGTTTTGACAGGTACAGGCGCATATTACAATGCCGGTCCTGCTTTGGCACTTTCCTTTGTGGTTGCTGGTATTGCGTGTGTTTTTGCGGCGCTTTGCTATGCAGAATTTGCTTCCATACTTCCTGTAGAAGGTTCTGCTTACGCTTATGCTTACGGCACTGTTGGAGAAATTTTCGCCTGGATTATCGGTTGGGGATTGATTTTGGAATATGCAATGGGTTCTATGACGGTAGCCGTTTCGTGGTCCGGATATTTCGGGAAACTGCTCAAGATGTTTGGTTTACATTTACCATATTGGATGACCACAGATCCTGGAACAGCCAATAAAGCCTTTGGAGAAGCGACTTCTCAAATTGCGAAAGGAGGTTTACCATTAGAAAAATTACAATCTTTTCAAGATACTATCAATAACTTCAATGCGGCACCAGAGCTTTTCAATATGAAATTGTTCCTGAATCTTCCAGCATTGGTTATCGTTTTATTTGTGATTTCGATTTTAGTTAGAGGAACGAAGGGTGCAGCAAAAGCTAACAACGCGATTGTAATCTTAAAAGTTTCAGCCATTATTTTCGTGATTATAGCAGGTGTATTTTTCATCAATGTAGATAACTGGACGCCATTTATTCCAGAAGCTACAACAATCATCGAAAACGGAAAAGCAGAACCAGCTTACGGTTATAGCGGAATTATCGCCGGTGCAGCCGCTATTTTCTTTGCTTATGTTGGTTTCGATGCCGTTTCCACGCAGGCTGGAGAAGCGATTAATCCTAAGAAAGATGTTCCTTTTGCCATCATCACATCATTGGTGGTTTGTACGGTTTTGTACATTTTGGTTTCTTTGGTTTTAACTGGGATGATGCACTACACAGATTTCAATCCACTGGGTAAATATCCGGATGCTATCAAAGCGCCGGTAGCTTACGCATTCGATATTGCGGGGCAAGCTTGGGCAGGTTACATCATCACCATTGCTGCTACAGTAGGATTGATTTCCGTACTAATGGTAATGATTATGGGACAATCCAGAATTTTCCTAGGGATGTCAAAAGACGGTTTGATTCCTTCTACATTCTCAAAAGTAGATGCGAAAGCCGGAGTTCCAAAAAAGAATTTATACATTTTAGGAGCCGTAATTGCGGTCGTAGCAGCCTTCACACCGATTAACGATTTGGCGCATATGACCAGTTTCGGAACTTTGTTTGCCTTCACAATGGTTTGCGTAGCCGTTTGGATTCTTAGAAAAAAAGAACCGAATCTTCAAAGAAACTTCAGAGTTCCAGCTTTGCCACTGATTGCAACTTTAGGGATTTTGATCAACGTTTATTTGATTTTCAACCTAAGTCCGGAAGCTCAAAAATATTCAATCATCTGGTTGGCGTTGGGCTTCGTGATTTATTTCTTGTACAGTAAGAGAAATTCGAAACTTCAGAACGGAGGATTTGGAGAAACTTTTAAAGCAGAGCAAGAGCCTTTACAAGACGTAGATATCGACATTGATAACAAAAATTAATAATACAAATTCCGCTTTAACGAGCGGAATTTTTTTTGGAGCTTATTGACTTTGTCGAACTGTTATTTCATTTTTTTATTAGGAGCTGTTTGACTTCGTTGATTGCTTTTAGGAGCAATTCCCGCTTTCCACTATATCTTTTTTGTTTATGACCATTTTATTATCAATAGAAATTAAAAATAAAACAAAAAAGGATGCCGTTGCAATCGGGGCTATGGGATCGGTCTGTCAAATCAAACTTTGTCAATAAATATCAACATTACCAAACTTTCACTAATTTTATAAAATGAAAAAACTAAGCTTCCTTTTCTTGCTGATTTCAGCATTTTTCTTCTCTCAAAAATTCAAAATCGATACATTGCTGGCGGATAAAATCAGCATCCGAGCCATTCAGCTTTGGGACGGAAGAGTTTGGTATTCGGGAACGGATTCTAAGTTTGGGTTTATAAATATGAATGATAAAGCTGACAAAAAACAAATCAAACTTTCTGACAAAAAGTTACAATTCAGAACGCTTGCTCAGAATAAAAAGAACTTCTACGCAATCAATATCGAAAGTCCAGCTTATTTTTTTCAAGTTGATAAAAAAACTTTACACTTCAAAGTTGTTTTCAATGATAATGATTCAACGGCTTTTTATGATGCTTTAAAATTCACAGATAATAACTTTGCATTAGCATTTAGCGACCCATCAGCAAATCAGAGGCTGAATATTTCTCAAACTCGAAATGCCGGAGCAAATTGGATTAATTGTAAAAATTGCAAAGATTTTCCTTATTTGGAAAAAGGTGAAGCAGCCTTTGCTGCAAGTAATACTAATATTGCTTCTTTCGGAAATATAATTTGGATAGCAACAGGAGGCTCCAAATCGAGAATCTATAGAATGAAAAATCGAGATTGTAATTGGAAAGTTTTTGAAACTCCTTTTACTCAGGGAACATCTTCCCAAGGCATTTATTCCATAGATTTCTACGACAAAAATTTTGGAATCGCAGTTGGCGGAGATTATACAAAACAAACTGATAATATCAACAACATCGCAACAACCAATGACGGCGGACAAACTTGGCAAATCCAAGCCGGCGGACAAAATGCAGGTTATATGACCTGCGTGAAATTCCGACCAAAAACCAAAGGAAAACAAATCGTTGCAATCGGTGACCAACACATCAGCTTCTCTTCAGATTACGGGAAAACCTGGACAAAAATCTCCAACGAAAAAAATCTCTACGCCTGCGAATGGGCAGATGAAAATACTTTAATCTTAGCAGGAAAAGATAAAATTATAAGATTGAAATTCGATTAAGAAAAATCAATTTTCTTAGCTATCAAGGATAATTTATGGCTTTGTCCAACTCTACAGGATTATTATATTTTTTAATAACATTACGCAATTGATTGTTGATTTCTCTCTGATTTTGAGAGTTAACTACTGTTCCATCATTCAAAAAGAAATCTTCATTTTTTGAATTACCAATTCCGTTTTTGATGAAACTGACAGGAGATTCGTAATAATTCAGTTTCATTGCTATGTATTTTGTCCAATTTACAGGGACGCCCATCTGTTTAGACATTTCTATGAATTGATTCTCTTCCGGATTTACGATCTTTTCAGATTTTGCCAATTCAAAACGGTAATTGTTTTTATCATCAGACAATTCGATAATTAGACCCGGCAAACCGTGAAATTTATGTGGACCTTCGGGAAAAGGTAAATTGGTTGTGAACCAAGCATTCCATTGTCTTCCGCCCCAAGTTGTAGTCGCTTTTTGTAATGTCAAATTTTTAATCTGCTTCTTCTCATCGGTCAATTTCCAGTTTTGGTGGTTTTCAGATTTTAAATTCAGAACCGTGTTTTCTATCAGGTCGTATTCCTCAAACCGATTCGTCCCAATCTTGTGAGCGATGATGTTAGAAGTGTTTAATTTCATATCCTTAGGAAAAGGAATATTATTGTTAATCAATGAGTCTGCGAGATAAAAATCCCGAGTGTAGAAAAGCGTTTCAGACTTGTTGATGTCCAAGATGTAATTCTCCTTCACAGTAATCTCAGAAGTAGAATCTTTTTTATAAATCACATCATAAATGAAACGATGTGTCTGTGCCTTTGCAAAATTGGCAAGCATTGCCAATGCTAAAAAAATATTAATCCTGTATTTCATTTGATTTTTCATTGATGAATTCTTCCTCTTCTTTTGACAATAGTATTTCGCCTTTATCTGGGCTTACTTTCAAATCATTCCAATATGCTTGGTTAATTTTTACAGGATTTTGAACTCCTTTTGAATCCGATTTTTCAAAATTTTTGAAGATAATTTCCCTCGCAGAGCGATTTTCAAAGGTCTTGTCACCAACGAAGGTTTTCAAATTTTCTACCACAAAACCAATTTTCGATGGTACATATCGGTCTCCATTTTTATAATAATCAAAAGTTAGGATTCCATCTCCCAATTGTCGCAGATAATCCACACCATCTTCATCTTTCAATGCGAAAGGTTTGGTAGAACTTTGATTGAAATGTAAGTCAAAATGCGTGATGGCTTTGTCTATTTTATTGTACAAAATCCGTCCTTTGTAAATGTGTGTAGAATCCAATTTGATAAGAAAAGAAATGTCTTGTTCCGTTCCATTATCGTCCAATAATTTTCCGGATGTTTTTGCTTTTTTCAATTTAGCAAAATTTAAGGTTCGGGAAAGTTCAAAACTTAAGAATAAATCTCCGATGTTATCGTGAGAACTATTCTGTTTCTTCATTTTGATTTTATTCTCATAACTTTCAGTTTTCAGATAGCGCAAATCATCTATCTGAAGTTGTACGAATTTGTCAAACTTGTCGTTGAAAGCATCTTTGGCATTGTAATAACCATCTTTACTCCAGAATTTTCCATCGGCAATCATCAGAAGTTTCATCTGATTGTTTTCAAAAGTTCTTTGTTTTATCCTGATGTCATAAAGTTGAGAATCGTCATAGTAGATTTTAGAATAATTATCGTTGACATCTTTCAATAATTTTTTGATATCAATGGAAACAATTTTGACTTCATCAATATTTTGATATTTTGGCTTTAACCTAATTGTCGGTTTGTAATTTTTTACAGATTCTGACAAATAGCCCATTGCGGAAATTTCTTGTTTGTCGCTATTTTCTGGTAAGAGAATGTAACCATCTTCATTGGAATAATAAACATTTTGGCTGGAAATGATTCTCGCATTAGGAATCGGTTTTGAAGTTTCAGAATCTAAGATTTGCACTTTTTGCTGAGCGAAAAACAGAATCGGAAATTGTAAAAGAAGAAGTATTAGTTTTTTCATAGAAAATGGTTTTAATTTTTTATAAAAATACTTTAAATACAACGCTTCCTGTTATAATGAATTACTAAAATTGATTCTCTAAATGTTAATTTAAAGTTAGAATTTGATGAATTAGTATTGATGTCAAATTCAACAATTTCAGAATCCCTATTTTTGCACCGAATTAATGAAAATTGACAATAGAATTTAGAAGATGAAGAACACGGTTATTTTTGATATGGACGGCGTGATTGTAGATACAGAACCGCTTCACAAAAAAGCTTACTATCAGCATTTTGGCGAATTGAATATCGAAGTTGACGCAGAATTATTCTCAAAATTCACTGGAAAATCTACTAAAAATGTCTATCAAATGATAAAAGATATTTTCGGAATCGATACTCAAGTCGAAGAATTAATTCAAAGAAAAAGAACCATTTTCTACGGTTTGTTCGATTCTGACCCAGCATTGAAATTGCTAGACGGCGTAGAAGTTTTGATTAATGACCTTCATTCTGCCAATTTTCAGTTGATTTTAGCATCTTCAGCCGCAAAATCCACTATTGACAGAGTTTTCAAAAGATTCAATTTATTTCCCTATTTTTCACATCTCGTAAGTGGCGAAGATTTCCCGGAATCAAAACCAAACCCAGCGATTTTTATCGAGGCTCAGAGACTTTCAGGAAATGATAAATCCAATTGCATTATCATAGAAGACAGCACCAATGGGATTTTAGCAGCGAACGGCGCAGGAATTTTTTGTATTGGTTACAAAAGCGAAAACAGCAAAAATCAAAACTACGAAACGGCAGATTTGATCATTCAGCATTTTGATGAATTGAAGGTTGAAGAATTAGAATTACTTTAAGAAATCCTCTTTTTGTTGGAGGATTCTACCCATTCATCGTTTTTGCAAACTGTACAAACACTTCCATTCCCAGAATCAAATTCCTCAGTGTGACCACAAAATGTACAAGAATAATGTCCGTTTTCTTGAAAGATTTTGAAAGATTTATCTAATGAATTGGGCATTATCGGCAAGCCATATTTGATATCCTTGTCCTCATAGTAGAAGACACTTATTTCGCCGGAAATTTCCTCAATTGCCTTTTCAATTTGACCAAGATGTGAGACACCTTTCAATCTCAATTCAGCAAAAAATTCATCTTCGCCTAGGGTTTCTTTTTTGAAATCATTGATGCAGAAAACGCCTTTGTCTATAAGGCAAATTGGCTTTCCTTCTACCAATTTTTCAAAGCTTTTACTTTTCCCAATAAAATATGTGATGACTGAGTAAAGACTGATAATCATTGTGAAAACCACCAAAGCCGGCATTATTCCAACATCTTTGTAAAACATCGGGTCGCCAGCTGCAGAACCGAGTCCAATAATCACAACCAGCTCAAAAATGGACAATTGTTTCACACCTCTTTTTCCCAAAAGACGGAGTCCAAAGATAATGATAATGAACATTATACTGCTTCTCAGAACAGTCTCTAAAAGAAAACTCCAATCTTCTGAACCGAGGAGGATTTGCTTAAAATCGAACATAGTTTTTTAGGACTGTGTTCAAAAAATACGCCAGAGATTATTACTAAAAATTTCTGCTACTTTTCAAAAAACGCCATAGAACTTCCAATCCAAATCGCATCTTTCTTGTTAAAATCCACATTGACCATCGCTGCTTTCGTCATTCTGACAAGATTCACGAGAAGTTCAGGATTTTCTTTTTCAGGATTCCACGCAAAAAGCAAACGGATTTCGGCTTTTGAAAATTCACCATTAATATCTTCGAAAAGTGGGGCATAAGTTACCTTTCTTTGGAGAATGTAATTTTCTTTATCTTCAATTTCGTTGATGATTTCCTGAGTTGGATTCAGGTTTACACCACTTCCTGCGAAAGAGAAAAGCGGTTTTAGGACGAAGTTTTCCAATTGTTCATTATGAGGAAAATCCGGAAGGAAATAGCTTTTCGGGACAAATTTGTGTTTCAGTTTTGGGAGAATATATTTTGAGATTTTGAAGAACCAATTCGGATGCGTAATCCATTCTACTTCGACATCTTCTTGGAAATCAAACTCAGTTTCCAGACCTTCGATTTTGTCTAATTCATCAAAAATTACTCGGTTATAAATACGAGTGATTGGAACTAATTTTCCATCATTTTCATAGAATAATTTCTTCCCTTCTTTCTTGATTTTCGTCAAACAAACCGTTTTGATGCCGAGATATTGTTCCGTCAAAGCAAAGTCAATAAACGTTTTTTGTTTCTCTGGGTAGATTTCCAAAAGAATCACATTTTCAGGATTTTCATTACCTAAGATTACAGCTTTCAATTCTCTGATGTAATCTTCTTTTGAAAGCGATTGTTTCAAATCATTCAGAAAAGGATAAACTTCAATAATCACTTCCTCAAATAACTTCTGAAAGCCAAACAAACTCGGAAAAGCTTGTAATTCTATCAGTTGCGGAATGGTTTCGCCATTTTCACTTTGACAAATTCCAAAATCAATCGCTAAAAAATGAGGTTTTTGCGTGTCATTCGGAACATTGCAGTTCGCCGGAATGGCTTTGCTGAGTTCTTCATCTGACATATTTTTAATTTGCGAAATAATGGTGTTGCAAGCATCATCTAACTTTTCCTGAAAATCTTTAGTCAAAAAAATCGGACTTTCAGACAATCGAAAAGACGCTTCGTAACCACATTTTTCTTTGATTAAATCATTGACTTTCTGATGTTTTTCCTGAGAAAATTCCTGATTAAATTGTGTTCTGTATTTTTGAATCATAGATTTTTTTGGTTGTTGTTTATCAGTTTTAGTGGTTGGTAATGATTACAAAAACAATCAACTATCAACCATCAACTGTGAGCTATTTTCCGTGATTTGCTCTAATGCGAATTGTAGAAATCTTGGGATGATTTGCGCTTGAGTCAAAACGATTTTGTCATCATCATTCATTCTGTCGATGGTTTCCAGATATTTTTCCATTCCGAAAGTTTCTATCATCGCCGTCTTGTTTTTTTCGTCCTCCAGATTTTTGATAAATCCTGTCGGGTCAGCTTCCGGATGAAATTGGGTTCCAAAAATTTCATCAGAAAAACGAACCGCCATCAGCGCTCTTTCAAGATGAACTGTTGGACGGTATTTTTCCAAAGCCACGACTTTCATTCCCAATTCATCAATTTTTCCCTGATTAGGTTCTATACATTGATAAGCTCTGGAATCTACTGCGTAGAAAGGATCTGGTAAATTTTTAAACAAAAATTCTTGTTCACCATCTTCCGATTTATGAATGGGCATCACACCAAACGAATAGGATTTACGCTTGCAAACATTCGCAATTCCGAAATGGATAACCGCCAATTGGAAAGAATGACAAATCAAAAACAAGTATTTTTTATGTTCATTATTTTGATTATGTTCCCAAATTTGATTCAAAAAATCAGCGTATCTGTTTTCCCATTCGTAACCTTCTTTGTGAGGATTTCCTGGTCCGCCAGACGAAATAAAAATATCAAAATCGGCGATATTTGGCATTTCATTTTTGTAACGAATATCAAATATATCTACCGAAACTTGGTCATCAGACTGCTTCTGAAAAGCTTGAGATAATTCCTTAATATTGCGCATCCCTTGGTTAGGATGATTGTTATTCATATCCAGAAGCGCAATTTTTACATCATTTTTACTCATATCATAATTGTCTTGATTAATAAATTTGTTTTTGCTTACCGTCTCTGAAATTGATAATTATAATCTGTTTCCTTTTCGGATTTATTTTATAGACGACATAGTTATTTTCATCCACCATTCCTTTGTGCAAATGTTTGAATTTAGTAGTCTTTGGATAAAGATTTGGGTGTAATTTTATGCGTTCAATAAATTCATTAATGTTACCTTCCAAACGCAGAATTTCTTTTTTGGACCACTCAACTTTCAAGTATGCAATGGTTTTTGAAAGACATTTCTCAGCACGTTTCGTCCAAGAAATTTCTATTTCCATTCGTCAAATAGTTTCATAACATCTTTATGAGATTTAATGTCTCCATTTTCAAACTCACTAAGTCCTTCCTCTATTTCCTGATGCTCTTCCTCGCTCAATTCTTCCCACCAATCCAATGAAGATTCTTGTCTAAAAATATCTTTTATCTTCTCAAGAACGCTTATTTTTTGAGTGTTAAGGAGAAGTTTCATCAGTTCTATTTTGGTTGCTTCGATGTTCATAACCAACATTTTTACAAATTTACGAAATTTGAAATATTAATTTTATTCTAATAATTATTACAAAAACTCGAATAATCAATTATCATTTATCAATCATCAATTATATTTTAAAGAAGCCCTTTCTCAGTTTCATAAATCATATAATCCACCACTTTTTTCAAATCGCCACCACTTTCGTTAAAGACTTTCAGTTGTCTGTCTGCGCCAGTTCCCATTTTGCAGATTTCTCTCGCAAATTCCACTTCTTTTCTGCAGCCTAAATCATCTACCACATCATCGATGAAAGCCAACAATTCTTCCAAAAGTTCACGATACGGAACGCTTGCTTCTTTCCCGAAATCAATCAAATGTGCATCGATTCCATCTTTCGAAGCGCGCCATTTATTCTCAGTCAAAAGTAATCTTCTGTAACTTCTGTAGCTCGTATTTTGCTGATGCATTTTGTAAATTTTCGCCACCAAAGATTGCATAATCGCTGCAAGACAAACCGTTTCATCAATGGTCATCGGCATATCGCAAATCCTGAATTCAATCGTAGGGTAGAATGGGTGAACTCTCAAATCCCACCAGATTTTCTTGGCATTATCAATTGTTCCGGTTTTCACCATCAAATTGACATAAGCATCAAATTCTGCAACGCTCCCGAAATAACTTGGCAATCCGGTTCTCGGAAACTTAGCAAAAACTTCTTGTCTATAAGATTTGAAACCTGTCAATCTCCCAACCCAAAAAGGCGAATTGGTGGACAAAGCGTAAACGTGAGGCAAGAAATAACGCATCACATTTTGGATTCTGATTCCTTCTTCACGGTCCGGAATTCCGATGTGAACGTGCAATCCGAAAATCAAATTCGACCTCGCTACATCGCCCATATCGCTCACGATTTTGTCGTAACGCGCATCTTTTGTGATGACATTATCTTTCCAATGCGAAAACGGATGCGTTCCACCTCCGGAAACGCGCAGACCTTGCTCGTGAGCTGTTTTTACAAGATGTCTTCGTAGGTCAGTCAATTCCTGACGGGCCTGCTGAATATTTTCGCAGATTCCGGTTTCCATTTCTACGACAGATTCGTGCATCTCATGTTTCAAATTCTCGCTGAGAACGGCTTTTCCGCCTTCTATGATTTTGGAAACGTGAGACACCAAATCGCGGCTTTCCGCATCTATAATCTGATATTCTTCTTCAACGCCTATGGTAAATCTGTGCATTTTTTTTCTTTGTGTTAGTGAGTTAGTAATTAGTTTGAATTATTATTGATACAATTTGGGCAGCTATTTCCGCCTTCCGCTCCCAATCTTTTTTGCCAGACGATTTCATATTATTAGAAATTGAGTAAAAGCAAAAAAGGATTTCCGCTCAAGTCGGGCTGCGGGGTTCGGGTTCCAAATTAGTTTTCAGCAATAATATTTAATTAAGTTTTAAAGTTTATTGGTTACAAATTTTCCCCATTCGATATTAATTTTCCCAGGCTTGTAATCCTTAGCTTTTTCAATCGCTAATTTCGCAGCGTGTTCCACAATCCATTCGAAGTTTTCTTCTCCAACAGAGTTTCTATCAGCATCTGGAGCAGGATTACAGAAATCAATCGCGTAAGGAATGCCATCTTTTACAGCAAATTCAACGGTATTGAAATCATAACCTAAAGCTTCATTCATTTTTAAAGTGTAATCTGTGATGGTTTTTAGTAAAGCTTCAAGTTCTTTACCTTCGGTTTGATGTGTGGTTGCGTATCTCAGATGATGCGGATTTCTCGGTTCATATGGCATAATGTGAACATATTTTCTGCCTAAACAATAAACTCGGTAATAATCTTCGAATACGATTTCTTCCTGAACCATCATCACCAATTGCTCAGTTTCAGCGTGTTTTGCCCACATATCTTCAGGACTTTCCACTCTGTAAACATTTCTCCAACCGCCGCCGTCGTGTGGTTTCATATACGCAGGAAATCCAACATAATTGAATATATATTCCCAATCGTGAGGAAATTTCAGGTTTCTGAATGATGTTTCCGATGTGTTGGTTGGTCTTTCATAAGAAGGAAGCAACACTGTTTTAGGCAATGGAATTCCGATTTTCAGCATCATTGCATTGTTGAGGAATTTCTCATCTGCGCTCCACCAAAAAGGATTGTTGATGACATAAGTTCCGCTGACTGCCGCGTTTTTCAAATAAGCTCTGTAAAACGGAACATCTTGCGAGATTCTGTCGATTATCACAGCGTAACCATAATCTGCGCCTTGTTCCAGTTTATCGATTTGAACAGGTTCTGCAATGTATTCGCCTTTCCCCAATTCATTGACTTTGTCGATAAATGCCCACGGAAAAGTGTCTTCCATTCCGAATAAAATTCCAATTTTTTTTGCCATAATTTTTGTTTTTGATTGTCAGAAATCCGATTTCGGAAGTCTGAAGTTATTCTGATTTGTTTTTGTTTTAAATTTGATTTGAGCTTAGAATTATCCAAAAAATCGTCCAATGAATTTCGGGAAAACCATTCTCCAAAGTACCCAATCGTGGTCTATCCATTTTTGCTCATCGTACCAATGATTGATGCCTTTCGATGTTAAAATGCCTGCCATTCTTCTGGTTGGCTCCAGACAAATATCGCGGTCGGAAGTGCTGAGAACGATGTGCATGTGTTTGTATTTCCAGGCTTCGTCATTTTTTACAAATTCGTCAGGACAATTGAAATAAACCAGTTCGTCCTGAATCCCATCCATAAAATTCCGAATCGAAAAGGCGCCAGACAAACAGAAAAGATGTGACACCAAATCCGGATATCTGAAGGCGAAATTAGCAGCGTGATAACCTCCGAAACTTGCGCCCGCAACTACAACACGATGCGTATTATGCGTTCTCTGAATATAAGGAATGAATTCCTGAACCAAAAACTGAACGTACAATTCGTAATTTCTGATTCTGTCGTAAGCCGAAATATTTTTATTATAAAAACTTAGAGAATCAATGGTTTCAAGATTGAAAAGTTTCAGTTTTCCGTTGTCTGTAAACCAAGAAATACTTCCATTCAAATGGAAATCTGCATTCTGCGTGTAAGAGCCCTGCGAAGTAGGAAACATAATGACAGGAAGCCCGAAATGTCCCGTGACTTCCACCTTGATGCTTTTTCCAAGGATGTGTGAGTAATAATCTGTATGTGTAATTTGAGGCATACCTTATTTATAAATGATGAATGATAGTTGATAAATGATTAATAGAAATCTCAGTTTGTCGGTTTGTCTTTCGGAGGCAGGATATTTAAAATTCTTTCCGTAACGATGGTTGCTGCTTCATCTAGTCTTTCCTGAATTTTTTCTTCGGTAGTTGCTTTGTAAACGATTCCGATGTGATAATCAATTGGTAAGAATTTTTCGACATCTTCATTTTGAAGGTCGGTTGTATCAGAATGTTTTTCTTTGGCAAGCGAAACAATTAATCCAGCAAATAATTTCTGCGTTTCTTCAACCGTATATTTTTCGCCGTCTAATAAAGCATTTTCAAGTTTTGCCCATTCTCTCCAAATATTGACGCCTGTTGCCGCTTCCACCATATCCGGAATGTGCGCGCCACCAACTCTGGAAGATGTTTCCAAAAAGTAATATTGTCCGTCGGCTCCTCTGATATATTCGCTGTGAGTTGCTCCGTTTTGAATTCCGAATTTGTCCAGAACTTCTTTATTGATTTTCTCCAAACCTCTGGCTTCTTCCGAATCTTTAGCTAAAGTTTTGGTTCGGAAAACACCACCTTCGTGAGAAACTTTCATCGGCGGAGAAAGATATTTTGAAAAACAAGTAAACACAATTTCCTTATTATAAACCAGACAATCGACGTGATAAACATCACCAGGCTTGAAAGATTCTAACAGGAATTTATATCTTTTATCGCCCAAGTTTTCAACAGCAGGCCAAAGTTCTTCTGTAGAATTGATTTTCTTTATGCCACTTGCTGAAGCTTCGGAACGCGGTTTCAAAACCCAAGGTCCGGCCACTTCCTGCGTGAACTTGTGAAGTTTTTCATCATTAAAAATTGATGAAAATTCGGGTACAGAAATGCCGTTGTCTTTTGCCTGCTGACGCATTGCCAGTTTATCGCGGAAATAACGGTGTGTCGTCTGTCCCATTCCTGGAATACGGTAAGTTTCGCGGATCATAGCTGCTTTTTCAACATCAAAATCATCCAAAGCAATCACCGCATCTATCTGATGGTTTTTCATCAAATAAGCAAATCCCTGCACAAGATGGTCGAGATTCCAAACAGAAGGTTCAAGTTCCGGCATATAATAAACTTCGTCTATTGCGTGCCAAGGCCAGTTTTTCTCCTTCAGATTTTCTGAGGTGATGAGAATAACCTTGTTGCCAAGCTTTTTACACTCGTCCATAAAGTCGTAACCTTTGTAATAGCAAGAGATGCAGACAATCGTTTTTTCCATATTCAATTTCAAATTTGTATTGATGTAAAAAGTAAAATGTACAAAGATTTACTTCCTTTTTTTATTTTAATAATTTTCCAAAACATCCAGCAAAAGCTGAACGCCATAACCAGTCGCCATTTTATCTTTCGCATAACCGACATTTCCAAACGCGACGCCGGCAATATCCAAATGTGCCCAATTCTCGTGACCTTCGATAAACTGTTCCAAGAATTTTCCTGCAATGATGCAGTCGCCAAAAGGTTTCATCGAGATGTTTTTAAAATCTGCAACATCCGACGTGAAATCGTCTTTCCAAATGTCCCAAAGTGGCAGATTCCAAAGCCGTTGATTGGTTTTGTCAGCTGATTTTTCCAATGTTTTTTTCAAATCATCATTGTTCGAAAAATAAGCGCCACAAGTGTAACCGAACATTCGGACTGAGCTTCCAGTTAAAGTTGCTAAATCAATCAAAGCATCGGTTTCATAATTTTTTGACAAATAGGAAAGTCCGTCTGCAAGCGTCATTCTGCCTTCTGCGTCCGTGTCCAGAACTTCAATGGTTTTTCCGTTGTAAGCTGTAATCACGTCACTTGGCAAGTATGCTTTTTCCGAAACTGCATTATCTGTAATCGGAAGAATAGCAATGATATTCACTGGAAGTTTAAGTTCTGAAGCTGTAATCAAAGCGCCAATCACTGCACTTGCGCCACCCATATCACTTTTCATATAATGCAGATTGGCAGAGGGTTTTATGGAAATTCCGCCTGTGTCGAACAAGACGCATTTTCCTACTAAACCAATGGTTTTTGCATTTTCTATCTCAGATTTATATTCCAAAATCGTAAACGCAGCTTCTTGTGAACTTCCCTGATTGACTGCTGCAAATGCACCCAAACCTTCTTTGATTGATTCTTCACGATTCAAAACTTTATAATTCAAATCGTATTTTTCTGCAGTTGATTTCAGAAATTCTGATATTTGGTCCACTTTTTTGTGGTTTGCAGGTTTGTTCAGCCATTCCATTCCGGCAAATTGCCCGTTGCAGATTGCTTCGGTTTTTAAGGCTGCATTTTTTGCTTCATCATCAGAAATATTTTCAAAATGAAGTTCAAAATTCTCCTGCCAAAACGGATGTGATTTTTCGAAAGGGTAGAGGTAAGTTCCTAAAAACAGACCTTTTACAAATTCCTCAGTCAAATCCAATCCTAATTTTGAATGAACCGAAGTTGGAACTGCCTGCAGGTTTTTTTTGTAGTCATTCGCAAATTTGTTAGCCACAGCTTGGATTTCAAAACCTTTCGAATCTTTACCAATTCCAATAAAAAAGTTAACTTCATTAGAATCTGTCCTGATGAAAACTTCGCTTTTTTTTCCGTTGAAAAAATGTTCCGTATTCGGGTAATTCGATTTTTCCTGTTCCCAATCGTCTTCGCTGAACAAGAATATATTTTGAGTTGTTGTTTCTTTTTTATTGTAGATTTTAATCATTTGCTTCGTTCTTTTCTAATTCATTTTTGGCTTTTACAGGACTTTCCAGACTGTCGATGTAAAGCCATTCTACAGCTCTTGGAAATTCCTGAGACCAGAAAAATTCCTGATGCGTGCCTTTTTCGTTAATGTTAGTTCTGACTTCAATATCAAATGACTTTTGAACTGTCAATTTTTTCAAAGCTTTTTCAAATAACCTGATTCTGCCGACCATTCTGGAACCTTCCAATCTTCCGCCGTACAGATAAACTTTTAATTTATACGGATTGCTGAACGTTATCATCGGAAAATCATTTTCCGGTTCTACCCAAAGCGACGGCGAAAAAATCAGTAGTTTGGAATAGACTTCAGGATAAAGAAATCCACCATAAATACTAATTAAACCTCCTAAAGAACTTCCGCCAATTCCCGTGTTTTCTCGGTCTTTTTTGGTTCGGTAATTTCTGTCAATCCAAGGTTTCAAAGTATCTGTTATGAATCTCAGATATTTTTTGCCTTCTGCATTTTTCGTTACATCTTCATTATCGAAAATATATTCTTTTATTCGGTCATCATTTCCGTGTTCAACGGCAATCACAATCAAATCTCCGCGTCCGTATTCTGCCAGCAAAGCCAGTTTTTTATCGATTTCCCAATTTCCAAATTCAGAACCTTCGTTAAATAAATTCTGTGCGTCCTGAAGATACAAGACCGGATAATTTTTCTCAGAAGTGTAATAATCATACGGCAAAAGTGCCCAAACTTTTCTGCTTCTGTCCAGCTGTGGAATGTAAAATTCTTCATCCACCAATTCCACAATCGGGAAAAATTCTTTTTTGAAAGGTCCCCAATTCAGTCTCCATTTTTCTACAGAATCCTGCGTTTTATTTTGGTCTTTCTCGATTTTTCTGTTAGGCGTAATGTTGTCATATTTGTCAATCTCAACATTTTCCCAACCACCTTTCGTGAATTTATATTCGATAATATCCGCCAGTTTTTCATCAGAAATTTGGATGTAATAATTACTTTCATCCAACTTTTCTAACTCAAATTTCGAATCTCGTGGATTCCACTTGTTAAAATTACCGGTAATAAAAATCGGTCGGTCATCATTATCTTCTGATGTCAGAAAAAACTCCATTCTATTTTAAATTCTCTTATTGAGTCATAAATTTATAAAATTATTTCTATTAATGAAGTAATGTTGAGTATTTTTCTTTTAAAAATCAAGATTATTAATAAATATTAATCGAATATTAAAAATCTTTGAATTAATGTGAATTTTGCTTTTCGAAATAATATTAATGAAAAACAAAAAGCTTTCGAAGAATGTCTCCGAAAGCTTGAATTTTTATTGAAAAAACTTAAAAAATTATTCCGATTTTACAACCTCGGTTCTCTCTGAAATTCCATTAGAGTTAAAAGCTTCAATTTGAAAATAATAAGCATCAGTTCTGTCGGCGCCTGTAAAAAAATATTCATTTTTGCCGTAAACCATAATGCTTCCGTACAATTTATCCGGCGATTTCCCCCAATAAATAACGTAACCATCAGCTTCTGAATTCTGCTGCCATTTGAACCAGATGCTTTTTCTTTCTCCATATTTTTTGGCGTCAGCTCGTAGTGGGACAAAACCTTGAACTTTTTCGGGTTTGCTTCCTGCGCCTTTTCCAAAAACTCGGAATCCGCTTAAAGCAAATTTTCCGGTCGGCATTTTCAGATTTTCCATTTTCAGGAATCTTGCTTTTGCAGGCGTTTCCAGTTCTACATAATCGTGTGGAACATCTTTTTGATTTTTAGATTTGTCAACGATCAGTTTCCAGTTTTTACCGTCGTTTGAACCATAGATTTTGTACTGATGCATTTTGCCGAGCGTTTTTCCCATAAACTCAACATCCTGATCTGCATAATTAATTTGAATCGCATTAATTGTCGAAACTTCTCCCAAATCTGTCTGAAACCATTCTCCGGAATTTCCTGTTTTTGCAGACCAATAAGTTTTGATGTCTTCATCAACCGCAAGATTGGGCTGATAACCACCTAAAGTTGAAGAAACCTGAACTGGTTTGTTATAATTGAGTAACATCCAATTGGTAAATAAACCTTTAGAGAAATCTTTGCCTTGAGCATATTGCGGAAGTAAAGTCGGGTAGTCGCCATAAGCCGTGTTGGTGTACATCACATCGTCTTTGTCAAAACCTGTTGGCCAAATTCCTAATCGTCTCTCAAAATTATTTTTTGTCGAAATGAAAATTGTTGAAACGTGCCACCAATTTCCGAAATTATCTTCAAACGTTGCACCGTGACCTGCACCTCTTGCAAATCCGCCAGGTTTGTAAGAAAACGGATTGTGCTGCTGATATTCAAAGCCTTCCAATGGATTTTTCGAAACATAAACACCATCAGAATATCCACTGAATTCCGTTGCCGGCGCGCCGTATTGAAGATAATATTTGTCTTTATGTTTTGTCATCCAGGCACCTTCTACAAATGGCTGTAAGAAAACATTGTCATTATACTCTCCGAATCTTTCCCAGCCGTGATCTTCAGGTTTTAATCTGATAACGGGTTTTACGAAGCCTTCGGATTGCAAAGTTTTAACCTTTACTTCAGTTCCTAAAAGTGGCCATTCATTGCTGGATCCCCAATAGAGATAGAGTTTGTTTTTGTCTTCATCATAATGAAACGCCGGATCCCAAGCGCCAACTTTCAAAGTGTCAACGGCGATTTTCCAATCATCTTTTGTAGGATTGGTGCTTTTCCAAATCGGAAAATCCTGTTCCCAAGTGGAACCGAAAACATACAAGGTGTCTTTCATTGCCCAAACTGCGGGCGCATTCAAATCGTGCGTGTATTTATTATCTCTTAGGAATTTTCTGTGTACAAATTTCCAATCCAGCATATTATCAGAATACCAATAACCTTCCTGATTGGTAGAAAATAAAAATAGTTTTTTCTGAAAATTGACAATCACCGGATCTGCAGTTGCACGGTGTTTTCCTTGTTTGGAGAAAACTTCGAACGGCGTGTAGCCATAATCGATGTTAATAGGATTGCAATAGGTTTTTTGTTGCGCTCGAATTTGACTTGTGAAAAGTAAAATTGCGAACGTGAATATTGTTTTTAATTTCATTTGAATTTTTTTCTAAGGTCTACTGTAATGTTCTAAAGTGTTGTCCACAAATCTGAAAGTGTCCTGTTTGATTTTCATATCGTCTTCCTTATCTCTGTAAACAAAAAGAATATTGTCTTTGTCATCGATTGTGAGTTTTTTGCCAACAGATTTTGCATCATAAAATTTATCCAATCTATAAATCACGTATTTTCCGTTTTTCAAAGTGATAACAATCGGGAAGTATTGAGAAGGCGCGACATTCGACCGATTGAAATTATTATAAACATTAGCCAAATAATCCTCTTCGCCATCCTGATTGAAATCGCCTTGATCTATTGTTATAACTTCATTTTTACTAAGGAAATCCTCAAACTGAATATCCTGAACGCCGTCTGGTCGGTAAAATTTCATCTCCTCATTAACATTCAGCTTGTTCGTGAAACTGTTTTTGCTGATGAGCGTCTGCAGAGTTTTGAGGTCCATATCATTTCTGATGCAGGAAACCAAACAGGTTAATGATAGAAAATAGAAGGGGATTTTCATTAAGATATATTTAGTCTAAAATTAGGTAAAAATGCCGAAACTTGAATTGATTATCAGATATAATTAGGATTACATCAGTTTGTAACTCCATACAAAAATATAAATTTGATTCAATTTTAGGAATGCATTCAGAAATCAAATTTTGATAATTTATTAACTTGCTTCAACCCAGTTTTTCTTGATGAGTTCCATCAGATAATCCGGACATTTTACGATTTTATTGGTTTCGGAATCGAGGAAGAATAGAGTAGTGGAAGCTTCTGTCAATTTTACATTTTCTTCATTGTAAATTTCATAATCGAATTCAATTCTGATTCCCGGTATTTTTCTGACATAGGTTCTGATTTCCAAAAGCTGGTCATAAAGTGCTGGTTTCAAATACTTAATTTTATATTCCGAAACTGGTAAGAAAATTCCTCTTTTTTCGATTTCATCATAAGACATCCCGAGACTACGGAAAAGTTCCACTCTTGCAACTTCAAAGTATTCTGCATAGTTGCCATAATAGACGTATTTCATAGGGTCTGTTTCTCCGTAACGTACTCTTATTGTGGTAGTTGTAAGTATCATTTTAAGTGATTAATAATTCATACAAATATATTTTTTAATAATCAATAGTGAAAAAATTTTTTTATGAAAATTAATAATTAGATATTTGTTGTCTTCTTAAAAACTAAAAATCCCACCGGAAATAGCAGCAGAAAAATGAATGAAAATTTAGTATTGATCTGGGATAGGTGTCTCCAATTTATGAGAGACAATCTAAACGCAGCGGAGGACAACACAGACCTCAAAAAGTTAGAAAATTCTTTCGACTTATTGTTTGATAAAGTTCAGCCAATTTCTTTGGTGAACAATAATCTGACGTTGCTTGTACCTAGTGATTTTTACAAAGAATATATCGAGGACAATTACTTGTCTTTACTGTCTGCTGCGCTTAAGAAAAATATCGGTAAAGGGGTGAAATTGTGGTATTCTGTGATGGAAAACAAACCTTCCGGAAAAGAAAAACCAATTACAATGAATGTAAAAGGGATTTCCACACAACAGCCTAAGATACAGGAAGCCAGACCGGTTCTTAAAGATAACAACGTCAATGCTTTTTCTGTTCCGGGAATCAAAAAAATTACGATTGATTCTAACCTGAAAGCAGACCAGTCTTTTGATAATTTCATCGAGGGAGAAAGTAACAAGTTTGCTTCTACAGTTGCGAGATCGATTGCAAAAAGACCTGGTTCTACGGCTTTCAATCCATTGTTTGTTTACGGTGGTTATGGTGTTGGAAAAACGCATCTGGCTCAGGCCATTGGACTGGAGGTGAAAGCTTCTTATCCGGAAAAAGTGGTTTTGTATCAGTCTTCTGAGAAATTCATTCAGGATTTTGTGAAGGCGGCGAAGTCTCAGAATAAAACAGATTTCCAACACTATTACCAGATGATCGATGTTTTGATTATCGATGATATTCAGTTTTTGTCTGGTAAAGCGGCGACGCAGGATAGTTTCTTCCATATTTTCGATTATTTGCATCAGAATGGAAAACAGATTATCTTGACGTCTGATAAAGCGCCAGCGGATATTTTGGATACGCAGGAGAGAATTATTTCCCGTTTCAAATGGGGACTTTCTGCAGAAATCAAATCTCCAAACTTTGATACCAGAAGAAAAATCATCGTTGATAAATTAAGCCGAGACGGAATCGAGTTAACAGACGATATGCTGGACTATCTGGCATCAGAAGTTAAAACAAACGGTGTAAGAGAACTCATTGGCGTTGTAAATGCAGTGATTGCTTACTCAACGGTTTACAAATCTGATTTCAGTTTAGATTTATTAAAAGATACCATCAACAAGTTAGCGACGACTCAAAAGAAAACAATCAATATTCCATACATTCAGGAGATCGTTTGCGATTATTTTGGAATTCAAAGAGAACAGTTGTTGTCTAAAACCAGAAAAAGAGAAATCGCTTTGCCTAGACAGTTGGCAATGTATTTCGCAAAAGAATATACAAACGCAACCTTCACTAAAATTGGTGAAGAAATGGGTGGAAAAGATCACTCGACTGTGATGTACGCTTGCGACACAATTCGAGATGTTTCCAAAATAGATAAAGAATTGAAGAAATATATCAAGGATCTGAAAGAAAAGATTGCTCAATAAAAATTAAAAAGTCTGAATAATTATTCAGACTTTTTTTTATGTTGTTTTCTTGTATAGTTTAAAGTTGTTCTTCAACAAATTTAGAACAGAAATCTTTTATCTGAGTTCTTACTTTTCTGAATTCATCCATAATTTCTGCATCTGTTCCCTTTGCCTTTGCTGGATCGGGAAAATTGTAATGAAATTTTTGAGCATTAGTTGGGAAGTATGGACAACGTTCTTTCGCATTATCACAAACTGTAATTATGAAATCAAAATCTATGTTTTGATATTCATCGATATTGTTTGTAGTATGATTGGAAATATCTATTCCATCTTCCTTCATTGTAGCAATTGCTCTTGGATTCACGCCGTGTGTTTCCACGCCTGCGCTGTAAATTTCTGCTTTATCTTCTGCAAAATATTTCAAATAACCTTCTGCGATTTGGCTTCTACAGCTGTTTCCTGTACAAAGCACTAATATTTTTTTAGTCATAATCTAAACGAATAACCAAATGATATTAATAATGCAAAATTTCGGATCAAATCCAAAAATGAGTTGCAAAATAATAACAGATGTTATAATTATAATTGGTTTTTTATATTTTATGAATTTATGTTTCATCTTAGCAGCAGCCACTTTCCGGCGTACAACACGCAGCTTGATTTGATTGTAATTCCGACAGATTTAGTTTTACTTTTTCGGTTGGGATTCCGCAAGCATCTTGAGCTAAACAAGCGGTGGTTTTATTTTTCAGAACGAAGGTTTTCCCATTGAATTCCAGATCGTATTTCCCAATGGTTTCGCTTTGATATTCTACTTCAATTTCAGAATCTTCAATGCATAATTTGTCCTCAGATAATTTTATGATGTTAAGTAATTTTCCAGGTTTCAGTCGGTGTTCAAAATCATCAGCATTCCAAAGCTGAAAATTGACCACTTTTTCTGAGCGAATCACTCCGCCACAATCGATAAAATTTTTTGTGATCATTCCAACTTCTGTTACATGAAAATGTTCAGGAACAAAAGCTCCATTTTCCAATTGAAATTCCACATTTTCTAAAGATGGCAAGATTTGTTTAATATCTGAAAGTTTCATATTTAATGATTTTAATTTGTTTTATTGCAATATTACGATAGTTGTTTTTAAAAAATTTTAACAGCATTTTTCTTTGGTCACAGAGATCACGTTTGAAAAATAACTTTTCAAAATATCAAAAGTATTCTCATCAATACAATAGCAGATAGCATTTCCTTCAATATTTCCTTTGATTAATCCGGCGTTTTTAAGTTCTTTAAGGTGTTGAGAAACTGTCGGTTGCGCTAGCGGAAGTTCATTTACGATGTCGCCACAAATACATTCGTTCACTGTCATAAGATATTCTATGATAGCAATTCTTGCAGGATGTCCTAATGCTTTTGCGATATTGGCAATTTGATTTTGGCGCTCAGTAAAATGTTCTGTTTTGGTTGCTCCCATAATTTATAATTTAATATTGCAATATTACGATAATATATTTATCAACAAAATATTTTTTTGAAATTAAATTCTAAATTAATAACTTGATGAAATTATAAATTTTAATAGTACTAGAATGAAAATATTAATGGTTTGCCTCGGAAACATTTGCAGAAGTCCTTTGGCTGAGGGAATTTTGAAACATAAATTAGGAGACGGTTATTTTGTGGACAGCGCCGGAACCATCAATTATCATGAAGGAAACCAACCAGATGACCGCTCCATAAAAACCGCAACTAAAAACGGAATCGATATTTCCACACAAAAATCCAGACCAATTACTAAATCAGATTTCGATAAGTTCGATTTGATATTCTGTATGGACAAAAACAATTACAAAGATGTTCTGAAGCTGGCAGACAATTCTCAGAAACATAAAGTCAGATTGATTCTCGACAATGAACTAGAAGTTCCAGACCCGTATTTTGGCGGAATCGACGGATTTGATAAAGTTTACAAAATGCTCGACGAATCTTGCGAAATAATTGCAGAAAAAATCAGGAACAACACGATATAATTCGCAAACAATTCTAAATTTGTAAGTTACACATAAATTGTTAATGTATGACAAGACAAATAAAAGATAAGCTAATTTATCAAAATAGAGAATACTATTTAAATGTCGAGCTTTTAGAAAATTATTTTCGTGAATTTCCTGATAAAAGGCCTTATTTTGAAATCAGTTGTACAACTTTATGGAGAGGTTATGTTGCTGTTTTTGAAATTAAGAATAATGAACTATTAATTAAGGAAATTGATTGTTTAACAGATATTGATTTTAATATGGTGTCTCAAGGAAACGAAATTTTTACGAATAAAAAATTTGAATGGTTTTCAGGATTAATTAGAATTGATGATTTTCGAGGCGAATTTGATTCAGAATCTGAAAGTGATATTTTTGAATATTTGCAAATTGAAAATGGTAATTTTATTCAAAAAAGAATATTTAATTATAGAGATTTACAAGATTTTAAGAGAGAACAATACGAATATTTTTTGTTATCAGAAGAAGTTGAGAAAGTATATGAATTTTGGAGACGAAATAATGAAAATGGGATTGTCAATAAAGACCAGTTAAATAAAATTATCTTTGAAAATATTATGGAATATACGCATAAAGTATATGTATAATGAAATGATATATTTGAATATTAATAATTTTATTTATGAATTTCGACATTGAACAAAAACCAATAAAGCCCAAAAAATTCTATCAGCATCTCTACATTCAGGTCTTGATAGCGATAATTTTCGGTGTTTCCCTCGGCTATTTCTACCCGGACTTGGGCGAAAAAATGAAACCCTTGGGCGATGGCTTCATCAAACTCGTCAAAATGATTATCGCGCCAGTCATTTTCCTCACAGTTTCGACTGGAATTGCCGGAATGAGCGACCTCAAAAAAGTCGGACGCGTTGCAGGAAAAGCCTTTATCTATTTTTTCACATTTTCAACTTTAGCATTGATTATCGGTTTGATTGTCAGTAATCTGGTTCAGCCGGGAAAAGGACTCAACATCGATCCAAGTACTTTGAACGGAGCAGAAGTAGAAAAATATGTAAAAGCTGCGCACGACAATTCGATGGTGAGTTTTATTTTTAATATTATTCCGGAAACTTTGTTTAGTCCTTTGACGGGCGACAATATTCTTCAGGTTTTATTGGTTGCGATTTTGTTCGGCGTGGCGTTGGCAATCACGTCCGAGAAAAGTCAGCCCGTTCAGGATTTTCTCCAAACTTTGACGATTCCAATTTTCAAAATAGTCGAAATCCTAATGAAATTGGCGCCAATCGGTGCATTCGGTGCAATGGCTTTTACAATTGGGAAATATGGTGTAGATTCTCTCAAAAATCTGGCGATGCTCGTCGGAACATTCTATGTCACTTCCGCCTTGTTCGTGATTTTGGTTTTAGGAAGCGTCGCGTGGTACAACGGTTTCAATATTTTCAAATTTCTGAGATATCTGAAAGACGAAATTCTCCTTGTTCTTGGCACAAGTTCTTCCGAACCGGCGCTTCCTGGCTTGATGAAAAAACTCGAAAATGCAGGCTGCGAAAAAGGCGTTGTCGGTTTGGTAGTTCCGACTGGCTATTCCTTCAACCTCGATGGGACCAACATTTATATGACTTTGGCGGCGCTTTTCATCGCTCAGGCTTGCAATATCGATTTGACTTTGGAGCACCAGTTAGGTTTACTTTTGGTGGCGATGCTGAGTTCCAAAGGTGCGGCTGGCGTTTCAGGAGCGGGATTTATCACATTGGCGGCAACTTTGGCAGTTGTTCCCGAAGTTCCGATTGCGGGAATGACTTTGATTCTCGGCATCGACAAATTTATGTCAGAGTGCCGCGCGTTGACCAATGTTATTGGAAATGCCGTTGCAACAGTGGTTGTTTCCAATTGGGAAAATCGCCTGGACAAAGACCGATTAAAAGAAGTTTTGAATTAACTTTGTAATGATTAGAATTTGGGCAGCTTAATCCGCCTTCCACTCCCAATCTTTTTTGCAGACGATTTCCATTTCAATAGAACCTGAAGTTTACGCAAAAAAGGATTTCCGCTCAAGTCGGGCTGCAGATTCAACGTAGATCAAGTATCAACATTAATATCAGCGTTTTAGATCTCTAGTGAATGACAAAAAAAATTAAAAATACTTTTTACTTTATACATTTTATATCAATACAATAGAAAATGCTTTACCTTTTACCAGCTTACCTTTCCGAAAACTCTCCAGTTGATTATTTTGCACCAACGATCAAAGACATTATTATGAATGTCGATCATTATTTTGTTGAAAATGAAAAAACGGCTAGAAAGATCATCAAGTTTTTCGCACCGGAAAAGAAACAACCAGAGCTGAAATTGTTTCTCCTCGACAAATATTCCGAAACTGCCGATCTGAAAGAAGCTCAAAAACTGATGAAAGAAGGCGTGGATTTCGGATTGTTGTCAGAAGCGGGTCTGCCTTGCATCGGCGATCCTGGAAATATTATTGTTGGTTGGTCGCATAAAAATAATGTTAAAGTCATTCCCGTCAATGGACCAAGTTCTTTCGTTTTAGCTTTGATTGCAAGTGGTTTCAATGGACAACAATTTTCCTTCAATGGTTATTTATCCATCGAAAAAGACAAGAAGAAAAAGGAAATTCAGAATCTGGAAAGTCTGGTGGAGAAAACAGGGTTCACGCAGATTTTTATGGAAACGCCTTACAGAAATAATCCATTGTTTGAGGACTTGACCAAGTTCCTGAATCCAAACACCAAACTCTGCATCGCTTCCAATATCAACGACCCGGAAAACGAATTCATCCAAACAAAAACTGTCAACGATTGGAAGAAAAACAAACCGGAATTGCATAAAATCCCCACAGTTTTCCTGATTGGAAAGTAAATTGCTAAGCAAGATATGAGAAGTCAGATTTTAGAAATTAATCTAAATTCTAACTTCTAAGACCTAACTTCTAACACAATCAATATGAAACAAACTTACCCTTTCTACTTCAAGTTATCTTGTATTCTCATCAGCATCATTATTTTAGGATTTTTGGCAATCATTGGTCAGCAGATTCTGATTCCGATGGTTTTGGGATTATTATTGTCGATTTTGCTGATGCCGATGTGCCGGTTTTTGGAAAAGAGATTGAGATTCCCAAGAGGTCTATCATCGATTGTGGCGAGTGTTTTAGCATTGGCGGTTATTGGTTTTGTGATTTACGAGTTGTCGATTCAGGTGGCGAAATTGTCGAATGACTGGCCTCAGTTTCAGAAACAATTTGTGACTTTGACGGATAATCTACAAAGCTGGATTTCCAAAACGTTTGGTGTGAGAAGGAAAGACCAATTGGAATTTCTGAATGACACCGCCAAAAAATCCATCAGCACAGGAACTGCGATTGTAGAAACTGCTTTGAAATCTGTAGGTTATGTTTTGATGCTGACAGGTTTTACTTTTCTTTTTACCTTGTTTTTCCTATTGTACAGAACCCATTTGCTCAAATTTTTGGTGGCCAGTTTTTCTGAAACTTATCACAAAACGGTTTTCGAAATTATCGACAATATTCAGTTTATGGTGAAGAAATATTTGGTGGGATTGTTTTTTCAAATGATTATTGTGACGGTTTTATCATTCATCGCGTACACGATTATTGGTGTGAAATATAATTTTATGCTGGCTATTTTAACAGGAATTTTGAACATTTTACCATACATCGGGATTTTTACGGCTTTATTGATTGGCGCTTTGATTACGTTTGCAACAGCGGGAATCAGTCATGTTTTGTTTATTGTGATTGCAATCATTGTAATTCACGCGATTGACGGAAACATCATTATGCCGAGAGTTGTGGGTTCTAAAGTGAAAATCAATTCTTTGATTGTGATTATAGGTTTGGTAGTTGGTGAAATGATTTGGGGAATTGCGGGAATGCTTCTCACAATTCCGATTTTAGCGATTCTGAAAATTATTTTTGATAGAGTAGAAGGCCTGCAGTCTTGGGGATTTCTGATGGGTGAAGATGATGATGTTCCGGTTTTCAAATCGACTTTTGATAAATATTTTTTGGTGAAGAAAACCAAAGTGACCAACGTAGAAATAGTTTCTAAACCTGAAGACGACATTGGTAAATGATAACCTAAACTTGAAAAGAAATACTAACCCGCGCGCCGACTTGAACGGAGCTCATTTTTTGTGGCTGGAAAAGCGATGGCAAAAAATAGCGGGAGTGGAAGGCGGATAAAGGCGCCCCAATCATTAAAATTAAACTATGAAAAAATTAAGTTTCCTATTTGTCATATTTTCTTTATTCCTGAATGCGCAATCGGAAAAAGAGACTATTTCTGCTATTAAAAAATTTCAAAATGAGTTGAATGCAGAATATCTAAATCCTAAAGAATCACCGTTGCGAGGCGATAATCTGAAGAATTTTAAACAACATCTGTTCTTTCCAATCGATTTGAAATACCGTGTGACAGCGAAATTAACGAAGACGAAAAATCCTGTTCCGTTTGAATTGCCGACTTCTTCTGGGAAATTCAAACAATATCAGGAGTATGGAACGGCGACGTTTGAATTGGATGGAAAAACCTTTACTTTAAGCATTTATCAAAGTCTGGATTTGATGAAAATGGATAAATACAAAGACCATCTTTTTCTGCCTTTCCGTGATGAAACCAACGAAAAAGAAACTTACGGAGGCGGAAAATATATGGATTTGAAAATCCCGAAAGGTGACGAAATTGTTCTGGATTTTAATCAATCGTATCAGCCTTATTGTGCTTATAATGCGTTTGATTACAATTGTCCTATTGTGCCGGAAAAGAATAAATTGCCTGTGAGTATCGAAGCTGGCGTGATGTATGAGGATGTTTATCATCACTAAGATTTTCAACTTTAACTTCCTTTAACAACGGATTTGCACAATCCTTGGAACTCATCTCTCAAATATTAAATTATGAGCGACAAAAAATTAGCCGGACTTTGGATAGACGGCAGAAAAGCGATTGTAGTGACCAATCACGATGGACAAGAAGTGACAGAATTTGCAGTTGTAGATACCGTGAAAGCAGACGTCCAACACGGAAACTCTAATGAAAATGCGGCGAACAATGTGGAGCAAACCAACAAAGCGAAATTCTACAAAGAAATCGAGAAAGTGATTACCAACAGTACAGATTTGTACATTACCGGACCGGGAACCTCGCAGGAGGAATTGAGAAACCATCTTTTGGAAACTGCTCAATACAAAAATCTAAATATCAAGCTGGGAACTGATTCGCAACTGAGCGAAGATCAGGTTTTGGAAGAAGTGAAATCTCATTTTCACGCATAAAGCAAAAGCGCAGAGTAATCTGCGCTTTTTTATATTCTTTCCAATTCTCCAGAATCAATCGTGGTTTTGAAAGTTCCGTAGTTCACGGTCACTTTATTTTTCTTGATTTCATCGATGGTTCCGACGCTTGCACTGCCTTTGATGCGGACGCGCTGACCAACTTTCATCCAAACGGCTCGTTCTGCGATGCGTTTTTCTTCCAGTTTTTCGTTGGTTTCTACGATTTTTTCTTTGACATCTTCTTTCTTGAGTTGTTGCGTGATTTTCCGTTTGATGACTTGCAGACGTTTGCTTTCGTCTTTATCCACGCCAATTTTCCTGAATTTTTCCTGCTCCAGAATTTTCACGAAATCTTTCACCACATCTTTTCGGGATTTTCCTTTCACATAACTGTCGATGAAAGCTTCTATCTTGTTTCCGAACTGCAATTTCCGGTGCTCGTCTTCATACAATTTCTGAAAATTATGAAGTTTTTGCTGAAGTTGCTCGTTTAGTTTTTGAAGATTATCGCGCTTGTCTTCTACGGAATCTCGTTTCTCCGAAAGGTCCGATTTGATTTTCTCAACCTCGAATTTCTCTTGCTGAAGTTTTACAATCGTTTTATCGAGGTTCACGATGTCGTGTTCCACTTTCTTTTTCGCATTGTTGATGATGAATCTCGGGATTCGGTTTTTCTCTGCGACTTCAAAAGTGAACGAACTTCCGGCTTGCCCGATTTCTAATTTATAAAGCGGTTCAAGGGAATTTTCGTCAAAAAGCATCGCCGCATTCGTCGCTGCAGGAAGATTTTCTACAACGAGTTTGATGTTCGTGTAATGCGTTGTGATGATTCCGAAACTCCTTTTGTCATAGAAATATTCCATAAAACTTTCCGCGAGAGCGCCTCCCAATTCAGGGTCAGAACCAGTTCCGAATTCGTCAATTAAAAGCAAAGTTTTGTTGTCCGATTCCTTAATCATTCCTGCCATTTTTCGAAGTCTAGAGGAGTAAGTTGACAAATGATTTTCGATCGATTGATTGTCGCCAATGTCCGTCATTATTTTATCAAAGAAAAACATCTCCGATTTTGGATGACAAGGTACGAGGATTCCTGTCTGAATCATCAATTGCAATAATCCAACGGTTTTCAAAGTAATGGATTTTCCGCCTGCATTTGGGCCGGAAATACAGATAATTCTGTTATGTTCGTTTAATGAAATACTTTGTGAAAAGATTTCTTTATTTTCATTTTTATTTCGAATCCAAAGCAACGGATGAAATGCTTCTCGCAATTTCAAAGTTTGATGTTTGTTGATTTTGGGTAAAATTCCATTCACTTTTTCGGCGAATTTAGCTTTGGCTCGGATTAAGTCCAAATCAAAAATATAGTCTTGGTATTCTGAAAGTTGAGGCTGGAATTCCGATATTTCTGCAGTCAATTGACGTAGGATTTTATCAATTTCTTTTTTCTCTTCTTCCTGATTTTCCTTCATTTTGAAGTAATGTTTCACCACACTTTCAGGCTGAATGAATGTGATGGAACCTGTTTTCGAAATTCCCAAAACACGTCCGTTCACGCGTTTCTTGAAACCAGATTTCACGGCTAAAACACGCTGGTCTTCTATGATGCTTTCTTTGATGTCATCCAAAAAATCGCTTTGTCCGAAGTTGAATAAAGCGCGGTTGAAGTTTTCATCAATCGCTTTTCTGGCGTGTTGGATTTCTGCTCGTAAAGTTTTGAGAATCGGGGAAGCTTCACTTTTGACATCGCCGAATCGGTTGAAAACTTTGTCTATTTTGTCGATGATTTCTTTTCGGAATTCCAAAACTTTTACTTCCTCCAGAAGTGTTGGGAATGTTTCTGAAAGCTGAGGCAAGAAGCGTTGTAATCTCCCGATTTGTTCAGTAATTGTTTTGATTCTGATGAACGATTTGTTTTCCAGACGGAAATTTTCGATGTGCATCAGTTTCAGTTCTTCTTCGATGTCTTCATATTCGTTGAAGGGAATGGCGGTGGCGCTTTCGAAACTGGTTAGGAATTCTGAGGTTTTTCTTAAAGATATTTCGGCTTCGTCCATTGGCATCGGGCGAAGTTCCATTATTTTGTCTGCCGTTTTTGGCGAAAATGCAAAAGGTGCAATTTCCGAAAGCAATTCCGGAAATTCTAATTCATTGAGGTCTGCTTGATTGATATTCACAATGCAAATTTACGAATTTGAAAACTTTAATTTTAATGAAGTTTTATTTGGGTAATTTCTTTCAGAAATTGAGTTTGTTTTTTGGTCTTCGAGAGCTTCAGACTGACAGGTTTGAATATTTCTTTTTTGGTGGGACTTTCGATTGTTACGAAGCGCGTCCCGACTTGAGCGGAAATCCTTTTTGCTTCTACTACATTTCTATTTATTGTGAAATATCCTGGCAAAAAGATTGACTTCGTCGAACCACTTCTTTAGGTTTGGGAGCGAAAGGCGGAAAAGATACCCAAATCCTAAAAAACAACATCACCGGAAAAACCAGTGATGCTGTGAAAAATCTAATTGTATGAAAAAGTAATATTTGAAAAAATTTGAATTTATATTTTTGTGGCTAAACTGAAAATGAGGTCCAGGTCGTCTTTTACGACTATCATTCCACCCATTTTTTTCGGAGGTGTGATATTGAAATCACTGAATTTTACATTCTTGCGTCCGATGAGTTTATTATTTTCAACTTCGAATTCTACGTTGTATCGTTTGCTTTGATTCATCATTTTGACTTCTACAACGGCGATGTAATTTTTCTGAGTTTTGGTAATGTTGATGAACTTCACAACCATATTCGGATATTTTTCAGAATTCAGTATTTTCTGGAAATCTTTGGTCATCATCTTGTTTCCGCAATCAAACTCATTTACTTTTAAGATGATATTCGGAAGGCTTCGGTCTGTGAAATTGTAAACGCCAGTTTCTGCTTTGAATTTGTTGTTCACACATTGAAACTTGTTGACGTTGGTACTTCCGTTGATTTGAACAAAATTTTCCTGTGCCTGTGCGAAAAAAATAGCTAAACCGAAAAGTATATATAGAAGTTTCATAATATTGTTTTTTAAGATAAAAAAGCAGAGGATTCCCGAGAGTTTCCTCTGCTTCTTGTTAACTGAATATTAGAAAGAAATCACCGCTTCTACCATAAATCCGTTGAATTTTCCATCTCTTTTGATGTTATTCGCAGGATATCCGTCGTATTTCTGGTTGACGTATTCTAATTTTGTAAGGATATTTTTGGTCATAAACCAACCACCACCGATGTTGTATCTGTCTACGCTGATGTCTTCTCCGGTGATTAATTTTCCATCCACTTTGTTGTATCGGCCGCCGAAGTAGAGGTTTTCATTATTGCCAAATCTGTAAAGCAATTCTGCCGCATATTGGTTATAGGTTCTTCTTTCGGTTTCTGCGAGGTTACGTCCAGATGCAGATTCGAAGATTCCGAAGAACTCCAGTCCTTTGTATTTTACGAATGGGTTGATCATAAATGAAGTCAACGTGTTTTGAAAATCAGGATCTACCATTCCAGATCTCATTTGTGCAGAAGAGGTTGCGGCTGTGTTTTCCATCACGAAATAATATCTAGATCCCGCTCTGTCTCCGTTGTAGAAATCTAATCTTGGCGCTCTGGCGATGTTATAGAAAGATCCTGTCAATCTTACTCTCAAATCGCTGTTCAACTGTTTGTCGTAGCCTAATTTTCCGTAGATGCCGGCGCTAGTTCCTCCAGTGGCGGTCTGGTTCAGTCTTCCGTTGGTCACACCACCCATCACGATTACGCCGTTTCTTCTGTAATAAACCTCTGCGAAAGGAAAAGTGGCGTAAGCGTCCATCAGATAATTACCAACAAACGGATTCATAATCGCGTAGGCATTGTCAGATCTTCTCAGTTGCGCGTCGCCATAGTTGATCTGGTCCTGACCTACTTTAATGGTCGCATATTTCATAATATTCTCTGCAAATCCTTTTTGGATAAAATCCAGTTTGTCGATTTGTAAATACCCACCTTTTACATAGGTTTCATTGTGGTGTCTTGATGATAGGAATGTTCTCAAGTGTAAGTTGACCCCGTCGTATAAAGCAACATCCAAATCCAAGTTGGCCGTTGGTAGGTTGATGTTGTTCCCGATGTCATAAAGCTGATTGGTGTTTACGCCGGCGGAATTAACAACTGGAGTTGCGTTGTTTTCATGTTTTAAACCTTGGAACTGCAATGCGAATGCGCCTCCAACTTTTACTCGTAAATGATCAAATGTTGATATGGTGTCTTTTGGATTTTCAAAAACCGTCAATCCAGTTTTGTCTCTTGGTTTCAGATTATCCAATTTTCCTTCCTGTGCCTGTGCGAATGTTGCGGTTAGTAAAGCGGCGATGAAGCTGGCTTTCAATAGATTTCTTTTCATGATATTAAAATTATTCAGTTACTATTCAGTTTGATGTTCAATTATTCTGCGACTACATTCACTTTGACAGTCAATACATCTCCGGTTTTGATTCCTAAAAATCCCGGACGTTCCATTCCAAATTCTGAAAGTTTGATAGTTTCGGTTCCGTCTATGATGTAGGCTTCTCCTTTTTTAACAATTGAAACTGGAAAAGAAACGTTTCTTGCAGCTCCGGCGATGGTCAGTTTTCCTGTCACATTGCTTTTTCCAAGATTGATTGAGCTTGCTGTGAAGGTTACATTGGGCGCTTTGTCAGATTTTAAAGCTTCGTAAGCTTTCTTTTCCATTGTTTTACCTTTTTCTGCAGTCAATGTTTTTACCGGAACTGTTAAACTCACATTGTTGATGGTGTTTCCTGCAACTGTTCCTGTGAAAGTGGATGTTGATCCTTTCATTGTCCAATCGTGCATTGGAGAGGTTCCGGAAATAGTGATTGTTGTAGTTTTTTGTGATAATTTTTGTGCATTTGATAATTGAGGTAATAAGAAGCTTCCTAAAACTAAACCAAGACTAATTAGATTTTTCGCTGTTTTCATTTTATTAAATTTTAAATGTTATTATTGTATATCTTTCGTTATTGATAGGACAAAGGTATAAGGTTGTTAAATAAAATGCTATTTAATTGTAATGACAAAAATCTTATAGATTGCTGCGATTGTCATATTGATAAATAAAATCAATAAGTCTTATCGATTTTGTCGAATACTAACTTGAACTGCTATTGACAAATAATCGTTTATTAGTAATGATTAACGAAATGCCAGAGATGATATTTGTTAGGTCTGAGAATAGTGATGAAAATCAGTATAAGTATTTTTGAATATCTATAAAATTTGTTAAATTATTACGGATGTGATAAATTAGTATGACGAATGTCATATGATCTAGTTTGTAAAATTTATTTAATGTTATCATTGAATAAATTAGAAACTTTGATATTAGTTTTTAAAATTATTGATATTAGCTTATAAAATATTTTATCACTATAATTAAATGTTCAAAATTTAATCAATACGTTTTAACTTAATTTATATTAGTAGATTTATCCAATGAATCTCCTAAGACTATTATTCACATTCTATTTCGCAGCATTGACATTGTTGCCGTGCAATGATGTGAAATCACAGTCTGTAAAAGGAAATTCCGATAAAAAATTCTCTTATTCTGAAGACAATCATTCCAAAGACCAAGGCGATATCTGTTCACCGTTATGCTCTTGCAACTGCTGTCAGATGACCGTGACTTCATTTAAAGTTGAACCTTTGATGCCTTTACATAAAAAGGCTGCAGAATATTTCTCAAAGAAAATTCATTTTCAGAAAAATGATTTCGCTTATTTGGTGTACGATCAGATTTGGCAACCTCCCAAAATTTAATTTTTATTGATTTAATGGAAGACTTTTGTCTTTCATCTATTTGTCGTGGAAACTTTGCAATACCATTGCAACTGATTCCTGTTCATCTTTGTCATTCTAAATTCATCTTTTTTTGAATGAAATGAGTTTGGCTTTAATAAAAATTAAATCTAATGTTAGATAATATCATACGATTTAGCATCAAGAACAAAATCATTATTGGTATAATGACTTTGATGCTGATTATTTGGGGTTCTTGGAGTGCCACAAAACTACCGATTGATGCCGTTCCTGACATCACCAACAATCAGGTTCAGATCATTACTGTTTGTCCAACTTTGGCTGGGCAAGAAGTTGAGCAACTCATTACATTTCCTATCGAACAAAGCATTGTTAATGTTCCCGATATTGAAGAAACAAGAAGTATTTCCAGATTCGGACTTTCTGTGATCACTGTCGTTTTTAAAGAAAATGTTGATATCTATTTTGCCCGTCAATTAATCAGCGAGCAATTAAAACAAGCTTCCGAAGAAATCCCAAAAGGGGTCGGAACTCCAGAAATGGCTCCCGTAAGTACTGGTTTAGGTGAAATTTACCAATATATTCTCCATCCTAAAAAAGGGAGCGAGAAAAAATACAGCAGTAAAGATTTACGAACAATGCAGGACTGGATTGTCCGAAGACAGCTCAACGGAACTCTCGGCGTTGCAGAGATCAACAGTTTTGGTGGAGAATTAAAACAATATGAGGTTGCCATCAACCCGAACCGTCTGAAAGCAATGGGAATAAGTATTACCGACGTTTTTACGGCTTTAGAAAAAAACAATCAGAATACGGGAGGAGCTTACATCGATAAAAAACCAAACGCTTATTTCATCCGTGGAATTGGGATTGTAACTTCAATTGAAGACATTAAAAATATTGCCGTTAAAAATGAAACAGGAAGCGTCCCTATTTTTATAAAAGATGTTGCCAATGTTGGTTTTGGTCACGCTGTCCGTTACGGAGCTTTGACGTACAACGGAGAAGTTGATGCAGTGGGAGGTGTTGTTATGATGTTAAAAGGAGCAAACAGTAACGAAGTTGTTCAAAGAATCAAAGATAAAATTCCCACAATTCAGAAATCTCTTCCGAATGATGTAGTGATTGAACCGTTTTTAGACCGAACAGATTTGGTTGGAAGAGCAATCAGCACTGTTGAAAAAAACTTAATTGAAGGCGCTTTAATTGTCATCTTCGTTTTAGTTATTTTTCTTGGAAATTTAAGAGCAGGATTGATTGTTGCTTCGGCAATTCCGCTTTCGTTATTATTTGCTTTGGGAATGATGAACGTTTTTGGAGTAAGTGCCAATTTAATGAGTTTGGGAGCCATTGATTTTGGTTTAATTGTCGATGGAGCTGTGATTATCGTTGAAGCAACTTTACATCACTTAGGTTTGAGAAAAACTAATAAAATCCTGACGCAATCCGAGATGGATGAAGAAGTTTTCCTTTCTGCGTCAAAAATCAGAAGCAGTGCAGCTTTCGGAGAAATCATCATCTTAATCGTTTACATTCCAATCCTGACTTTGGTTGGCGTAGAAGGAAAAATGTTTACACCAATGGCAAAAACAGTGGGATTTGCCATTTTGGGAGCCTTGATTTTATCACTGACTTACATTCCAATGATGAGCGCTTTGTTTTTATCTAAAAAGCCGATGAACAAAGAAACTTTTTCAGATAAAATGATGAATAAACTTCAGAAAATTTATCAGCCATTATTAGAAAAAGCTTTAAAAATAAAATACTGGTTTGTAGGAATTACGGTTGCATTATTTGCCGTTTGTCTTTTGCTTTTTAAGAATATGGGAGGTGAGTTTATCCCACAATTACAGGAAGGTGATTATGCTTTTCACTGTATTCTTCCACAGGGAAGTTCATTGAGTCAAAGCATCGAAACTTCGATGCAGGCTTCAAGAATTATTAAGCAATTTGATGAAGTTAAAATGGTTGTCGGTAAAACCGGATCTGCCGAAGTTCCAACTGACCCAATGCCACCAGAGGCAACCGATTTAATTGTTGTTTTAAAACCTCAAAAAGAATGGAAAACCAAAAAATCCTACGAAGAATTAGCAGATGAAATTTCAGAAAAACTGGAAAATATTCCAGGAGTTTTCTTTGAAAAAAATCAACCAATTCAAATGCGTTTCAATGAATTGATGACAGGAATCAGGCAAGATGTTGCGGTAAAAATATTTGGTGAAAATTTAGATTCATTAGCAATTTATGCAGATAAAACTGCAAAAGTCATTCAGTCTGTTAAGGGTGCAACATCGCCACAAATTGAGCGAGTAAGTGGACTTCCGCAAATCAATGTGGAATATGACAGAACGAGAATGGCGAATTACGGTTTGAATATCGAAGATGTAAATAATGCTGTAAGTACCGCTTTTGCCGGAAAATCCGCAGGTCAGGTTTTTGAAAATGAAAGACGATTCGATTTGGTTGTCCGTTTAGACAGCTTAAACCGAACGAATATTGATGATGTTAATAATTTAATGATTTCCACCAATTCCGGTGCACAAGTTCCACTTTCTCAAGTGGCAAATATCAGTTACAAACTTGGTCCTGCACAAATCAGTCGGGAAGCCGGAAAAAGAAGGATTGTGATTGGTTTTAATGTGAAAGACCGTGATGTGCAAAGCGTTGTGGAGGAAATTCAGAATAAATTAGACAAGCAAATCAAGTTACCTTCCGGAAATTATTTCACTTATGGCGGTCAGTTTGAGAATTTACAGGCGGCGAGCAAAAGATTAATGATTGCTGTTCCTGTTTCATTATTATTGATTTTTCTGTTACTATATTTTACATTTCATTCGTTTAAACAGGCAGCATTGATTTTTACAGCGATTCCGATGAGTGCAATCGGAGGAGTTTTCGCTTTACTGTTAAGAGATATGCCTTTCAGTATCAGTGCAGGAATAGGGTTTATCGCTTTGTTTGGAGTTGCCGTTTTGAACGGAATTGTTTTAATCGGAACTTTCAATCAATTAGAAAAAGAAGGAGAAACCGATATTTTGAAGAGAGTAGTGGAAGGAACAAAAACCCGATTAAGACCTGTTTTAATGACGGCAACAGTCGCTTCATTAGGGTTTTTACCGATGGCAATTTCCACGGGAGCAGGAGCGGAAGTTCAAAAACCTTTGGCAACGGTTGTCATCGGAGGTTTGGTTACAGCAACGTTTTTGACTTTGTTTGTGTTGCCGATGTTGTATATTATTTTTAATTCTAAAATCAATTTTAAAAATTTTAAATATAAATCTGTAACGGCAGTTGTTGTTTTGTTTTTTTTATTTGGAAATACACTTAAAGCACAACAAGGAAATCCTCTGACAGTACAGCGGGCAACTCAAATTGCTTTGGAGAACAGTCATTTGATGAAAGCAAAAGATTTAGATATTAAATCTGCCGAAGCTTTGAAACCAACATCAAAAGAACTTCCGAAAATGAATGTTGATGCGCAATTAGGGCAATATAATTCCAGAAAATTTGACCAGTCTTTTGCTATTTCTCAGACAATTCCGTTTCCGACTTTGTTTAAAGCGAGAAAAGATTTGATTAATGAGCAAATTAAAGGAAAACAAATCAACAAGGAAATTTCGGCGAACGAATTAGCAAAACAAGTCCGAACGTATTATTATCAGATTGAATATCTTCAATATAATCAGTCGAAACTGAAAAATCTTGATAGTTTGTATAATGATTTTATTCGAATTGCAACGGTGAGATTTAAAGCCGGAGATATTAAGAAAATTGAGATTAATACTGCTGAAACTCAAAAAGGCGAAATCAATTTATTATTGAGACAAAATGAAGCTTATTTGATGAATGCTTATAAAAATTTAAAAACGGTTTTAAATACATCAAAAGATATTTCGGTTCCGTTTGACCAAAATTATCAGCCTTTAAAAGCAGATTATGTTTTAGACAGTTCTGCGATTGCAAAACATCCTTTAGTGAGAGCATTTTATCAGGAAATGGAAATAGCCGAAAAGAATAAAAATGTCGAAAAATCGCAGGGACTTCCTGAATTTACAATCGGTTATACCAATCAGTCGTTGATTGGTTTTCAAAATGTGAACGGAATGGAGCAGTATTTAAATGGCGGAAACCGTTTTCATTCGGCAACAATCGGTGTTTCAATTCCTTTGACTTTCGGGGCGACAAAAGCTAGAATGCAGTCTTTTGATTATCAAAAACAAATGGCAGAATCGAATGCTAAGTTTCAGCAAAAACAATTGGAAGCGCAGTTAGAAAATGCTTTGAACCAATATCAGCAGAATGTAAAACAGTATGAATATTACGTAAATCAGGCGATTCCAAATGCGGAGAAAATTACAAAAGCAGGACAATTGGGCTACAAAACAGGAGAGATTTCTTACGTGGAATATCTTTTTGCTTTACAAACCGCAACCAATATTCAGTTAAAATATCTGGAATCTATTCAGCAGGTGAACGAATCTGTTATTATCATTAATTCAATCATAAATCAATAAAAATGCAAATTAAATATAAAATCATTTCATTAATATTCATCTCAATTTTTGCGATAAGTTGCGGAAAAAAAGAGGAAGAATCTCAAGGTGAAATTAAAACCGAACAGACTGAAGAAAATCACAATGAAGCACCTGAAACTATCGCAGAATTGACAGAAGAACAAATGAAATCGGTCGGGGTAACTTTGGGAACGGTGGAAATGAAAGAACTGACTTCAACCATCAAAGCCAATGGTTTATTGAGGGTTCCAAATAACAAAAAAGCAACCGTAACATCTTTGTACGGTGGAGTTATTCAAACGATAAAAGTTCAGATTGGTGATTTTGTGAGACAAGGTCAGGTTTTGGCGACCATCAGTAATCCAGAATATATTCAGGTTCAGGAACAATATCTTACGGTAAACAGCAGAATTTCCTTTGCTGAACAAGAGTTTAGAAGACAAAAAGAATTGTTTGATAATGATGCGGGAGCGAAAAAGAATCTTCAAAGTGCCGATTCAGAGCTGAAAAGTCTGAGAACTCAACGAGCTTCTTTGCAAAGACAATTGCAATTGATGGGAATCAGTCCGGGAAAAGTTTCTAATGGAAATTTACGTTCAGGTTTGGTGATTACTTCACCGATTAGCGGTACAATAAGTAATATCAATGCACAGATTGGAAGTTATGTTGATGTTTCATCGCCGGTTTTGGATATTATTGACAACAATTCTATTCATCTTGACTTACAGGTTTTTGAAAAAGATTTACCGAAAATGAAAATCGGACAAATCGTTCATTTTAAACTGACCAATAATCCTGAAACCGAATATGATGCGAAAATTTACAGTATCGGTTCATCCTTCGAAAATGAGAGCAAAACAATTTCCGTTCACGCCAATGTTACAGGAAATAAAATAGGTCTGATTGACGGAATGAACATTACCGGAATCGTAAGTCTGGATAAAAGTACAACTCCTGCAATTCCCGATGATGCTATTGTGGAAGCCGATGGAAAATATTATGTATTTGTTCAGACCAATAAAAAAGCAGAAGAACATAAGGAGGAAAAAAGCGAAAACCACGGAAAAGAAGAAGTTAAAAAACATTCAAAAACAATGAATTTTGAAAAAGTTGAAATCGTGAAAGGCTCTTCTGATATGGGCTATACAGCGATAACGTCTGTTGCACCAATTGCTCCAGATGCAAAAATTGTGGCGAAAGGTGCATTTTTTGTGAATGCAAAACTGAGTAATTCTGGTGAGCACGAGCATTAAACTTTAAAATAATATCAAATCCACAACCATCAATAAAATTTTATTTGGTGATTTTTTAGTATTCAAAATTAAAATGTCACCAATTTGTTTGACATGCAAGTGCAGGACACCGCAAGCCTGTAAAATGTATATTTTTATAAAGTTGAAATAAAACCTGATTATGGCTAATCAAAAAATCCAATTATGAAATTTCAAAACAACTTTATATTATCTCTTTTTGCCTTTTTTATATTTTCATCAAATGTAAAAAGCCAGGACCTTTGGCCGGACGGTACCAAAATCGACAAATGGTTCAAAGAAAACAAACCAACAGACATCAACAAATTAGGCAAAAAATACATCCTTACAGAAAATGGTGTGAAGAACGACAGTACAGTTCTTCAGACAAAACAACTTCAGGCAGTCATTGATTTGGCGGCTAAAAATGGCGGCGGAGTTATCATTGTACCAAAAGGAACATTTTTAATTAGTTCGGTTTTCTTCAAGCAGGGAACACATTTGTATCTGGAAAACGGAGCAAAATTAAAGGGAAGCGACGATATCAATGATTTTCCGGTGGTAACGACAAGAATGGAAGGTCAGACGGTAAAATATTTTCCGGCTATAATCAATGCAGACGGATTGGACGGTTTCACCATTTCAGGAAAAGGAACTTTGGATGGAAACGGACTCCGTTTCTGGAAATCATTCTGGAAAAGAAGAGAATGGAATCCTAAATGTACCAATATGGATGAAATGAGACCGAGAATTATCTACGTTTCAAATTCTAAAAACGTTCAGGTGGAAGGAATTACCATTAAAAATTCACCTTTCTGGAGTACACATTATTACAAAAGTGATTTCGTTAAATTATTAAATCTGACAATCTTAGCTCCAAAAGAACCTGTAAAAGCACCGAGTACAGATGCCGTTGACATCGATGCGTGTACCAATTTCTTAATTAAAAATTGCTATATGTCAGTCAACGACGACGCAATTGCACTGAAAGGCGGAAAAGGTCCAAAGTCCGATAAAGACCCGAACAATGGCGAAAACAGAAACATCCTTATCGAAGACAACAGTTTTGGTTTCTGCCATAGCGTTTTGACTTGCGGAAGTGAATCGATTCACAATTACAATGTGATTTTGCGTAATTCTAAAGTGAAAGATGCTTCAAGATTATTGCACTTAAAAATGCGCCCTGACACGCCACAACACTATGAATATCTTACCGTTGAGAACATCACAGGAAACGTAAAAACCTTCTTATATGTAAAAGGCTGGAACCAGTTTTTTGATTTAAAAGGTGAAGAAAGACCGAGAAAAGGATTGGCGAATAATATCACCATAAAAAATATCGATATCAGTTGTGAAACAGCGTTCTCTATTGAAAAATCTGATTTATTTGACTTAAAAGATTTCACATTTGAAAACTTCAAAATCAAAGCTCTAAAGCCTGAAATGCAAAACCTGAATCACATTCAGAATTTAAAGCAAAAAAATATCAATGTGACGCAAGTGGCTTCTCTCACGCAATCTTACGATAAAAAAGACGATTCCGATATTTCTGCTAAATGAGTTTTTATTCCAAAATATTCGTTCTTTTATGCTTTTGCTCACAGTTTCTGCATTCTCAATCTAAGGAAATCCAACTCCTGAGCGGGACAGATTCTGAACATACGAGAGAATGGGATTTTTGGATAACCGGCGGACGAAAATCTGGAAGTTGGAACAAAATTCAGGTTCCTTCTCAATGGGAACAGCAGGGATTTGGCTCGTATAACTACGGAAGAGATTACGTTACTTACGGCAAAAATTTTAAATTCAATGATGAAGTAGGTCTTTACAAACACCAATTTTCAGTTCCGAATTCCTGGAAAGGAAAGTCAGTTAACATCGTTTTTGAAGGTTCAATGACCGATACAGAAGTGAAAATCAATGGCAAGTTGGCCGGAGCAATTCATCAGGGTGCTTTTTATGAATTTAAATATGATATTTCCGACAAATTACTTTTCGGAAAAGAAAATATTATCGAAGTCAAAGTTTCCAAAATGTCTGCGGAAAAATCGGTCAACAACGCAGAACGTTTGGCAGATTATTGGGTTTTTGGAGGGATTTTCAGACCTGTTTATTTAGAAGCCAATCCTAAAGAATATATTTCATCAACGTCAATCGATGCCAAAGCAGACGGAACTTTTCGTTCGAATATTCATTTAAAAGGAATTCAATCTGCTAATAATGTAAAGGTTGAAATTTTTGATGCTAAAAATAATTTAGTTGGGGAATCTCAGATTCAAATTCAGAAAGATGATACTTTAAAACAAATTCAATTCAATCTTAAAAATCCAAAACTCTGGACAGCAGAAACGCCGAATTTATATAAAGCGAAATTCAGTTTAAATAAAAACAGAAAAAACATCTACCAAACCGAAGAAAAATTCGGTTTCCGAACCATTGAAATCCGAAAAAGCGACGGTATTTACGTCAACGGAACCAAAATCAAAATGAAGGGTATCAACCGTCACGTTTGGTGGCCAGAAACCGGAAGAGCGGTCAACAAAAACATCGATTTGATGGACGTTCAGCTCATTAAAGAGATGAATATGAACGCCGTTCGATGTGCACATTATCCACCGAATAAATCATTTCTGCAAATTTGCGATTCTTTGGGTTTATATGTTTTGGATGAACTCGCCGGGTGGCAGAAAAAATACAGTACTGAAGTTGGAAAAAAGCTCGTGAGAGAAATGGTGACGAGAGATGCCAATCATCCTTCAATTATTTTTTGGAGCAACGGAAATGAAGGCGGGCATAATTTTGATTTGGATGCAGAATATGCAAAATACGACTTGTCAGACCGTCCTGTAATTCACGCACATCATAAGCCAGGTAATGCTTTCAACGGAATCGATTGCAATCATTACGAAGATTATTACAGCACCAAAAAAATCCTTGAAGGCGAAAATATTTATATGCCAACCGAGTTTCTGCACGCGCAGGATGACGGCGGTGGCGGAACATCTTTAGCCGATTACTGGGAACTTCACTGGAATTCCAAAAAAGGTGCAGGCGGTTTTCTCTGGGCGTTTGCGGATGAAGGTTTGGTGCGAACTGATTTCAACAATCAAATCGATGTCAATGCGATTAACGCTCCGGACGGAGTGGTGGGTCCACATCGTGAAAAAGAGGGAAGTTTTTATGCCATCCGTGAAATATACAGTCCTGTAAAAATTGATTTGAAAACGTTGCCGAATGATTTTAATGGAATCATTCCTGTTGAAAATCGTTATCATTTTACCAATCTGAATGAATGCCAGTTTGAATGGAAACTGGTTAAATTTAAAACACCGTTCTCGTCTGAATCTGGTTTTGATGTACTTCAAAATGGAAAAACAGATTCACCGAATATTAAACCAACAGAAAAAGGAAATATTAATTTAAATCTTCCAATCAACTGGAGAGAAAGTGAAGGTTTAATGCTTACTGCAACCGATTCTTTCGGAAAGGAAATCTACACTTGGACTTGGAAAATAAAATCGAATGATGAAATTTCAGAACAGTTTTCAAAATCTTTAATCAAAGAATTTCCGATTTTGGTTATAGAAAATGACTCATTATTTATTTTAAAATCAGACGAAAAAGAATTTTCGTTTGGAAAAAAAGATGGGTTGTTAAAGTCAGTTATTGTCGACAAAAAAGGCAGGAAAATCACTTTCAGAAACGGACCGATTTTCGTGAACGGAAAAACAGAATTATCCTCTATAAAATCTTTCGCTGAAGGACAAAGTCAGGTTATTCAGATTTCCTACAAAGACGGAAAAAAGGCAGTCTGGAAACTGAATCCGAACGGAATTTTAGAATTGAATTACGAATATTCGCTTGCCGGAGATTACCCATTTGCAGGCGTAAGTTTTGATTATCCTGAAAATTATGTCATCGGCGCAAAATGGCTTGGGAAAGGTCCGTATCACGTATGGAAAAACCGAACTCAGGGGCAGACTTACAACGTGTGGCAGAATCTGAAAAACTCGACCCGAACAGGTTTTTCACCTTGGATTTATCCTGAATTTAAAGGATATTTCGACGATGTGTCGTGGTTGCAGTTGAATACAGCCGAAGGAAAAATAACAGTCGGAACAAAAGAAGAAAAAATGTTCATCAGACTTTTCGATTTTTACGGAATTTATGGTGCGGAAGGTTATCCGAAACTGCCTACAGGAAATATTTCTTTCCTCGATGCAATTCCACCTTTGGGAACAGCTTTGGCATTTAATATTAATAATGATACTGCGACTTTAGGCCCGGAAAGTGAACCGAATCATATGAACGGAACATTCAAAAGAACCTTGTATTTCTATTTTGGTCTGCCTGATTTGGGCGATGAAAATAAACAGTTTACAATGCCAAAAGAAAATATTTTAACAGATTAAAGATGAAGAATTTGATTTCACTTTTAACCGTTTTTTTCTGCGCAACGATATTTGCACAGCAAACCAATTTCAAATTTGATTTTGGCGGAAATAGAGTGGAAAATGGTTTCATTCCAATTAATTCGACTTCAAAATTTGATAAGAAAATCGGTTACGGTTTTATGGATATTTCAGGTTTGAAATCTGTTGACAACGGCGGAAATGCTTTGACAGGAGATTTCATCACAAGTGACAAACCTTTTTATTTTTCAGTTGTAATTCCTGAAGGAAATTATGATATTAAATTAAATTTAGGCGATACAAAAGGAAGTTCTGAAACGACTGTTCGTGTCGAAAATCGCCGTTTAATGCTGAATGATGTCAAAACACAACGAGGCGAAATCGTCGAAAAACTAATCACGGTTCACGTTAAAGACAGTATCATCCGAAATCAGGACGGAACTCAGATTGGCATTGTAAAATTAAAACCGAGAGAAAGAAAATATTTACATTGGGACAATCTGTTGACGATTGAATTTAATGACAAAGCGCCGAAAGTTTGTTCGGTCATCATTGAACCCAACAAAACAGCTAAAACCATCTATCTTACAGGAGATTCCACAGTTGTGGATGCGCAGTACGAACCTTGGGCGTCGTGGGGACAGATGTTGCCGTATTTTTTCGTTCCAAATGAAGTCGTGATTGCAAATTACGCCGAAAGCGGAGAAACCCTGAAAGCCTTTGAAGACCGCCACCGAATCGATAAAATCTGGAACAAAATCAGGAAAGGCGATTATCTTTTCATTCAGTTTGGACACAACGACCAAAAAGCTGGAAACAGCACGAAATCGGGTTACAGAAAACGATTGAATGAATGGATTTTGAAAGCCAAAGAATTAGGTGCAATTCCGGTTTTGGTCACCTCAATGAACCGTCGTGTTTTTGATGAAAACAATAAAATTGTCAATACTTTAGATGATTTTCCTGATGCGATGAGAGAAATTGCAAAAGAAGAAAAAGTGGATTTAATTGATTTAAATGCATTAAGCAAAACTTTGTTCGAAGCGATGGGACCGGAAAAGGCAAAGAAAGCATTTGTTCATTATCCTGCTAATTCTTATCCCAATCAACCCACAGCTTTGGCAGATGATACACACTTCAACACGTATGGCGCATACGAATTGGCAAAATGTGTCGTAAAATCTATCGTCGACCAAAATTTACCTTTGAAGAAGTTTATCTCAAAAAATTATAAAAATTTTAATCCAAATAAGCCTGATAAAGTTGAAAACTTCCATTGGCCGGAATCTGTTTTTATGGAATCTTTAAAACCAGATGGAAATTAAAAATTGTTCTGAAAATAATATTCAGTTTGTCATTCTGAATGAAACGAAGTGGAATGAAGAATCTAACATTAATAGATTTCTCGTTCCTCGACACGAGAGCTTGCTCGAACTGAACGAAGTTAAATGACAAATGTTTAAAAGTAAAGATTTAATAATGAAAATTAAAAATATAGTCAGTCTCAGTCTCATCTGTTTTGCCTTCGGAAATCTCTCCGCACAAAATCCGTGGCCAACAGTTACCGAGACCGCAAAACCGTGGACACGCTGGTGGTGGATGGGAAGTGCCGTCGACGAAAAAGGATTGCATAAACAACTCACTACACTTTCAAAATCAGGGTTTGGCGGTGTAGAAATCGTCCCGATTTATGGAGCGAAAGAGTTTGAGAACAGATACATCAATTACCTTTCTCCCGAGTGGATGAAAATGTTGCAGTTCACGACTGATAAAGCCAAAAGTCTGAAAATGGGTGTTGATATGGCAGTCGGAACAGGTTGGCCGATTGGCGGACCGCAAGTCAGCGAAAATGATGCGGCAACGAAGATGATTGTTCAGACCTACACGATTTCATCCGATCAAAATTTTTCTGAAAAAATTATTTTGAAAGATGAAAAACAAAAGAATTTAAAAACGATAAAATTAGATATTGTAACAGCTTACAATGAAAAAAACGAAGCGGTAGTTCTAACCGATAAGTTTGCAAATGACGGTTCTCTAAATTGGAAACCAAGTTCAGGAAAATGGACGATTTATGCAGTTTTCGTTGGCAAAACTTTACAAAAGGTAAAACGTGCAGCACCGGGTGGTGAAGGTTACACTTTAGACCACTTTTCGCCGGACGCAACCAAAGATTATCTGAAAACTTTTGATAAAGCATTTGGAAATTCGAACTACGGAATCAGGTCTTTTTTCAATGACAGTTATGAGGTTTACAACGCAGATTGGACGCCGGATTTTTTAAGTGAATTCAAAAAAAGAAGAGGTTATGATTTAAGTCCGTACATCAAATATCTCGTAAGCAACGAGGAAAATGAAATTGCAGGAAGGGTAAAATCGGATTATAGAGAAACTCTGAATGAATTAATTTTAAACAATTTTACCAAAGATTTCACCAACTGGGCGCATTCTAAAAACTCAAAAAATACCAATCAGGCACACGGTTCACCGGGGAATTTACTGGATTTGTACGCAGCAGTTGACATTCCTGAATCTGAAACTTTCGGAAGCTCGATTTTTGAAATTCAGGGCTTAAAAAGGGATACTGCGGATATTCAGAAATCAGATATGCCTGATTTCAATATGTTGAAATTTGCTTCTTCTGCAGCAAATGTGATGGGCAAAAAATTAACCTCCAACGAAACGTTTACCTGGTTGACGGAGCATTTCAAAACGTCTTGGTCACAGGCAAAACCGGAAGTTGAGCAGGTGTTTTTATCGGGAATCAACCACGTTTTTTACCACGGTACGACGTACACACCGGCCGATGTGAAGTTTCCTGGATGGTTGTTTTATGCGTCGGTAAATTTCGTTCCAGAAAACAGTTTGTGGCCACATTTGAAGGGATTAAATTCTTATATCGAACGCACACAATCTGTTTTGCAAAGCGGAAAATCGGATAACGAAATCCTAATGTACTGGCCGGTTTATGACCAATGGGCAAGTCCGAAAGGAAAGGATGTGACGTTCAAAGTTCATAATGTTGAAAAATGGTTGGTGCCGACTCCGATGTACGAAAATATGAATAAGCTCAGTAAAATGGGGTATTCTCTCGATATGATTTCGGATAAAATGATTGATGAATCGAAATCAGAAAATCAGAAAATTCAAGTATCAAAAGAAGGGTCTTCTTATCAGGTTTTAATTATTCCTGAACTGACGTATTTACCGGAATCGACTTTAAAAAACATCTTAGATTTGGCTCAAGACGGAGCATCAATTATTTTTCAAAACGAGCCGAAAGATATTCCCGGAAACTTTGAAGTGGAGAAAAGAAGAACGCTTTTGAAATCTTTATGGAATCAAATTTCTTTTCAAAATCAAGCCGGAAATGTGAAAACGGCGAGCTTCGGAAAAGGAAAGATTGTTTTGATATCCGATGTAGCAAAAGGTCTGGAATATTTAAAAATTGAAAGAGAAAAACTGACCGATACAGGATTGAAATTCGTGAGAAGACAATTTGACGGGGGGAAATATTACTACCTTGTCAATCATACTACAAAGGAGATCAATCAATTCGTTCCTATTAATTATACAGGAAAGCAAACAACTATATTAAATCCTAAAAACGGAGATTTTGGAGGTGCGCAAACACAAAATAACTCAGTAAGAATTCAACTGAAATCCGGAGAATCTTTAATTTTGGGAAATTCTGAAACTGTTGATTCATCCATCTCAAAATGGAAATATACAGAGAAAACAGACGCTCCGATAGTTTTAGTTCAATCTTGGCAATTGAGTTTCAAAGAAGGCGGTCCCGAAATTCCTAAAGCAAGAACTATCAAGAAACTGGAACCTTGGACGAATTTTTCAGATGACCCTGCAACGCAAAGTTTTTCAGGAACAGGTGTTTATACCACGACCTTCAATTTGAAAAAGAAAAATGCAGACGATTATCTTTTAAAATTTGATAAGCTTTACGAAAGTGCAAAAGTGATTGTCAACGGAAAAGAGGCCGGAATTGTCTGGAGCAACCCGTTTGAAATCAACATTGGAAAACATTTGAAAAAAGGTAAAAACACAATTACAATCGAAGTGAGTAATCTTATGGCCAACCGAATCCGGGATATGGATCAGAAAAAAATCCAGTGGCGAAATTATCACGAAATCAATTTTGTGAATATTAACTATAAGCCGTTTAACGCATCCAAATGGAAAGTTCAGCCTTCCGGTCTGGATGGAGAAATACGATTAATTCCAATTCATTATTCAAAATAAAAATTAATTATGACTAAAAATATCATAAAAACATTTGCGTTAGGAACTTTGCTGACCTTCAGTTTTTCCAATGCTCAGCAGAAACCGAAAGTCGTTTTAGATAACTTTTTCAACAACGAAAAAAGAGAAAATAAAGAAACTAAAGCATTGGAATCTTGGCATTACACGTGGAATGACACCACCAACGGCGGGTTTTCTCTGCTCGGCGACATCTTCACAAACCAAGGCGCAGAAATCAGTACGCTGACCACTGCTCCAACAAAAAAAGATTTGAAAAACGCCAATATTTACATCATCGTAGATGCCGATATTAACAAAGAAGCGTACGGCGGAAAGGCGAATCTGATTGACCCGACAAGCATCAAAAACCTGACAGATTGGGTGAAAAAAGGAGGTATTTTGGTTTTAATGAGCAACGATAAAGGAAATTCTGAGTTTGAAAATTTCAACAAACTGGCACAGGAATTTGGAATTCATTTCAATGAAGACAGTTATAACAGAGTACAGAAAAGGGAATTTGAGCAGGGGAAAGTAATGGTTCCGGCAGGGAATGAAATTTTCTCCGAACAAAAATTATATATGAAAGAAGTAGCGACAGTTTCCGTGAAAAGTCCGGCGAAAGAATTGCTCTTTGCGGAAGGCAAAAACATTGCTGCCATCGCAAAAATCGGCAAAGGGACGGTTTTCGCATTGGGTGACCCGTGGTGCTACAACGAGTACATCGACGGCAAGAAACTTCCGGCAGATTTTACCAATTATCAGGGAACTGAAGAATGGGTAAAATGGTTACTAAAACAGACCAAATAATCAATATAGTGCAATCGATTAAACTAAGTCATATTTAAAATGATTCGTAAATTATGAAAACTAAATTTAATATAATTTTAGTTGCAATTTTGATTGCACAAGGATTGTCTGCACAAAGACAAATGGAATATCTGAAAAGAGGAATCGTAGCCATTCCTGCAGAATCAGGCGTTTTTGTGAGTTGGCGTTTGCTCGGAACAGAAGCTCAGAATACCCATTTTGATTTGTACCGAACTGAAAATAATTCAACCAAAAAGCTGAACGAAAAACCACTTTCGAACGAAACCAATTTTTTAGATAAAACCGCCGACAAAGCAAAAAATTATACTTATTTCGTAAAGTCAAATACCAATGACAAATCGGTTGATATTGATTCTGCAAACTATGTAGCGAATCAAAAACCTTATTTTTCAATTCCACTGAAAACGCCTCAAGGTTACACCCCAAATGATACATCAGTCGCAGATTTGGACGGAGATGGTGAATATGAAATCATCCTTCATCAAACCGGAAGGTCGAAAGACAACAGCCAAAAAGGAGAGACTGACCCACCAATCATTCAGGCTTACAAGATGGATGGAAAGCTTTTGTGGGAAATTAATTTAGGCAAAAACATCAGGGAAGGAGCTCATTACACTCAGTTTTTAGTGTATGATTTAGATCAAGATGGAAAAGCTGAAATCGTAATGAAAACCGCTGATGGAAGCAAAGACGGAAAAGGGAAATTCATTGGCGACCCGACTAAAAATTACGTCAACGAAAACGGAATGATTCTCTCCGGACCTGAATTTTTGACCGTTTTTAACGGAGAAAACGGAGCAGCAATCAATACTGTAAATTATCAAGTACCAAGGTTTGCAGGAAGTTTAAACCCAACAAACGAACAAATGACCGAAACCTGGGGCGATGCGAAAGGAAACCGTATCGATCGATTTTTGGGTGCTGTTGCGTATCTCGATGGAAAAACAGCGAGCGTGATTATGTCAAGAGGATATTATACAAGAACCGCCATTGCAGCTTGGGATTATAAAGATAAAAAACTGAGTCTTCGCTGGCTTTTTGATACCGACAGTTCGGAAGAAAATAAAAAATACCGCGGACAGGGAAATCATAATTTAAGCATTGCAGATGTTGACAACGACGGAAAAGATGAAATCGTTTTCGGTGCAATGACGGTTGATGATGATGGAAAAATATTAAACAGCACAGGCTTCGGTCACGGTGATGCCTTGCACGTAGGAGATTTGGACCCATCGAATCCGGGATTGGAAATTTTTGATATTCAGGAGAGATTTGATGATGCAGGAGCGCATTTCAGAGACGGGAAGACCGGAAAAGTTTTATGGAAATTACCATCTACAGTTTATAGCAAACAAGGGAAATTTCAAGGTCCGGGACGGGGTTTGTCATTAAATATTGACCCTCGTTATGAAGGTTCAGAATCTTGGGCTGCCGGAGCAGGACTGAAAGGAATATATGATACCAAAGGAAAAAAAATCAGTGACAAAAATCCATCTGCCAATATGGGGATTTATTGGGATGGCGACTTTTTAAGCGAAATTTTAGACGGAACCAACGTTTCAAAGTGGGACTGGAAGAATGAAAAGTCAAACCTGGTTTTCGATGCTGAAAATTTCCAATGCGAATCGAATAACGGGACGAAGAAAAATCCTGCTTTGGTTGCCGATTTATTTGGAGACTGGCGTGAAGAGGTGATGTACAGAACTGCAGATAATCAGGAACTGAGGATTTTTTCAACGACGATTCCGACGAAACACAGATTGTATACTTTGATGCATAATCCGCAGTATCGATTAAGTATCGTGTGGCAAAATGTAGGGTACAATCAGCCACCGCATACTGATTATTATTTAGATGAATCGATAAAGGAAATGCCAAAACCGGATGTTATAACGATAAAACCTTTAAGTAATATTGATAAACAATAAAATTTATATATGAAAAGATCATTAATTAAAAATGGATTTTTTGCCTTGATCATCGGAGCTTTGTCTTCTTGTTCAACTCAAAAATCAAGCTCTGTAAACAACGTTCAACTTCCCAATAAGAACGAAGTTTTGGAAGTCTCAAGAAGAGCCAATCAATATTTTATGAACAAATGGCCGGATACGAAAAAAGAAATTGTCGGCAAAAAAGTTTGGCCAAGTAATCTTTGGACGAGAGCGGTGTATTATGAAGGTTTGATGGCGTTACATTCCATTGATCCAAAAAAAGAATATTATGATTATGCGATGTCTTGGGCGAACAATCACAACTGGGAATTACAACGCGGAACGTACACCCGAAATGCCGACCATCAGGCTTGCGGACAAACTTATCTTGACCTTTATGAAATCGATGGAAGAAAACATCCTGAGCGAATTAAAAACGTAAAAGCGGCGATGGACAGTATGATTGCTACAAATAAAGTGAATGACTGGTGGTGGATTGACGCCCTGCAAATGTCTATGCCTATTTTTACAAAGTTAGGCAGAATCACTGGTGAGCAAAAATACTTCGACAAAAACTATGAAATGTATGCCCACACCAAATATAAAGAAGGCGGAAACGGTCTTTATAACCAGGCAGACAAAATATGGTGGAGAGACAAAAGTTTTCTACCGCCTTACAAAGAACCGAATGGCGAAGATTGCTATTGGAGCAGAGGAAACGGTTGGGTAGTGGCTGCTCTGGCAAAAACATTGCACGATACTCCAAAAACCGATGCGCATTATCAGGAATATCTGCAGGATTACAAAGATCTTTTAGCGGCTTTGCTTCCGATCCAGAGAGAAGATGGTTTTTGGAATGTGAGTTTACACGATCCAACTAATTTTGGTGGAAAAGAAATGACAGGAACTGCACTTTTCGTTTACGGAATGGCTTATGGAATCAATAATGGATTGATTGACAGAGAAACTTATTTACCCGTTATCATTAAAGCCTGGAATGCAATTGTAAAAGATTCAGTTCAGCCGAATGGATTTTTGGGCTGGGTACAAGGAACTGGAAAAGAACCAAAAGATGGCCAGCCGCTTTCTGTGAGCAAAGAACCGGATTTTGAGGATTATGGATTAGGTTGTTTATTACTTGCGGGGAGTGAGGTTTATAAATTGAAATAGTTTAATTTCTTAATATTAATTTAAAAGACTTAATAATGAAAATTGTTAAGTCTTTTTTGTTGGCTTAAATCATTGCAATTAATGCTAATGAAATATTCAGAGCGTATTTTTAGGAAAGTATATTACACTTGAAATTGATTCAGATAAACATAACTATCAATAAAATAGAGCTTTATGAAATCTATGTGAGACAATAGAAAAAATCTTATTTTTCGAAAGTTTAAGCATGACACTACAAGATGCGCAATCGGTTGCATCTTTTTAATTTTCAAATTCAAGCAATATGATAATATGAATGCATTATTAGGAGTTTTATTTCATTTTTTGGGAGGATTTTCATCTGGTAGTTTTTATCTGCCATACAAAAAGGTAAAGGGTTGGCAGTGGGAAACATTTTGGTTGATTGGAGGGACTTTCTCCTGGATCATCGTTCCGCCATTGGCTGCATTTCTCACGATTCCTGATTTCTGGGAAATCATTAAAAATGAATCATCATCAATTTTAGGACTCACGTTTCTGTTCGGGGCACTTTGGGGAATTGGTGGTTTTATGTACGGCTTGGGCGTCCGGTATTTGGGCGTTGCATTGGGAAGCAGTATTATGTTGGGGTTGACGATGGTTATCGGTTCATTGGTTCCATCCATTTATTACGAATTTTCACCTCAGGCGGGGAAGGATAATATTGGTTTGATGGCGTCCAGCTCTTGGGGACAGTTTGTTCTTTTGGGACTTTTCATCTGCGTTATCGGGATTATCATCAGTGGTAAGGCAGGTGTGATGAAGGATAAGGAACTTCAAAGCGAATCGGTTGATCCTCATGGTACGAGTGTCAGGACTGAATATAAATTTGGTTTAGGTTTAACAGTCGCTATTATTTCCGGTGTTTTGAGCGCGTGTTTCAATTTCGGTTTAGAAGCCGGGAAACCGATGGCATTGGTTGCGAATGAAGCCTGGAAACTCGCCAATCCCAATCAGGGAGAATTTCTTTTTCAGAATAATGTCACGTATGTCGTTGTGCTTTGGGGTGGGATGGCTTCCAACCTCATTGGCTGTCTCTATCTGTCATTTAAAAATAAATCTTATACAGATTATACCAAGAAAAATGTACCGGTAGTAAAAAATATCATCTTCTGTGCATTAGCCGGGACGATGTGGTTTCTGCAATTTTTCTTCTATGGGATGGGCGAGAGCAAGATGGGCAACGGGCCAAGTTCGTGGATTTTGCATATGGCGTTTATCATTTTGATAGCCAATCTTTGGGGCGTCATCATCAAGGAGTGGAAAGGTGTTTCCAGAAAGACCATTTCTACAATTGTTGTTGGGATGCTCGTGATGTTTGTCTCTATTCTCATTGTGGGTTACGGTAATTCGCTGCGATAAAACAATTTTTCAATATCAAATATCTCAAGGCAATGATTTTTATCAGTTGCCTTTTTTTATGAGAATAAAACCTACCTGCTTAAATTGAATTTTTATACTCTGATTATTCATATTTTTAAGATGATGTTAAATTTTCTTAACTAATTTATAGCTTGTATTTTTATCAATTTTATATTGAAATAATATTAATCGGTTTAATATAAATAAAATTTATATCAATATTTTTTGAATAATATAATGCAGGATATGGCAGGATGCTAAACTTTCCTTAAGAGTGTAACATTGTGATAATAAAATTTAACATTACAAAAAATTAATATATGTCTTTGATAATTAAACACAAGAACATAAAGCGAATAGTGTTTCCGGCATTTTTGCTTTCGTCCAGTTTTATCTGGGCGCAAGAGACCGTGAGTGATACTACAAAGATCAGTACCAAAGTGATTGATGAGGTAGTGGTTATCGGATACGGAACAGTTAAAAAGTCTGACCTGACGGGTTCGGTTTCATCCGTTTCTGCAAAAGATCTGGCGGCAACGCCGGCTATGAATGCTTTGCAGGCTTTGCAAGGTAGAGCTGCGGGTCTTAATATTGTCACAGCAAGTGGTGCGCCGGGAGCTAGTGCCAATGTAACCATCCGTGGTGGAGCATCTATCACCCAGGGAACGGAGCCACTTTACATCGTAGATGGTTTCCAATTGGACAATGCACTGAATGTCATCAACCCCAATGATATCGAAAGTATTGATGTACTGAAAGGTGCTTCTGCTATTGCGATCTATGGTGCGCGTGGCTCGAATGGTATTATTGTAATCAAAACTAAAAACGGAAAAAAGGGAAAAACAATTATCAACTATAACAACTTTACATCTTTTGATACGCTTTCTAAAAAATTGGATATGCTTTCTAATGCAGAAGATTATGTAAAGTATCAGTACGAAATGGCTAGTTTAGCCGGAAAAATGTCACAATGGAGTAATATTTTCGATAATAACCTGGCGCCTGAATCGCCTGGTTTTTACACAGGAGCTTTCGGCAGAATCACAGACCGATATGCCAATGCACCAACACTCGATTGGCAGGAAAAGATGTTGGGAGGTTCCGGAGTGACTACCAATCATAATTTTAATTTTTCTGTCGGGAACGAAAAGACACAGGCTTTCATCAGTTATAACTACAACAAGCAGGATGGATTGCTGGAAAATTTTAGCGAGACGAGAAACTCTTTGAGAGCCAATGTTAATTCTGAGTTGTATAAAGGAATACGAGTAGATTTCAACACCGTTTTCAATTCCAATTCTTTAAATGGTGGTGGGGCATATTCAGGAATGAAGAAGATTTTGCTTCAGCCAATTACCGGAGGAACGCGTTTCAATCTGAATCAGCTTTTCAATTCTCAGACTTATGGAGATTTTTCTGCATTGGAACCAAGTTTTGATACAGAAAATCCATTCGTAGAGCTTCAGGCTTCAACGTCCAACGCCAGAGCAAGAAACTTTGTAGCGAATGCAGGTTTGGAGATTGATTTTTTAGATAAATTCACATTCAGAACCGCTGGACAATATAACTGGAAGAATACCAAATCATTGTCTTTCTCCGATCAAAATTCAAGAGCCAATCTTACAGACCCAACGACCACAGGAATCAACGGTAAAATCGGAAACAGCGAGTCATACGGTTATCAGATCACGAATACAGTAACTTATAACAATACCTTCGGAGAAAAGCACAAACTGAATGCGCTGATTGGTCAGGAGGTTGTGTACTCCCAGTTGGAAAGTAATAATATGACTTTGATCAAATTCCCTTTTCCTAACTTCGGATTAGATGATATTTCTACAGCAACTGTCTCGGACAAATCCACGAACAGAAGCAGTACAGCTCTAACGTCTTATTTTGGAAGGGTAACTTACAATTACGATGACAGATACCTTTTGACTGGTACTATCAGAAGAGACGGATCATCAAAATTTGGTCCGAATAAAAAATGGGGAACTTTTCCTTCCGTAGCGGGAGCCTGGAGACTGTCGCAGGAAAGTTTCTGGCAGAATTCTAAAATCAACAATGTTGTTAATGATCTTAAATTCAGAGTTGAATATGGTGTGACAGGTAATAATGACATTGGTAACAATTTGTTCCTGACCACTTATTCTATTACAGATTATCCTATGAATAATACACCGGGAACACCTGTGTATGTAACAAGCTCTAATCTTGGAAATCCTAATCTGAAATGGGAAGAATTAAAATCAACGAATATCGGGGTAGACTTAGCTTTATTCAATAACAGAATTAAACTGACTTCTGAATGGTATAATAATAATGTTGGCGATATGCTTCTGGAGGCGGTTCTCCCATCATCTACAGGTTATTCCAGACAGTATCAGAACATCGGAAATATGAGAAACAGAGGTATTGAATTTACTTTGAATACCATCAACTGGAAGTCAGAAAACTTTAGATGGAGCACAGATTTGAACATTGGACATAACAAATCAAAAGTTCTTTCATTAGAAAAAGGAAGAGATTTCAGACCATTCAGCGTTGGAAGCAACAGAGCTGGAGTTGTAACATATTACGCCAGAGTTGGCGAGCAGTTGGGTGAGATGTATGGTTATGTTTATGATGGAATCTATACAACCAATGATTTTATCCAGAATGCAAACGGAACATTGACTCTTAAAGACGGTGTGGTAAAACCCGCAACTGGAACACCAAAACCTGGAGATATCAAATTTGCAGCAGATAACGAGGCAGGCAATCAATTCACAAGAAAGATGGTGAAGATTGGTGATGCGACACCTGATTTTATAGGAGGTATCAGTAATAATTTCTCTTACAAAGGTTTTGATCTTGCAGTATTCATGAAGTTCAGCGTTGGTGGCGATGTGTACAATGCAACAAAACACAGTTTAAGCCCATACGCTTTGTTTCAAAACGTTCCTTCTGAATTTGGAACCAATTTCTATCACCTGGTGGACCCTAATACAGGACAGCAAACTAATAATTTGATTAGACTAAAAGAACTTAACCCGAATGAAGATTCTCGTCTATGGAGTCTTAGCAATACCAATACGCAGACTATTACTTATCCGTCATCCTATTATGTAGAAGATGGTTCTTATTTAAGAATTGCACAATTGACATTAGGCTATTCTTTACCAAAAGATTTCCTTAGAGACATTATGGTAACCAACGCCAGAATATATGTTACGGTTAATAATCTTGCTACTATTACAGGTTATTCAGGCTTCGATCCCGAGGTTTCTGCAGCGAGTGGTGTGGCTATAACGCCTGGTTATGATAGTTCTACATTTCCAAGGTCAAGAAGTTATGTGCTTGGAATTAACTTAACTTTTTAATTCTTCTAAAATTTAATCTAAAATGAAAAATATATTTAATCAACATAGATTTATAAAAAAGGCAGTGGTGATGTCTTCAGTTCTTTTAACTGTTTTGGTTACCAATTCTTGCAAAGATGATTTTCTGGATCAGCCTGCTTATAATAATACAGATTCAGACAAAGTTTTTGAAAACCTTCAGACCGCAGAGATGTTTGTTCTAGGATGTTACAGAGGTTTGGTGCCGACAGAGATGTTTTATCAGTTGGGAGCCGGTGATACTGTGAATCACTCTATTGAAGCGCTTAATAATTCAAAATATAATGTAGGTAATTATAACTATGATGCCTATACACCTTTCACGGTAACGGGTATTTACTCCGCTATGTATGCTGTGATAGAGCGTACCAATATTGCAGTTTACCAACTATCAAAAATGCCTGAAAGTGCAAAACGAAATGCGCTGATAGGCGAGGCCAAATCAATCCGTGCTTTTTGTTATTATAATCTGATAAGAATCTACGGTGATGTTCCTGCTGTATGGGAACCGCTGGAAACTTTAGATCCTAATGATCAAAATACTTTCTACCCAAAACGCGCTTCTCGAGACGAAATATATGACAGAATCGTAGGCGATTTGCAGGAAGCCGCAACTAATATTCCTACCTTGGCACAGAGTGGTTTTGGAACAACAGAAAGATTATCAAAAGAAGGAGTGAATGCTTTATTGGCAAAAATTGCATTGTACGCTGCAGGATATTCGTTACGTTGGGAATTAAACACTTCTAATCCGGGAGTTGTTTCCCGCCGTCCGGACAATGCAAGAGTGCGAGAGCTCTATCAGATTGCAGACAATGCTTGCTCGGCTATCATTACCGGAGGAACAAAAAGTCTTGTTCAAAGTCAAAGTGGAAAAAGCGGTTTTGAAGCTTTATGGTTCAACTTTGACCGTAGAAATTTTGGTGCTGTCAACTCCGAAATGCTTTGGCACATTGCATCTTTAGGTCAGAATACCAATTCTGCTTTCCAGGTCTATGCACATCCTGGCTATCGTAATGGTGTATTTGGCTCCCGTTCTTCTCAGCAAATGATATTGCCGACTTACTACCTTTCATTTAACCAAAATGACACACGTAGAGATGTGACTTGTACATCTTACAGTGTCTATTTTCTAAATAAAGGTGATGCAGGTGATACTTTTGTAGATGTAGGAACTACGTATTCTGCAATTATGCCCGGTAAGTTCAGACTTTCTTGGAGTGTGGAGCCACAGGCTGCAGCGGACAGAAATCTTAATATTCCAATTCTAAGATACGCTGATGTCCTCCTGATGTATGCAGAGACTCAAAATTATCTTAACAGTGGCCCTACTGCCGCCGCAAATGCGGCATTGATGGCAGTGCGTACCAGAGCTGGAGTTGGCACATTACCGTTGCCTTCCGGACAAACTGACTTTTTGAAAGCGATTGTTCAGGAAAGAAAATGGGAATTTGCCGGTGAGTTTACACTTCGTACAGACCTTATCAGAACCAACAGCATGACAACTGAAATCGAGGCTACTAGACAGGATATGAAAGATCTGACCAAGAGAATTGGTAAATATGCTAATGTAGCAACTTACAGACTTTATAAATTCCATAGAAATACACAGGTCTATGGCGATCCTTTCTTAGCTTTGCCTTATATCGATATCACGGATCCAACGGAAGTGGCAACCATCAAAAATGTGCCTACCAACTCAGCCAATTTTGCGGCATACCAAACAGCATTAAGAGCCATTGTTGCCGCACACGGACAACCCACATCCTCAGATGACAAATGGTACCCGACACAGATGTTCGAAGCCTACACAAGTACTTTTAATGGCAATGCAAAAAAAGCAGTAGGATTCATAGACGGATTCAGTAATTTGGGAATGGGAAATAATATGTATTCCAAACCATTCGGATTTGCCGAAAATGGCGGTGCATATCCTGGTTGGGTAGAGTCTGCTAACGACGGATTATTCTTTGGTTTCAAAACCAATAAAACAGAATTGCTTCCTTTCGCAGCCGCTTCTGCAGGACACCCAATGATAGATAATCCAAATTTAACCCAACTTCCAGGTTATTAATAGTTTATAAATTAGATTGTTCGGATTTGGTAGATCAAATTATTATCTCAAATCTTAACTTAAGATTAAAGTAATTTTAAATATCACCATCATCAGTATAGTACGGGATGCTATCGAAAAGTGAACAATCTAATTTTGATAAAAAATTTAGAAATATAAAAATGGAAAACGTAAAAACATTCAAATACGTAGATTATTTATGGGATGAAGAAAAAGCGGTATCTTTCGGAGACGATCAGGTTGCTTTATTTTTATACCGTTCAAACATATTAGGAGCAGATCTTAGAATCACCAATTACGGTGGTGGAAACACAAGCTGTAAAACCATTGAAAAAGATCCACTGACAAATGAAGAAGTAGAAGTAATGTGGGTGAAAGGTTCAGGTGGAGACATCGGAACTTTGACAAGAAAAGGAATCGCCGGATTATATACAGAAAGACTCAGAAACCTGAAAAATGTTTACGAAGGTTTGGCAGACGAAGACAGAATGGTTGGTTTATTCGATCACTGTATTTTCGATCTTGACAGCAAAGCACCTTCTATTGATACGCCGCTTCATGGACTTCTTCCATTCAAACATATCGATCACCTTCACCCGGATGCATTAATTGCAGTAGCTGCGGCAAAAGATAGTCAGGCAATTACCAAAGAAATTTGGGGCGATACAATGGGATGGGTGCCTTGGCAAAGACCTGGTTTTGATCTTGGTTTACAGCTAGAAAAATGTTTAAACGACAACCCTGGAATCAGAGGAATCGTTTTAGGAAGTCATGGTTTATTCACTTGGGGAGATACTTCTTATGAGTCTTATATCAACAGTTTAGAAGTTATCGAAATGGCTTCTGAATATATTGCTAAAAAAATTGAAGAAAAAGGTCAGGTTTTTGGCGGACAAAAAGTAGAATCACTTCCTGCTGACGAACGTAAAAACAAGGCAGCTCAAATTATGCCTTTATTAAGAGGTTTGGCTTCTTCTGAAAACAGAATGGTCGGTCATTTCACAGACAGCGATGTGGTGTTAGAGTTCATCAACTCTAACGATTTGGAAAGATTGGCTCCGCTTGGAACTTCTTGTCCGGATCACTTCTTGAGAACGAAAATTCAGCCTTTGGTTTTGACTTTAGATAAAAACGAAGATTTAAGTGACTCTAAAGCTGTTTTAGATAAATTAAATCCTCTTTTCGAGCAATACAGACAGGAATACAAAGAGTATTACGAAACCTGCAAACATCCAAACAGTCCAGCAATGCGTGATCCCAACCCTGTGATCATCATTTATCCGGGAGTGGGAATGTTCAGTTTCTCAAAAGATAAGCAGACAACACGTGTTGCAAGCGAATTTTACGTCAATGCAATCAACGTAATGCGTGGTGCAGAAGCAATTTCTGAATACACTTCATTACCAAGACAGGAAGCGTTCGATATCGAATATTGGTTGTTGGAGGAAGCAAAACTTCAAAGAATGCCGAAAGAAAAACCATTGTCAAGAAAAATTGCCATCGTAACCGGAGCCGGAGGTGGAATCGGACAGGCAATTGCTGATAAAATGGTTCAGGAAGGCGCAGTCGTTGTTTTCACAGACTTAAATAAAGAGGCCGCAGAATCTGTTACTGCAAAATACAGCAAAGATCAGGCAATTGCCGTTCAGTGCGATGTGACTAGCGAAGATGGCATTACAGAAGCTTTCAAAAAGACGATTTTAGCTTTCGGCGGCGTAGATATTTTAGTTCATTCTGCAGGTTTGGCTATTTCTAAATCTTTGGAAGATACTACTTTGAAAGATTGGGATCTGCTTGAAAATGTTTTGGTTAAAGGTCAATTCTTAATAGCAAAAAGCGGAACTGAAATTATGAAAAAGCAAAATTTAGGTGGTGACATCGTGAATATTGCAAGTAAAAACGGTTTGGTTGCAGGCCCAAATAACGTGGCTTACGGAACTGCAAAAGCGGCTCAACAGCATATGACGAGATTATTGGCAGCAGAATTGGCAGCGGATAAAATCCGTGTGAATACGGTAAATCCAGACGGTGTAATCGTTGGAAGCAAAATCTGGGAAGGTTCTTGGGCAGAAGGCCGTGCAAAAGCAAACGGAATCACCGTTGAAGAATTACCTGCATTCTACGCAAAAAGAAACCTTCTGAACGAAATTATTCTTCCTGAAGATATTGCCAACGGGGTTTTCGCCTGTGTTGCGATTTTAGATAAAAGTACAGGAAATATCATCAATGTAGATGGCGGAATGGCAAACGCGTTCCCGAGATAAATTTTAATTCTTAAGTTTATATTTTTAATAGATTGGAAGCTTGCTTTCGTGAGCTTTCAATTTTAAAACTTTAAAAATAAATTATGATAGTAGGAAAAGATATTATTGAACAAAATAATAAAAATGAGGTCGAAAATTTTAATTCTGACTTCGATTTTCTTTCAAATAAATTAGCGAAATCAGGAGCCAACGTTTCAAATATTGTCAACAAAATTGCTGATTTTCAGGTGGCAATTCCAAGTTGGGCTTTAGGAGCAGGCGGAACCCGTTTCGGGAGATTTTCTTACGGTGGCGAACCTTCTTCTTTAGAACAAAAATTAGATGATGTTGGATTAATTCACGCATTAACGCATTCTGCAGGTGCCATTTCACTTCATATTCCTTGGGATATTCCGAGCGATGTGAAAGCAATTAAAGAAAAAGCAATGTCTCACGGATTGATTTTCGATGCAATGAATTCCAACACGTTTCAAGACCAGTCGAATGCAAAACAATCGTACAAATTCGGTTCTTTAAACGCTGCAAATGAAGATGCAAGAGCTTACGCTGTTGAGCATAACAAAGAAGTCATCAGAATCGGAAAAGAATTGGATTCAAAAAGTTTAACTGTTTGGCTGGCTGATGGGGCAAGTTTTCCGGGACAATTGAATTTCCAAACTGCTTTGGCAAAAACCGAACAAAGTTTGAAAGAAATCTACTCAGATTTACCGGAAGATTGGAAATTATTCATCGAATATAAACCATACGAACCGAATTTCTACTCAACAACCATCCAGGATTGGGGAACTTCGTTTATGTTGGCAAATGCTTGCGGAGATAGAGCCTATACTTTGGTAGATTTAGGTCACCACTTACCGAATTCAAATATCGAACAAATCGTTGCAACGTTAATGTATAAAGGGAAATTGGGAGGTTTCCACTTCAACGACAGCAAATATGGAGATGATGATTTAACGGTTGGTTCAATTAAACCTTACGCTTTATTCCTGATCTTCAACGAATTGGTGTACGGAATGGAGAATAACAAAAACAATCCTTATCCGGCCTGGATGATCGATGCAAGTCACAACATCAAAGATCCTTTGGAAGACTTACTGCAATCTTTGGAAGCTATTTTAATTGCGTATGCAACTGCACTTTTGGTGGATCAGAAAGCATTGAAAGAAGCGCAACAGAATAATGATGTCGTTTTCGCTCAGGACATTTTGCAGAATGCGTACAGAACAGATGTTCGTCCGTTACTAAGAGCAGCAAGATTACAGACTGGGGCAGCTTTAGACCCAATCGCAGCCTACAGAAACCTAAAAATAAGAGAGCAACTAATCTCTGAAAGAGGTCTGAATGTAAAAGCAACAGGATTGTAAAATTAATATTGATAAATACGACTTTCACTTTTTTAATTTGAAAGTTTGAAAAATAAACCACTTATTTTTATTTTAATTAAGGGTGTTTGGAGTATTAAGTTTCACTAGTAATGATTTTTCTTAATTTCTAAACACTCCTTAATTCTTTAAATTTGAAAGAATAAAACTTCGAAAATTCCAAATTTTATGCTTTCACACAACAAATAATTCATTTCAGGAATGTCCAAAAAGAAGGTTACTATCGTTTTTGATATTGGAAAGACCAATAAAAAATTCTTTTTATTTGATAAAAATTATAAAGAAGTCGTTCGCGAATATACAGAATTGCCGCTCACGACAGACGAAGATGGCTATCCCGCAGAAGACCTTCCGGCATTGCAAAATTGGATAAAAGATAACTTCAATGCCATTCTGGATGATGAGAATTTTGAAGTGAAAGCCATCAATTTTTCCACTTACGGAGCAAGTTTTGTACATCTGGATCAGAAAGGAAATATTCTGACGCCTTTGTACAACTACACAAAACCGATGGAAGAGGAGATATTGGATTTGTTCTATAAAAAACATGGCGACAAATTGAAAATTGCCCGCGAAACAGCTTCTCCACAAGCTGGAATGCTGAATTCGGGTTTGCAGTTGTTTTGGTTAAAATACAAACATCCGGAAGTTTTCAAAAAAATCCGTTACAGTCTTCATTTGCCTCAATATTTATCTTATTTATTTACCGGAATCTGCGTTTCGGAATTCACGTCAATCGGTTGTCATACCAATCTTTGGGATTATGACAAGGCCGATTATCACGATTGGGTTTATGAAGAAGAAATCGATGTTTTGCTACCGCCAGTTGTTCCTACTTCTGCGAGTATCAATACATCTTACAGAAATCAGAAAATCAAAATCGGTGTTGGGATTCACGACAGTTCTTCGGCACTTTTACCTTATATTTTAAGCAAGAAAGAGCCGTTTTTATTATTATCTACAGGAACCTGGAGTATTTCGCTCAATCCTTTTAATGATGAAAGTTTAACCGACGAAGATATCGAAAATAATTGCCTGAATTATATGCGAATCGATGGAAAACGTGTGAAAGCTTCCCGTTTTTTTATGGGAAATGAATATAGGATTCAGGTCGAAAAATTATGTGCTTATTATGGAAAAGAATATGGCGCGCACAGAGAAGTTCAGTTTGACCAGGATTTGTATTTACATTTGATGAAGCACAAAGCGGTTTATTTCCGTTTCGAAGGTATTATTCTAAAGCGAAAAATGATTACCGAAACAGACTTGAATTCTTTCCCAACTTTCGAAGAAGCTTATCATCAATTGATGATAGAACTGATGGATTTACAGATTCATACCATCAAAAATGCAATTGGAAATTCAGAAATTAAAACCATTTATATCGATGGCGGATTCACAGATAACGATGTTTTTATGAAATTGATGTCACATCATTTCCAGCATTACAGCGTGATGTCAACACATTCGCCGCTCGGTTCAGCTTTAGGCGCATCGATGGTCATTTCGAACAAAAAAATTGACGAAACATTTTTGCAACAGCATTATCAAATGAAAGTACTTCAACCTTTGATTTTGACTTATCATTAAATTAATCGTAAGTTTTAGTCAAAAAACAATCAATTATCAACAAAAACCACCAACCAAAATTATGTCATTTCCATTTGATACCAATTATGCTTCATTAGAATTGTTGATTGAAAAAGCGAAAAAAAGAATGCCTCGTTTCGCTTTCGATTATCTGGATGGCGGTTGCAATGAGAATATCAACCGAGACAGAAATACATCTGAACTGCGAGAAGTTCTGCTTCGTCCAAGATATTTGAATAATAATTACAACGAAGCCAATATGGAAACAGAATTGTTTGGTGTCAAATATTCTGCGCCATTCGGTATTTCGCCGGTTGGTTTGCAAGGTTTGATGTGGCCCAATGCACCGGAAATTTTGGCAAAAGCGTCATTTAAACATAACATTCCATTCATTCTAAGCACAGTTACCACAAGCAGTATTGAAAGAATTGCTGAACTGACCAAAGGAAAAGCTTGGTATCAATTATATCATCCGAGAGAAGAGTGGCTGCGGGACGATATTCTCGAACGTTGCGAATCTTCTGGTTACGACGTTTTGGTCGTTTTGGCCGATGTTCCGACGTTTGGTTACAGAGCCAAAGAAATCAGAAATGGTTTGGCGATGCCTCCACAACTGAATCTCAGAACGGTTTCTCAGGCTTTGGTAAAACCACAATGGTGTCTGGAAATGCTGAAAAACGGTGTTCCAAGTTTTGCCACGATGGACAAATATATGGACAAAAATATGGGCGTGAAACAGTTGGGACAGTTTATGAACTCGACTTTTTCCGGCAGATTAAATCCGGACAGACTGAAATCAATCCGTGATAAATGGAAAGGAAAACTGGTTATCAAAGGCGTTGCTTCTGACGAAGATGCTGAGGAAGCTGTAAGATTGGGCTACGACGGAATGATAATTTCCAACCACGGCGGGCGACAGTTAGACGCTGGAGAATCTACAATTGCAGTTGTAAAAGAAATCGCAGAAAAGTACAAAAGTCAAATCAGAGTAATGATGGACAGTGGCGTAAGAACCGGTCCAGACGTTGCCAGAGCTCTGAGTTGTGGCGCAGAATTCACTTTTATGGGAAGAACGTTTATGTATGCAGTTGGTGCTTTGGGAGAAAAAGGCGGCGATCATATTATCGAAATGCTAAAAATGCAATTCCGCCAAGTGATGGAGCAAGTTTGTTGCGAAAAGATAGAAGATTTACAGAATTTTAGGGTGAAATAATTAGTTGTTTGTTTTTAATTTACTCCAATAGAAACGGGCTTTTTTAGTTCGTTTTTTTATTATATTTTTTTGAACTTTAATTTTCAAATTTTCCCTAAAAATCTTTTGTGACTTTTTTGGTTCAATCACTACAAAGATTCCCTTTCTATAAATTTAAAAACATTGTTCACCTGCTCCTTTTTATTCTTCAAAACCATATAAGCTGCAGATTCTGCCATAGCTTTGAAATCCGTCGTAATCACGGTAATTCCCAGCAATTCTTTCAACGGCGTTTCGTTGTATGAAATAATGCCAATGTCTTCGCCCAATTTCAGATTTTTCTGTCTGATCTGCTTTACCAAATTCACCAAATCACGCTCCTGAATCGTGATGAAGATATCTTTGTCCTGCAATTCCATATCAGGATAGATTTCGTCCAGGATTTCATAATCAAGCTTGAAATCTCTGCAGAATTTCTCAAAACCGTGAACAATGCGGAAAGGGTAGGGATGAATAGATTTTGATGGATAAACCAAAATCAGTTTTTCGTAAGCTTTAATTTTATCCAAACCTTCTTCCAGAGCTTCATAAATATCGTGCTCAAAATCCTGAAAAATACTGCCGTATTCTCCCGAAATATTAGGTTTTGTATTGTCCAGCATTAAAAGTTTATTTTTAGGAATTTTTTCGATAATGTCGATAACTTCCTGCGTAGAACTCGTGTGATTGTAGTGTTCATCGCGGAAATGAGGCATTATCACATAATAATCAAATCCGCCAAGATTTTTCTTCAATGCATTGATGAAAAGCGTCTCGTCGCAATGGTAAATATACATTTCGACATTTCCTTTGGTTCCGATAGCGTCCACAAAATAATTGTAAATCATCATTTTGTAGGTGCTTGGCTTATTAATCAAAAAGAAAATATTGATGACATCATTTTTATTAATCCTCGAAATATAATAACCTTTTCCTTTTACCGACTCGATGATTTGCCTTTTCCTAAGTTCTTTATAAGCCTTTTCCACAGTGTCTCTTGAAAGAAAGCAAGATTCGCTGAGCTCATTGATAGAAGGGATTTTTTCACCTATTTTAATATCTCCTCCGTCAATTCCGTTTAGAATCGAGTCCACAATTTGCTTGTATTTCGGAACTCTGGAGTTTTCGTTGATATTGATTTCGAGTATTTGTGACATTAGCTTGATGTAATGATTTTGCGTGTAAAATAATTTTAAGGTGGTTATTAGAAATCAAAGACAAGGTACAAAATTTATACTAATTGAAATCATATTTGATTATTGTTAGATATGTCATTTTACCAGATTGTTGATGAACACTTCGATATTTAAATACTGTTTTTCTTTTTTGTTAAATTTCAAAGCATCCTTGGAATCATTTGGGTTAAGTCCCATTTCAATTTCAAAAGAATCCGGAATGCCGTCAGAATCTGAATCTTTCAAAGTCTCAGCTTTTGGAAAATCGCCCAAACCATTATTGGAAAGAGGAAGGTCATTTTCTGTGAAAACATACAGTCCTTTTTTACCCAAAGACTTAACTTCGGAAATAATTAAATCATCCACATCATCACGATTGGGAAAACTGGCTCCCGCATTTTTCACAACATAATCAAAGGCTTGAGAAGCAGATAAATCGGTTTTTGAATAAGGATAATAAAACGGTGAATCCATAAAAACAACAGGTGTTTCACCAGGAAAACCGTTCGAATTATGTGGAACCAATTGTCCATCCAAAATGCCATTTCTGTTATTGTCAAAATAATTTCCGGATTCGAAAAGATGAAAAGTCTTCGTTCCTCTGCTGAACGGTGTAGTCCGATTTTCTGTGTTTAAAGGACCTTCGATAAAATAATTGTTGATGATATTAACTTCAGAAGTCTGCGTAGAACCGCCCATTATATAACCGTCGCCTGAGACCGTATGTCCATTTTTGTTGCCAAGATTGCCGAAATTATAAATGATATTGTTGACAAACTCATTTTTGCCTTTCACTTTTGGATTTCGGGTTTTGTTGCTGGCATAAAGCGATTTGATAATGCTGATGCTACCATTGGTCTGAATCAATCCGCCAGCCGAATGGTTATACAAATGCAATCCCTGCGCAATAATAGAATTCTGAAGCGTAATACTGTCAGGCTCCGTTCCGCGTTTATCCCAATTGATAGAAAAAACCTCGTCCATCGACCAGGAAATTGAAAGATGGTCCAGGATTATATTTTTACCGTTGGAGATTCCAGAAGCGTCCGTATTATTAGAAGGTTTATTTTTATTTCCGAGTCTGATTTTTATATACCTTGCAATAGTATCATTTGAGCCACTGAAAGAAACTTTTTGACCGTACAACACAATCCCTTTTCCGGGCGCAGTTTGTCCGGCAATTGTAGTGTTTTGGGCAACTGTAATTGGACTTTTCAGATTGATAATGCCAGTCACGGAAAAAACCACAAACCTTCCCGGTTGACTCACGGCTTCTCGAAAAGAACCTTTACCATTGTCATTCAAATTGTTAACGATATAAACTCCGGGCTTTACAAAACCTCTTGCACCTTTTGCAAATTTCCCAAAACCTTCAGCTCCGGGAAAAGCAATTGTTTTTGGACGGATTGTACCGACATTCTCAAGATTTTGGGAATGACAACAAATAGATAAGGACGAAATGGCGATGATTGCTAATTTTTTCATAACTGTTAATGAATGAACAAGTTATTATCTTAGCCTTATTAAATTGTCCTGCACTGTGCTGTAAAGAAAAAGCCTGCCATTTCTGACAGACCCTAACTAAAATATGAATCTTTAAATTTTTTAAGGCATCTTTTTAAAACCTTCAGCTTTTATTTTCCAGCTTCCATCTTTCGGGAAACCTGGAAATTCTCCTGTCGAAGCATCCCAACCTTCAAGCATCATCGCGACGGTCGTCAAAACACTACCATTTCCTGGAAGATAAATTCTAAGACGTTTATCCTGGAAATTATGTCCGTTTTTCAGATAGGTGTTTGTCTGAATATCCATAAAAAGAGCATCCAAAGCTTTATTCGGAAGTCCTAATCTTGCTGCATTCATTGCAGTCATCGGAAAATCCCAGCCCCAAGTATGACCCCAGTTCCATCTTTCCCAAACAATGTCGAGTGTGTTTTTCATAATCTTTTTATCCAGTTTTGGAGATTCAGGAACCATTCCCAATGCGCCTAAAACGGCAGGGTGGTCCGTCATCCATTTTGGAAACGTGAATGAATCTTTCGCAGATTCTGTCGATAAATAAACCCCATCCTGAACCGGAAGCGGAGCCAGTTTATTAATAACATCATCCCATTTTTTATCTCTCGGCTGTCCTAATCTTTCTTTCCATTCCTGAGCAATTTTCAGCGACCAATCCCAATAAGCTACCTCATAAGTCGGGTTATAAGTATCTTTAGCGGGGAAAACTTCCTGTGCAGGAATGACTCCTTTACCTAAATTGTAGCGGTTTTTCTCTTTATCATACGTCGCAAAATCAGCCATAAAATCAGCCGTAGCAAATATCAAATCTTTGTATTTTTCCAAAACCTTTTTATCCTTGCTGTTGCGGTACAAAAGTTCGGTCATATATATAATGTGCGGTTGTTCCCAAATCAAAAACGCAGCGACAGAAGATGGACTTTCATTTCCTTCATTATCCGACATTTTAATCCAACGAACACCTTTGTAACCTTGTCTTTCCGCTAATTTTTTAGCTTTGTCGAACGACCTGAAATAATAATCCAATTGTTTTTCTAAAATCTCTGGTCTTCCCCACAAAGCGTAGTGAACACCGTGCCACCAATGCATTTCTGTGTGCGGTTTTCCGTACCAGCTGTTGAAGGTCAACCCAGTTTCCTGTGGCGGATTGCTTCCTCCACACTGAACTTTCGTCAAGTATTCTGACAAGACAACTCTTCTTTCCAATTCATTCGCTCTCGGGTCTGTACTTCCTTCAAAATCAACGGCAGCACCGCTTTCCCAAAAGTTTTTCCAGCCGGAAGTACTTTCTTTTTCCGCATCAGCGAATAAAGTTCTATTGGATTTTGGACTTTTAGCCGAAAACTCAACACTTAGTTCTACGGTTTTGTTTTTCGAAGAAGGTTCATAAACAAAGTAGTGTTTTCCGGCTTCCCGAAGTTTTCCTTCCGTAAAATTGAACTGAGTATAGTAATCAATACTTTGCAATTTATGCTGAATCGAGCCTTGCGTCGACTGTGACGAAACGATTTTTGTTGAATGGTCATTTTCATTTCCATAAAAAGAGGCATCATCCAAGAATTGTCCGGTCGGTGAAGGGTAACGTGCAAAAATTTTAAGCTTATTTTTTGAAATTAAATCAGATTCAATTTTTACCCCGATTTTATCTGAATTCTGGAAAGAAGCCGTCCAGACTTTTACGGGAGTTCCTTCCAATGAAAACTCGCTCGTGATAATTCCTGTCCACAAATCAATTTTCTGATTGATATTGGTCAAATCTGAAATTTTCGCTTTCTGACCGTCTTTTTTTGTCAGTTCAATCCCGATATTTCCCAGCTGCAAACGATGTTGGTTCACACGGAAATATTCAACTGCACCTTTATTTCTTTCCGGCTCTTTAATTTGTACGCTGTACAACGCTTTTCGACCATCATTATTAAAATCGTAAGGCTTTAAAGTTTCCTCAAATTTGTAATTTTCTTTATTCGGAAAACTGTTCCACCCCCATTCTGACTGAGTTCCGAGAGAAACTCCGTTTTTATAATATTCTGGAAATGACTGCATTCCCGTAATGTCAACCGTGTAAGCAAATTTCCCGTTTCCAACCGTTAACGATGATAAAGTATCAACTTTGGTATTGACAATATTATGTCGCTGAACCACTTTTTTTCGGTCGATTTTCTGAGCATTTAAGGATGAAAACCCGATGCAGAAAAGGCTCAGATATATTGCAATTTTCTTCATTTTTAAATTTTTATTTTATGTTTTCACGCTTGTCATTCTGAACGAAACAAAGTGCAGTGAAGAATCTCAATTTTCTAATAGATTCCTCGCTCCTCGGAATGACAAACCGTCAACTATATTTTATTTATCATTACTTCAAAACAGTCGCACTCATCATTCCAATCACAACATCATTGCTCACGGCTGTTAATTTTATTGATTTTAATTCTTTGTTCGGATCAATCGGCAAATCCAAAATCGTCGCAGAACCGCCTTCAACAGCTCGGTCTGTAAACCCTTTGATTCCTGAATATTTGGTTAAAGTTCCGCCTTTGTACAATTCTCCCGTTTTCAATTTTACCCGATACGGAATTTTATCATCCTGAATTTCAAAAGCAAAATTATCATCAAACAAATCCTGCTCAATCGGCCACCAATTTGTCGGGTTTTTTAATTCTAATTCCGAGGTTGAACCATCAACGTACTGAACCGTAATTTTCCCATTCACAATCTGCGACTGCATCGGATTGGTTGAACCAGCCATCAAGAAATAGATTTTCTTTCCTTTTCCCATAATCGAAATTTCAAGAGAATCAGAATAATTGTCCCACTGACTCACAAACGCAATATTTTTATCGGATTTATCAATTAAAAATGGAACTCCAAGAAACTCAACTTTGCCGTTTTTTCTTTTGTTCATTAATCCGCTGTCATCGATTTGAGCAGTGATTAAAGGATAACACCAGTTTCCGATTCCCTGCCAAGGAAGTTGTAAAGTCGGAACTTCCAATCTTGGAGAAAGGTATTTTTGGTTGAATATTTCGGTTACTTTTTCGTTATATTTTGAAGCCAATGAAATATTGTTGAACTGACCTTGATTTTCAATTTCCCAGTCTGTGATTTCTATATTTTGCTTAATTCCATTATAATCAAGTTCGATTGAATTGGTTCCTTTGCTTAAATAGTTTAATGGAATTTCAATCGATGTATTTTGATTTTTTTGAATGCTAAATGTTTTATTAAATCCATTAACATTTAGTTTTCCATTAATTTGATTTGCTGATTTTGATTGAATCTGCAATTTTTTATTTGTCCATTTTGTCTCCAAAGGAAAACGGATATCCACATTCACAGGTTGCCACCAAGCTGTACCGTTTTGTTCTATTTGGACGAAAAATGTTCCTTTTCTTTCTTCCTGAATTAAATTAAATTGATTCCCGTTTCTGGTTTTAATCAATTCCTGCGGGTCAAGAACTTCTTTAATTTTCTTTTTTGAATCGAAATTCAACTGAAGATTTTCTGAAATATAATTAGTAAAATCTGTCTGTTCGTTTTTTAATTCTATTCCGGAATAATTGATTTCAATTTTAAAATCTTTTCCTTCCTGAGTTTCAAACTCAATAATGGGCTGTAAGATAGAATTAGATTTAACCTTCCAAGCCACATTTTTACCATTCACTTTCACCGATTTGATGTTGGAATAATTTACAGGAATCTGCATTTCGAGCGACACTGGATTCTGATATTTTGAATTAAATAAGTATTCCGTCTTTTTTGAAGTTCTTTTAAACTGATAATCCCAATCCGGAAGTTTCAGTTCTGCAGAATTCCAGTCTTTTGGAAATCCCGGTTTGATGCTGATTTTATTTTCCAATAAATTCGGATAAACTCCAAAAAGCCCTTCCGTCAAGGTTCTTGAAGCAACACCAATCGGGTCGGCAAAATCACGGTACAATTCTCCACGAAACGCATCGTAATGAGAAAGCTGTTCAAAATTCCCCGGACTGATGCCGTAATACATCGACTCAACCAGATTTCCTTTCCAAAGTTGGTATGCATCCTCATTTCTTCCAGCTTGCCAATACGCCAAAGCGGTCTGTAAATTTTCCGCCAAAGCCACGTTGTTAATCGACCAATCGTAAGGTTGCCAATTCGTCGTCGCTAATGTAAAATAGTCTTTATTGTCTGCACCTTTTACCGTAATCGGAATTTTTGGAGTGTGATTATTGATGTATTGTGAATTCTGATAATCCTCAAATTCATTTAAGATAAAAGCATCAGAAACGTGATAAATTGACCAAATTCCCGGCTTGTCGTGAACGATTTGATTGCCCAAAGCATCTTTGTATTCAGCAAAATAACCTTTATCTTTTAGCCAAAGCTGGTTTTTCATTGCCTTCAAAATCGCATCAGCTTCCTGTTCGTAAGGTTGAGGATTTTCGCCAATGATTTTCGCCAGTTTTGCCATTTCACGATTGGCTCTGTAATTATACGCCGAAGTATGCGTCACTTTTCCTCCAGAATACTGCAACGCATCACTTGCCCAAATTGCAGCATACGCATCGTACAAATCTCCACGTTTGAAATTTCGTTTTTCCCAATCTATATGACGAACCATCGTCGGCCACATTTTCTTCAGAAATTCTTTGTCTCCCGTGTAATTGAAATGCGAAAACATCTGGTCAAAAAACACCAGATTCATATCGTAATGATGCGGTTTTGTGTTGTCATTCGGGTTTCGGGAAATATATCCGCTGGAAAAAACCGAAGTTCCCATTTTCTCTGCACTTCTTGCCAAATGAAGCAAAGTATCCATTTCTACAGGTGCAGAATCGGGTTTTAAAACCTGCGAATTCGCATAACTTTCAAAATGTTCTTTTGCTCTGTCGTGCCAACTTAGCGCGTCAGCTGTGTAAGCTCCTCTCCAAGCATTCAGTCGCATTCTCCAAGCAACTGCGCCGTGAAGAAAGGTCGGACTTTCCCAGATTCCGTCGGCTGCAACTGCTAAATTCGCTCCAAAATTATTTAAATCTGCGTCCGGAGTTTTTAACTGAATTCTATTGGTTAAAGTTAAACGAGCTTTTTCAGCTTCGTTAAATATGTTTTTTAAATCTTCATCCGAAAAGTTTTTAGCTGATTTTCCTTTCGCAATTTGAATATAAATCGGATTTTTTTGCGAAGAATAAGAAGCGTAAATAATCGGAGATTTGACTATTTTATTTTGAGTAAAAGTAGGAAGGTTTTCCAATGTTTCTGCATCAGTCATTTGCAAAAAAGGAACATTTGAAAAGTTCCCGTTTACCATTTGAGCTTCTTTTTTCTTGTTTAAATAATTTAACTGAAATTGGTTCTTTAATGCCTGAAATTGATTGTTCAGACAATATTCAGGCAACAGATAAAATCCAGATTCCGGGTCTGCACCAATGTCGCCATTTCTGCTGAAAGTCGTTCCGCTCGCACCGCCATAAATCGCATAGATTTTTGTTGATGAATCTACATTGACAGTTTCCATTTTTACCACCAAACCTTCTTCTTTGGCTTGAGCTAAAACGGTTAATTTTAAACTTCCGGCTCCAAGAATCGGGTCTTTGATTTCATACAACATTGTTCCCGGACGATAACGGGTTTCAATTTTATCCGCCTGAATTAATTTCTTAACTGAATTTCCTTTTTGAATAACGAATTGAAGGTTTCCGCCCATTCCCGGAAGATAAAGTGCAAATTCCGGCAAATCTCCAGCTTCCACACGCGAAGCACGATTATCTCCATATAGCGCGCGGTTGAATCTGTATTTTCCGTTGACCAAAAGAAAGTCGCCTTTGTCTTCTTTATAATGCAGTTCACGATCGTTATCTTGCCAGTGTTTTGACTGGGAAAATGAAAGTGAGAATGCCGATAAAACAATCAGTCCGACGAAAATGGTTTTTCTTTGCATTTTATGGTTTTAACTCAGTTAATGGTTGTCCGTTAACGGTTACATTTTTCAAAGTCACATTTTTCATATAATCCACTTTATAAGGAATCTGAACGCCGACCATTTTAGCATTAATCATTGTGAAATCTGTCACTGGCGAAGATTCGTAAGCATCAGAAAATATAGCATATTTTCCACCTTTGTCAACGGTTAAATTTTCAACCCAAATATTTCTCATTGTAGGAATATGATTTCCCGGCTTTTCGTAATGCATATTGAAACGGACTGCCGCTTCTTTATAAGCGCCCACTTTTGTGTTGTAAAAAAATACATTTTCAATAATTCCGCCACGGCTTGAGCTGGTTTTAATTCTTAAAGCTCTGTCAAGATTTTTACTGTCCATTACGTTTCCAACAGCATAAATATTTTTCGCACCGCCTGCAATTTCGCTTCCGATAACGACACCGCCGTGACCGTCTTTCATTTCGCAGTTTTCAATAATGTGGTTTTCGGCGGGTCTTCCGATGTCTCTTCCGTCCTCGTCTCTTCCGGATTTGATGGCAATACAGTCGTCTCCCGTGTCGAAATAGGAATCTTTAATCCAGACATTTTTGCAGGCTTCAGGGTCGAATCCGTCGTTGTTTGGTCCGTGACTGATTACTTTTACTCTTTCAATCAAAACATTTTCACACAAAACAGGATTCAGATTCCACATTGGAGAATTTTTCACCAAAACATCCGCCATATAAAAGTTTTTAGACTTGTAAGGCTGAACGAAATTCGGTCTTAAATACCATCCATCGCCAAAAATTCTTTCCCTTGCAGGCGTTCTGTTGGCCATATATTCGTGAAGTTTCGCTCTCGCAGGATTTTGTCTTCCCGGTCGGGATGCGTTGTAACCATATTTTGTAGCACCACACCAAAACCACCAATTGTCTAAATCTGAATTTCCATCCAAAGTTCCTTTTCCTGTGATAGCGATATTTTCTTCTTCGTAAGCGTAAATTAATGATGAATAATTCATACATTCCATTCCTTCCCAACGCGTGAAAACGATAGGGTAGTCGTTGCTATCCTGACTGAAAAGAATCGTTGAACCGTCAGTTAAATGAAGGTTGACATTGGATTTTAAATAAATTGCTCCAGTTAAAAATATTCCGTTTGGAACGACAACTCTTCCACCACCTTCTGCACTGCATTTTTCAATCGCTTTTTTGAAAGCTTCTGTATTTTTGGTTTTTCCGTCTCCAACTGCACCGAAATCTGTGATTAAATAATCAACTTTTCTGAATTCCGGTTTTTTGATTTGTTTCTTTAAATCCTCTATTTCTTTTAAAGGTTGCTTTGAGGAAGTCCAGGGTTTGTACTGAGCCGCAATTGAATTCGATATTAAAAATATTAATAAGAGAAGGATATATTTTTTCATGAGATTTAAATTAATGAGTTTAGGACAATTCCTTTCTATCGCAATCTAAAAGTATTGTGATTAAAAATTATCCTGCACTGTCGGTTTTGGAAATTATTTATTGAATAAAGTTTTCAGCCAGTCGGAACATAATTTTTTCCAATTGTCTGTCAGTTCACTTTTATTGGTAATTCCGATTTTGTGTTCACCCTCAGGAAAGATGAATAATGCGCCTTTTACTTTGTTTTTTGTCATGGCTTGATAATAAAGAAGACTGTTCATCAAGGGCACAGTTTTATCATTTTGTGCATGAAATAGGATTGTAGGTGGTGTCTTTTCAGTCACTCTGTTTTGCATAGAGTATTCGCTGATTTTTTCCTGAGAAGCATTTTCGCCAAGTAAACTATTGCGGCTTCCAACGTGAGCAAATTCCCCTAAATCTATAACAGGAGAAACTAAAATCGCAAAATTCGGAATTGTAGGAATGCTTTCCCAGTCACCTTTCAATTCTGTATAATCTGCGGAAATATTACTTACAGATGCGGCCAAATGGCCACCCGCAGAAGTTCCTATAACTCCTATCTGATCCGGCGAAATACCATATTCCGAAGCATTCTTTCTGATATATTTGATAGCGGCCTGTACATCCTGTAATGGAGCGATTTCTCTTTGTTTAAGATCCGGAGAAGTTGGTAATCGGTAATTTAAAACAAAAGCAGAAATTCCCAATGTGTTAAACCATTTTGCTATCTGATAGCCTCCCAAATCATAAGTCAGTTTGTAATATCCACCGCCTGGAATTATGATGACGGCCAACTGTTTTCGTTCTTCTTTGGGTGGTAAGAAAGCAAAAAGTTCGGTTTCTTTTATTTGGACAATTCTTCCGTCTTTTTCTTCCGTTTTCAGTTGCAAACCTTTAGAATTTGGCATTTGACCTTTTGGCCACAAGGTTATTTTTTCCTGAGCAGAAGTCAGATTTATAATTAATATCAATAAAATGAATGCGGCTTTTTTCATTGTCATTAAACTAAAATGGTAAAATTATTTAATGTATTTTTCCAATCCTGTTTTCAGGTTTTTCAGAGATTTTGTTGCCAGTTTCGCAACCGTTTCAGCTCCTAATTTTGATAAATGGGTGTCGTCATCTTTTCCTTTTGGATAATATTCGATTTCGCCTTCTTTGAAGTGAAGATGTAAGAGTTTTGATTTTTCCGGGCCGGCAGAGATTTCCATTTGTTCTGTCAATAGCTGCATATCAACAAAAGGAACTTTCGTATCATCCGCAACCAATCTTACAACCAAAGGATATTCTTTGTGAGTATCGACCAAAACACCGTTTTCAGTGAAGTCTCTTCTCACAATGGAAGTCATCAGAATTGGCGTTGCGCCTTTTGCTCTGGTTTCATTCACATATCTTTCAAGATTAGCTCTATATTGCGTATAAGGATTGGTGAATTTTGTAGAATCTTTCACTTTCTGATCATTGTGACCAAACTGAATCACTACAAAATCTCCTTTTTTCAATTGTTTTTCAACTTTGTCCCAACGGCCTTCTGTCCGGAAACTTTTGGAACTTCTTCCGTTCATTGCGTGGTTTTGAATCTCAATTCCATTAGTGAAAAACTGAGGTAAAACCTGTCCCCAGCCGTGTTCGGGGTTTTTGTCGGGATTATCTTTATTAGCCATCGTAGAATCGCCAATCAGAAACAAAGTTGGCTTTTGCTGAGCGAAGATAATTATTGATAAAAACAGAAATAATAGACCTAGTTTTTTGTACATCAGAAATTAATTTTAATTAAAGATAATGAGATATGATTGATATAAATTTAAAATAAAAATTACTTTAATTTTTCAAATTCTAAACTTGCTAAAATAAATGGCCCTGTTCCTTTGGCGTCATTGGAACGGATTTTCTCATTGACATAATATTCGTATGAACCGTCTCTGTAAGGTTTTCCTCCAAGACCCGCAACGGCACAACATTTATTAAGATTGACGACACCGTTTTCATCCACTGTGATTAGGTTTTTGATGATGCCATCATAACCTTTTTTAGCATAAGTTTGATAAGATTTTGGAAGATAACCCTTGTTTACAGACTTTATCATCGTGTACACAAACATGGCGGAGGCTGTTGCTTCTTCGTAATTACCTTTTTCCAAAGGCTTATCCAAAACCTGATACCACAGTCCTGATTTTTTGTCCTGAACTTTGATAATCGCATCTGCAAATGATTGGATATAAGAAATTAATCTAGCTCTGCCTGGATGATTTTCCGGAAGATAATCTAAGACATCGACCATCGCCATTCCGTACCAGCCCATTGCTCTGCCCCAAAAGTTGGGAGATAAGCCCGTATCTTTATTGGCCCACGCTTGTTCTTTGCTCTCGTCCCAGGCGTGATAAAGCAATCCTGTTTTTTTATCGAGAAGATTTTTTTGAACAGAATCAAACTGGAAGATGATGTCGTTGTAAGCTTTTGTTGCATCAGTTCCATTTGTAAAATTCTTTGTGTAATGCGTGTAGAAAGGCATTCCCATATAAAGACCATCCAGCCAAACCTGATATGGGTAGATTTTTTTATGCCAGAAAGATCCTTCTTTTGTTCTTGGCTGACCATCGATTTGTAACCTTAGCGTTTGAAGTGCTTTCAGGTATTTTTCTTTTTTTTCTTTTTCGTAAAGATAAAGCAATACGTTTCCGCTATTCAGAAGATCGATGTTATATTTATCCAATTCGTAAGTTTTGATCGTTCCATCTTCATTGATTAATTTTTCTCCAAAACTGCTGACATAATCGTAATATTCTTTTTTGCCTGTTTTTTCATAAAGTATTTCTGCGCCATCCAAAACAATTGCGGAAGGATAAGTCCATTTTGGGCTTTTGCTGAAGTCCAGCATCCAGGATTCCGGGAAGCGGTTCATTTCAGAAAGAAGCATTCTTTCTGACCAATTCAAATTAGTGGGAACTATTTTTCCGGATTGGGATTTCGAAATTTCTTTCTTTTGTGGAGGCGTAATTTGTGATTGTGCCGAAACGATAAATAATCCTAGGCTCAGTGCTGCAAAAGTCAGCAGTTTTACTTTATGATTGAAAAAATTCATTATTTTAAATATTAATATTGATGTATTGCAATTTAAAATAATTGAGAAAATGGATTATCCTGTACTGTCGTGATATTTAAACTATAAATTTATCTAAAAAATAAATTGCTTTATTAATATTCAAATTTCTGTACTTTCTCTGATTTATGTTCAAGCATAAATAGTAGATGTTTTACAATATCTGGGCTGTTTTCTAACGTTTTTTGGGATTGATTTAAATTACGAGTTTCATTAATTATGGTTAATCTTATTATCAAAAGTTCGTCATATTAATGTTTGGATATTAATTTTCCTCCAAACCAATTCATTTTCATTAAGTGAAACCTCAATATTATCACCATCTTTAAATTCTCCGGCAACAATTTTTTTAGCCAAAGGTCTTCTCAACCTTCCTCTGATAACGCCTTTCAATGGTCTTGCACCATATTTAATATCATAACCTTCGATTGATAAAAATTCTTTTGCTTCCTGAGTGATGTCTAAATTAATATTCAAGTTTTTAGCTAAGTCTAAAAGTTCCTTTTTAAGATGAATTTCAAAAATTTTCAGCGCGTTATCTTTACTTATTGGAGCAAAAGGAATAGTTTCCGTCAGTCTTCCCAAAAATTCAGGACGGAAAAAGCGACTCATCATTTCTAAAAGCTTTGATGATTGAGGTATTTCTCCTTTACCAAAAGATTCTACGATAAACTCTGAACCGATATTCGACGTAAAAAGAATAATTGCATTAGAAAAATCTCCTTCTTTACCTAATCTGTCGTGCAGCTTTCCTTCGTCCATAATCTGTAGAAATACATCAAAAACAGAAGTGTGTGCTTTTTCAATTTCATCAAAGAGAACAATAGAATAAGGTTTCTGACGAATTTTATTGACTAAAAGTCCACCTTCTTCATAACCAACATATCCTGGAGGCGCTCCATATAACAAGGCTGCGGAATGTTCTTCTTTAAATTCCGACATATCAAAACGGATAATGGCGTTTTCATCCTGAAATAAAAATTCTGCTAACGATTTTGCAAGTTCTGTTTTTCCTGTTCCGGTTGGTCCTAAAAAGAAAAAAGAACCAATTGGCTGCCCCGCTTTGCTCAATCCTGAACGGGTTTCCAGAACGGCTTCTGAAACAATTGTAATAGCGTGATCCTGCCCAACAACTCTTTTAGCCAAAACCCCTTCCATTTCGTTGAGTCTTTGCTTTTCTTCTTCTTTCAATTTTCCGATAGGTATATTTGTTTTTTGAGAAATAATTAGCGCCAAATCGAAGTCTGTAATATTTGTTCTCTTTTCCTGCGCTATTTTTTCAGTTTTTTCGATGAGGTTCCTTGCAAATACTAAAAGCTCATCCGTGGTTTCAAATTCAGGCAGTTCATTTTCCTGATCATTGGAATCAGCTGTACTGATAAGATATTTAGTTTTTTCAACCAGATCTTTCAGAAGCCAGTCTGCGTGCATTCTCCGTTCATCCTCAAGATAATTATTGGTATTATCTTCAAGATGAATAATTCTGGTTACGAGATGGTTTCTTTCCTTTAAAAAAGATTCTCCTGCAGTTTTCAAAACAGACATTGTATGGTCAATCAAATCAATCGCAGAAGCAGGAAGGCTTTTTTCCTTCATATATCTTTGAGAAAGTCTAATAGCTTCGCGCATCGTCTGATCATCAATACTTATTTTATGGTGAATCTGATAATCTTCCAATGTTTGCTTCAGCATTCTAAAATGAATCTCATCAGTGCTTTCTTCCAGTTTCAAAAGTTCGAACATTCCGGCAAGACCTTGTTCTTTCTCAATTTTTTTGGTGTATTCCTCAATTGTGGAAGTAGCAATCAGGGTAAGCCCGTTTGAAAGTTCACTTTTCAAAAGATTAATGATACCTGAGTCTGAGCCGTGACTGCCAAATAGTGAATGAAATTCCTCTATAATCAAAACGGATTTTGGAATAGCTTTCATTTCGTGGGCAATATTTTTAATACGGTCTTCAATTTCACCTTTGTAAGATGCTCCGGCGATTAATGCACCCATATCAAGCTCAAAAATTTCGAGCCCTCCTAAAATATCCGGAATTTGTTTCAACAAAACTTTTTGAACAAAACCTTCAATCAATGCTGTTTTACCAACACCATGATCACCAATTACAAGAACATTCTGTTTACTGTAACGGCATAGAATTTCGGTAATTCTATTGATTTCCGTATCTCTTCCGACCAGTAATTCTTTCCTGTTTTTTTTCTTAACCTTATCTTTTGTATTGATGCAATATTTTTGAATAAAGCTTTTGCTTGCCTTTTTTATTGGTTCTAGTGTCCCTGTCATATGATCTTCTCCAAAGGAGGATACGTCTTTTAATAGTTCATTTCTTGTTACCGGAAAGGTTTTCATCTGATCGAAACTAAAAGCCACACCGGGAGAGCTGATTGCCGTCATTACAGCAAAAAGAGAAATTTCCTGTTCATCTAAGATTTCTCTTATTTGGTCGGCTTCAGCAAAGATTTCATCTATTACCTCATCTGGTTCACACGAATATTTATTCGGAGACTTTGGAGATTCTTCAATGCGTACTTCTGCCCATTCTTCCAGATAAAAAACATCAACACCGAGATTTTCTAAATGTTTTAAAAGAGATAAGTCTCTGTTGAGCATTGCTTTCAATAAATGAGCACCGGTGTAATTTGCGTTTAAATTTTCCCGCCCGATTTTCTGTGCAATATTGAGAGCCTTTGTAACTTCCTGGCTGTATGTGATTTCTTCTTGGTTCATTGTGTTTTTTTTTTAATTCTAATCCTTCATCCAGATCAAATATTTCTTTACTTTATATTGGATGTTTAGATTTTGGATGCAATTTTTTTCATCTCTGTTAATTCTCAATGCAGTAATCTTAATCTTCTGACCGGCAATCAACTGACAGAACTGATCGAAAGGGATTAGTTTCTTATCATTAACAACTACAGGAATATCATATTTTCCACAGAGATAATCCTTGAAATCATCCTTGGTTTTGAGCTGCGCAGCGACTTGGTTTAATAATAATTGTAATTGTTCATTAGAAATCTCAGGTGCTTTGTTTTCGACAGAGATTGAGTCTTTTTTCAATTTAGATTTTGGAGAAACCGGAATATATTGAAGCATATCTACTAAAGGATCTTTTTGAGCCGCTCCCGGCGGAAGAGAAAAAGCAATGTGAGGTCTTTCAAATTCATAAGACTTCATATCTATTTTTTGTTTTGCTTTGATGGTTTTTGGAGCTACATATATCGTTTTTACAGCGGTGTGCTCAACATCACCATTCACGATAAGCGTAATTTTTTTCTCACCAACAGATTTGAATTTGTAGGAAGGGTTTTTGTCGAGAGCATCTGTACCTCCATTTTCTCCAAAACTCCATTCCCAAGATTCTCCTCCTGTTTTCTCTGCATCAAAATTAATCGCTTCTCCCACTGTTACCACATTTGGACTAATGATAGTTGGAAGATAACCCGTCTGCTGACTGATACTTGAGATAGATATTGCCTTTTCATGAATGCAGTTTCCATTAATCCTTAATTTGACAATATAATCTCCGGCTTTCTTGTATTTATGAAGGGTTCTCTGTCGTGTATCCACAGTTGTACTGTCACCAAAATCCCATTCCCAGGATTTTGCGCCAGCCGTGTTATCATAGAATTCCACAACCCTGTTGATCATGAATTCATCAGAATGGACAATGAATTTTGCATTCTCACAATCCACATGTCTGTTATATTGATAAAAAAATACGATTAAACTGATAAGTAGGAGGATTCCCAAGCTTGTATAGACCTTGGGATCAATATTCGAAAATAAATTGATTTTGGCTTTTTTCATCGTGTTTGTGTTCATCGCAAATGTATTTAGGATTTTGTTTATAAACAAGCTTTTTTTTCTTTAAAAAAACATTCTTGTATTATTTTTTTAAATATATTTGTAAAAACACAAACACACTGATGAAAATTTTTCACAGACAATTCATAGAATTGTCGACTGCTTTAGCATTTCTGCTGGCGGTAATATCTTGCGGTAGTAAAAAATACATCCAGGAAATTCCTTACAATTTCTCGTCCGAATCTTATTCAGATTCTACTAACAAAATCACCAGTAATGTAACAACTCAATATTCCAATGTGGATGATAATATTGAGAAGTTGAGCGATGAAGAACTTCGTTTAAAAGAGAAGTATTCCATCATCATGGAGGTGATGCCAAAAGAAGTTACCAATTATAAACTTTACGCCTATGTAGACCGTTGGATTGGCACGCCTTATAAAAAACAAACCTTGGAAGAAAAGGCTGGAGTTGACTGTTCCTACTTTGTACAGTCTTTGTACAGTGATGTTTATGGTGAGACTTTTCAGAAAACGCCTGACGGAATTTTTCGTTCAAAATCGTTACAACTTTTTACAGGCAGAACTTTTCTAAAAGAAGGTGATATTTTATTTTTTAGATATGACAAAACACACCCGATCTCGGATGTGGGAATCTATTTGCATAATGACAGGATTCTGGCCTGTACATCCTCCGGGCTTAATATCTATGATTTCAATGATGAGTATTTTCAGCTAAGATATGTGGCAGCAGGAAGATTGAAACCCAAAAACTAAAACATGGAAAAACTCAATAAACTTTCAGAACAGATCACCTCGTTGAAATATGATATCCGTGCAGAAGTTATCATCAATAATCTATTGAAAAATAAAGATATTGATGAATCTCAGTATATAATATCCAAGCAAGGACAGTTTTCAAGAGCTTACCGATATGACGTTTTGGATTCGGAACTTGTAGATTATGATTTTGATGCCACCCAAATGTTGAAGATTGCAATCTCGCGAGATGGTTTCTATGATATGCTGCCAGAGAATCTGATCCACGCTGCTAGAAACGATTCACCTGGGAAAGATGTGGATGGGATGATTCGGGAATATCAAATTCAGAAAAAACAAGAGAAAGCAAGCCGATTGTTCTTTCAGCCGTTTGAAAATGAGATTTTCAGTTATGGTGTAACGATAGAAGGCTTTGAACAAGATTTTCTATCTGATTTGAATGGATTCCTGGTGCCTGATATGTTTTATGATTTCTGGGGAATCAGCAGAGAACTGCCCTCATTATTAGTTTCAAAACTGATCAGGATACTTCCTTACGCATACAAAATTGTGGGTAATGTAGAATTGGCCTGCCAGATACTTTCCTCATTGATAGAAGAAAAAGTAAGTACAAGCACCAAGGCCTATCAAAAATATAAGGACGAAGATCAGAGTATTCTTTTGGGCAATGCCAGATTGGGATTAGAGTTGATCACGGGCAATAGTTATGATGATTATTCCAGTCATTTTAATTTGCAGATCGGACCGTTAGAAAACTCCCATTTTTCAGACTACATCCATGATGGGGCGATGAAGAAATTCATTGACCTGTTTTACGAATACTTTTTTCCGATAGAAGTGGAGATAGAAACCACCATTTTGCTTCCGGAAGGCAAAGAACACTTTGAAATGACAGAAATACAAAATTCAATATTAGGCTATAACACAAGGATATGATGCAACTGAAAAAATATTTAATCAACTTATTTGACCCTAAAATACTAGCAGCTACTTTAATCATATTGGCTGTGAGTATTATTCTGACAATGATATTTTCTCAGAAGGTCACAGATTTTAAGCAGAAATTTAAGGGTAAATTCTATACCTATCTCTTTTCTGTTGCTTTTATATATTCTATCATCGCATTTTTAGGATATAACAAGCTTTTTCAGGATAATACGATGTATGAATTCATTTTTTATCAGGTTTGTTCATTCATTTTAGGAATCATTCATTGTTCTATATACAGAACTTACTTTAGGAAATTCGATATTAAATCGGCGGGTACAGAATATCTTTTTGCTTTGATTACCATTGTTTATTCGATGATTCCCTTTATCCTGATTTTTACATTTCTTAATGGCGTAGATTTCTCTTTTCTGATGTTAGGCCATTATCTCGTTTTCTTTATCCCAACCTTCTTGAATGATACTTTCAACAAAGCGATGGCAATTCCGCCAAAGGTCTATAAAACTTGGAAGTTTCCAGAAAATTATAAAGAGTTGGCCGGTGTGAGCGATGAGGAAATGCGAGACCTGGTGGTCTTCACATTCTTGATGGACAAAGATAAGCAAGCGAAAAAATACAGTATTTACCGTGCAAAAGGACCAACAAGAGTTGACTTCGGAAGACTATTTTACAATTTCGTTATTGATTATAATGAAAGACATTTTGAAGACCAGATTGAGATCGAGGATTCAAATGGTCTTTACAGCTGGGTTTTCTTCCTGCAGCCCAAATGGTATGAATCTACAAAATATATCGACCCTAGCCTTACTCTATATATGAATGGTATCGAGGAAAATAGTGTGATCTTCTGTATGAGAACCAATAAGATACTGAACGAATCTTATACTGAGCGAGATCCTGACTTCGAATACGATAAGGAACAGGATAACAGTCGTGTAAGAAATGAAGAGTTGCCTGAGCGAGGAATTAATAATAACCAATAGACCAAGAGATGGTAAAGCCTGATTTTTCTAAGATACCAAAAGGGAGCACGCTGGATGAGATGGCTTCTTTCTTTGATGTAGAAAAAGACTACCTCAGACGCTACCACAATATCTATTGTGATCTGGATGATCTTATAGAAAATGAGATTCCCAGGCATCTTGTAAAACTTTTTGTTCCGCCAAAGAATAAAGAGTATGAGAGGGTTCTGATGTCGGGACAAGCTGTTTCAGCATTTTCGCCTGCAGATATTTTGGAAAAGAGCAGACTGTTTCATAAGGAATATGGTGTGATACAGACATCTTATGATAACGAAGCCAAGAGCAAGAGAATCTCTTTCCTCATGGAAATTGGAAAGATAGATGTTTTCAAATACAGTATTAACAGGAAGACAATCTATATCAATCATCATGCTCCGGATCTGGTTTTGGAGAAGATGGCAGAAAAAGCTGGTAGTATCTTTTTTCCTTTGGAAGTAGAAACTCTGCCAAACGGTAACCTGAAACAGATCACCAATATAGAGGACATTAGAAAAAGATGGAAAATACTGCGTCCGGAAATGGTAAATTACTATAAGGGACCATTAGCAGATAACTTAATAGGAAGGATAGACAAAGATCTGGGAAATAAATACCAGATCCAGGACCGCATCTTGGCAAGTCTGTTTTATAGACTGTATTTCCTTCCTTTTCGGGATTATGTTAAAAATATGGAAAGGGAATTTGACCTATACCTTCCATTATTCCCATTCAAAAGAAAAGTGAGGTATCAGGTCAAAATAGCAGAACAGCCAAGCTTATCAGAAACAGGGAAAATGCTTTTGCACATCAAAGGAAAGCTGGCAGACACAAGAATGTTTTTTGAAATAATGAATGGGAAAATGCCATTAGAAAGACAAGAAGAGGATATAACTATAAAATGCGGGGGAAATATAGATGCGCTGTACAAATTCAACAAAGAAGATGGTTCTCTTGCATCTTTGGAAGCCAATATCATACTGAACAGTGAAGACCAGAAAAACATCAAAAAAATAACTGTTGAGATATATCAACAATAATCATTAACCAAAATAATTAATATTATGCCAGTAAAGTACACATTAAGTGAGAAAGGAAACCCGGCAAAACCGGAAGCACCAAAGAAATTTTATGCCAGTGCAAAGTCCACAGGAGATGTCACGTTCAGAAGTCTGGGCAAAGAGATTGCTGCAGGTTCTACAACAGTGAGTGATACCGATGTAATGGCGGTACTGAATGACCTTACCAAAGCATTGTCAAGACATCTTGCAGATGGGAAGATCGTACGCTTTGGAGAATTCGGGTCATTCCAGATCAGTATCAGCAGTGAGGGTGCGGAGAAGCCGGAGAAGTTCAGTTCTGCAATGATCAAGGGGGCGAAGATCCTCTTCCGTCCGGGCATCGACCTTCGGGATATGCTTGCGGTCATGAAGTACGAAAAAGAAAAATAGGCCTCTGCGAAGCCTTTCTGGAAAGGGCTTCGCAAGCTATACCAAAACGTCAGGAGCTTTTGACCAAAAGGTCCTGACGTTTTACCCAAAAGGTCTTGACGTTTTACCTAAAAGGTCCTGACGTTTTGTCTAAAAGGTCTCGACCGTTTAGAAACACCAAAAAAACACCAACACAGATGAGTGAAAAACATTTAGTTTGCCAAGGCGCAACCTGCCGATGCAATTTCGGAACAACTCCGGACAAGCTCAAGGTACTTACCCAGAGCAAACGATACATCAATGATAAAGATGGCAGCGATAAACTGATGGCCACGCACAAAGACCTGAACAAGACCTTTGAGAAGAATACATTTGGTTCCTGCTCCAAGATGAACAACAACCCCTGCCAGGTGATGGTCACAGAATGGAGCGGCTATTATGAGAAAATAACATTGGAAGATAACAAAGGCAAGGCATTATTAGAAGACAGCAAAGCAACATGCCCCATTGGCGGCAAAGACTGCATCACAATCATAGACCACGGGCAGACCAGCGAAGTAAGCTCCCAAAATATGAAGAATGCCGATCCGGAGGTGATGGTGGAGCTATGCCCGTTTATTGACTTGTTGGAAGAAGAAGATGAGAATGTTAATGATCATTCTTATATAACAATCTAATCCTTGATATGTAATGAACACTAATTTAAAAATATTACTGCTCATTAGCTTATCACTTTTGATAAGCTGTAGCCAAAAAGAAAACAAAATAAAGAATGTTGCTATGCAAGACAATTTTCCATACGGCGTAACAGTCAACGCACCTAAAGAATATCCTGTGGAAGTACATGAGGGATGGCTCCTGGACAGTAAAAAAGAATTTATATGTGCGATGCCTAAGGCTGGAAAAGAAGGTGATGGATGGATATATGATGGATCTAAAGCCGGACAAGGCGGTAACGTGATTCCCTATCATCTGAACCTGACTTATGTGGCGTATGCGGAAAAGAAGTTCTACACAGTAGATGCCGATCTCCCTGCGGATAAGATTTTGGAAGCGTTCAAAAAAGGTTTTCTGATAGAAGGCAATGATAAAAAAATCATCGATGGGCAGGAGATTTACAATCTGGTACCAGATACCTATAACATTCTTACCATAGGAGCAGCACCGGGAGGTGTTATTGTGGTTTGGTTATCAGGCAATCATAACCGCGTGGAGATTTGCAGATTGCAGGCAAAAGAGGTTTTTGTAGATAGAAATGATTTCTATGATAATCCGCATGCGAGAACTCAACAAGGGTTCTTTGATACCATGTTTGAAATTGCTGTTCCTAAAGATGCTCAAAAAAAAATAAAAGAAAAAGGTATTCCTTATGGATTATGGGACAAGTACCGTGAGAAGTTCAATTATCGTTTTGTCCTTAAACCTTATGATGATAAGGATATTGTTACTGGGTTTTATCTCATAAACTACAACGGAGAGTCCAGGTTTATCCCTCACGATTCGTTAGCGGCGGCACAATATGAAGAATCTGCTATTCCTTATGATTCAAGCATATATTTTAAAATATACAGCACAGAAATTATTTTCGATGACGAGGAGATGCTGAATGTTTTCAAGAAGCTGTCAAAAGAAAATCCTAATCAGGGGATAGATATCATAGTTGTACCAACATTTGAGTATCAGGATATGAAAGTTTCTGTAAAATGTGGCATAACGGAGATTCCTCTGAAACACTATAAGGTAAAAGGCATATGGGGCGGTTGATTACCGCGAAAATAGAAATGAATCAAAAAATCTAAGAACCAATCCTCATCCTTATCACAAAAAAACAAAAAACACAATGAAAATATTAGGAGACATCCGCCCCATCAGCAATCAAAGTTACACCTATACTATGGTTACAAACGCCGGTGCACCAGTAAAGGTGAACCAATGGCTTGTGTACCTTAGAGACAGGCTGCTTACAGAAAATAGTACAGGTGTTTTTAAGTTCGGTATCAATACAGCGGGGACTACCCTGAAGCTGGTAGCAAGGGTAAGAGATCCCAAGACCGATAAGCTGGTGGATTATCATGTCGTTATACAGCCTCTGGCCGGGAAGCCTAAAATTCTGGATCTTTATTGGCAAGACATCAATGGAGACAAGATACAGGACAGGGAGGTTGCCTATCTGGACAAGGTGACCTTGGTGGTAAAGACCCAGAACATCCCCCAGGGCGATACCCTGAAGATCACCATCTACGAAGATGAGTATGAAGATGGGCACGGTGACAGCTCCCGCAATATGGGAGAATATACTACATCTGCCGTTAACAAAAATGGTACGGCCTATCTATATTTCAATAATATGCAACTGTATCAAAAGAAGCTGAATGGGATGGACTATGTAGATGAGGGTATCCATGAGTTTTATGCTAAAGTGTACTACTATTATAATAAAATCAATGAAGTAAAAGACAATATACAGCTCAAGGTAAAGAACACTCTGCAACAGATGGTACAGCCTTACTCCGGAAACAAGCCGGTGGTGATTGGTAAGACAGACAGCATAATACAACAAAAAAAGAAACCCCTGAACTTTACTTTTGGTGTTTTCATAGACGGTACGCTGAACAATATGTATAATACCGAGATGAAGCAGAGGGCAATCGATAAAAAAGAACCTAAAAATCCAACAGGGCTCAATAAAAATATCAAGACTTATGATTTTGAACAGGTCTATAAAAAGTATGGCGATGCAAAATATAGTGAGTCCAGCTATGAAAACGACCTATCTAATCCTGCCATTCTTTTTAAAAACTATATAAAAGACGAGGATAATAATCAGTTCCGAATATATACAGAGGGGATTGGAACTCACAGTACTCCCCAAAAACAAGAGGGTGAAATGCGATTAGAAGATTTTAAGGGCGATGATGATATGGAGGGACCTGCCTTTGGGATGGGCGATGCGGGGATACAAGGTAAGGTAAAGAAAAGTATTGTGGATGTGGTAAAAGCAATAGAACCCAAAGTAAGTAAAAGTCAGCAGTATATAGACACTATCACCTTTGATGTCTTCGGTTTCAGCCGTGGAGCCGCTGCCGCAAGGCATTTTGTGCATGTGGTCACCCATCCTCCTTACAACCCTAAAGTAACTTGGGACAAAGATGGAAATGTTTCTGTATGGGATTTGCAAGGATACTCGGTTCCGGCCTCTTATCACAGGATTTCTATGCCTCATTTCGGAGTTCTGGGGCAAATGTTACAGGATCGGGGGCTTTTGGATGCTCAGACTAAGGTCAATGTACGTTTTGTAGGTATTTACGATACAGTTCCGCATTACGGATTACGCCAAGCCAACGATATCAGCGACCTTGGGCTGGATGACGTCAACAAAGCGGGTTATGTGGTGCATATGGTGGCAGCCGATGAGTACCGTACTTATTTTGACCTTGTGAATATTTCGTCCGTAACCAAAACATCTCCAACAAGTGGTAAAAAAGGAGGAATAGAGCTAACCTATCCCGGTGTGCATTGCGATGTAGGAGGAGCTTATCTGGAATGTGATAGCAATCGACCTTACAGGATTAACGTATCTACAAACAAGAAAGATCTGGAAGCAGAGAAGAAAGAATTTGTGAAACAAGGTTGGTTTCTGGAAGAAGAGCTTTCTGTACACGAATATACCTATGGAGGGATACATACTACTCTCCAGGACATAAAACTCGCCGACCTTTACAGGCTAGAGGGGCATAAGAAGAAGGTAAGCAATCAGTACAGCTATATTCCGCTTCATATTATGGCGCAGTTCTGCACTATGAAGGATGCACCTATAGATAAAGGTGCTTTACGAGAGTTCAAAGATTTCAAAGAAAATTGGATTCCTGGTAATATGGATTTTCTTAAGAAAATAAAAGATGTGCTTTGGAATTATAGTTTTAATGGAGGACCGGCTTTGGTTTATCATGAAGAAAAGCTCAAACCAATAATAGATTCTATTACTGGAAAGTTGGATGAACAAAATATACAGCATAATACGCAAGAGAAACTGAAAAATTATGGCATTAAACACTTGCGCTACCATTATCTCCATTGGAATGCTACCTATGGGGATCCTCAAAATAAATGGACCACTTGGCTGTCTGGTAAGAATAAACCTAATATGGTAAAGGGTAAAAGAAAACGAAATGTACATTAATAAAAAAATACTACTGCTCATTGGCTTATCCCTTTTGATAAGTTGTGGACAAAAAGAAAACATAAAAAAGAATGTTGCTATGCAAGACAATTTCTCATACAGCGTAACGGTCAATGCACCGGAAGAATATCCTGTAGAAGTACACCAGGGCTGGCTTCTGGACAATAAAAAGGAATTTATCTGTGCTATGCCGAGAGCGGGAAAAGAAGGTGATGGCTGGATATATGATGGGTCAAAAGCAGGACAGGGTGGTAGTAGAATCCCATATCATCTGAACCTGACCTATGTAGCGTATGCAGAGAAGAAATTCTATACGGTAGATGCCGATCTTCCTGCGGATAAGATATTGCAGGAGTTTAAGAAAGGTTTCAGTATTGAGGGAGACCCGGATGAAAACAAAGTAACACATATAGAACATGGAACATATAATGTTCTTACCATAGGAGCAGCCCCTGGAGGGGTGATTGTCGTATGGCTGTCTGCCGGACATCATCGTGTGGAGATTTGCAGATTGCAGGCAAAAGAGTCTTTTGTGGATAGAAATGATTTTTATCGTAACCCTCATGAGCTGTCACAAGAAGGTTTTTTCGAAGAAGGATTTACTCGTATTCCAGACAGTATCCAAACAATAATCAAGGAAAAAGGGATTCCTTACGGATTATGGGACAAGTACAGAGAGAGGTTCAGGTATCGCTTTGTACTTAAACCTTATGATGGAAAGGATAAGTTTACTTTTGAATCGCACCGTTATTTCAATGGGGAGACCAATCTTTTCTATCCTCAGGATCTTGACAAGAACGAATATATGTCAGCTGCCATACCATACAGTGTGAATCTATCCTTTACCGAATATAATACAGAGATCACTTTTGACGATCAGGAGATGCTGAAGGTATTTGGTGATTTTAAGAAGTCGGATCCGGACAAGCCAATGGATATCGTCATCAAACCAACATTTGAGTATCAGGATATGAAAGTTTCTGTAAAATGTGGTGATAAAGAAATTCCTCTGGAAAGGTATAAAGTGAAAGGGGTCTGGGGAGGATAAATATATTCGACCAAAACATACTGTTGATCAGTGTCAGTCTGAGCGGAGTCGAAGACTTAAGGACAATAAAAACAAGTATAAATTCTCACATTACAAAAATACCTCCAATTATGAGCAACGGATTACATCTGGAACTTGATAAAAAGCAAATACCAGGCTCTACACTTTCGCAAGGCGTACTTACGCTGGAGAAGGCGGGCCCCTTCACGGTACAGATCAAGGAATATCTTGAATATCCGGATAGAAGATCAAAACTTAACCTTACCAAAGGCAGAACATTGGTAGACTCTCCTCTAGAAAAAGAAAAAGATGGAATAGCGGCATTGTCCAAAAAGTTCGAGACGGTGAATTGGTCATGGAACACTGTTTATAGTCTGCAGAATCCGGGCAATACCCAAAACCTTTTTGTAGCAAAAGGATTCCCCATCGGTGGAAAGACCTTTACTTTTCCCAAAGTACTGGAAGGTGGAGGCTATTGCTACGTGGAAGCTTTTTTTGAAGGCGAATCTCCAGTCGGCAAAATACCCAATGGTCTATTGGTAAGAGCCATAGGAACCCCGAAGATTATTCGGGTAGAGTGGACGGATATGCAGTACATTCCCATCAAAGACAAAAAGGTAGCTTTTGGGTCACATCTTCTGCTGCATGTCTATACAGAGGGGCTTTACGGTCAGGAGATCCTCGTAGGACTGAAAGATATAAATGGGATAGATGATGATCTGAACGTTGCCAACAGCAGCTTTTTTGAAAGAGAGGTAAAAACCTATCCTGTAAAACCTTTTGAAGAAAATCATGGAGGAGTGTCGGGCCAATTGGTAAGGGCAGATAACAAGCAATCTGCTACCAATGTGCAAAAAGCGGAGATAGAAGTGGGAATAGATCATGCATGGATTTTTGCCGGGAAAGAATTAGAGATACAGGCTTGTGTCATCCAAAAGTCCACTCAGAAATCCGTAAAAATACAAGATGATGACACCATCCTGAATGTCTCTATGAGCCATGGCAAAAGATACAGTTATACTCAGGAGATTACTAACACGCCTGTGGTGGTGGGCGAGATAGATACTGTTGCCAAGCCTCTGAAAAAAGCAATAGATTTTACGTTTGGTGTTTTTATAGACGGTACAATGAACAATATGTATGACACCGAAGTAAGAAAAAAAGCATTAGAAGACAAAGAGCAGGCAGATACAACAGGCTTATATGTGAGCAAAACAGAAGCTAACCTGATCTACAAAGATCATGGGGATCTTGAGAAGCTAAGCAGTAGCTACGAGAACGATCTTTCTAATCCTGCTATCCTGTTTAAAAATTATAAAGAAGAACCGAAAGAAAAGATCTTCAAAGTCTATACAGAAGGGATGGGTACCAATACCGCTCCAAAAGAACAAGGCGCCATTCTCACGAAAGATGATTATAAAAAAGATGATATTATGTTTGGCCCTGCCTTTGGGCAGGGAACTGCCGGGATCATGGATCGTGTAAAAAAAAGTATAGAAGATGTAGTGAAAAAGATAGTAGATCAAAAAATTCAGAAAGATAAAGAGTGTGTCGGCACTATTACTTTTGATGTATTTGGGTTCAGTCGCGGTGCGGCGGCGGCAAGACATTTTGTACATATAATAACCCACGGACCTTATATCGCAGAAAAATCTCTGACGATGTATTCTAATGGTTTAGGTCCGGTGGTTGACAGGGTAACTAAAGATCTGCAGAATAATATGATCTCGGATGATTACGAGGGCAAAGTAATGCCTCAGTTTGGCAATTTGGGACAGCTGCTTACGGAGGCAGAACTGATGGATGATGTGCTGACTAAAGTGAATGTCCGTTTCGTGGGCATCTATGATACTGTGCCGCATCATGGCTTGGTACAGAGCAATGATATAAAAGACCTGGGGCTGGACAATGTGAACCGTGCAGATTATGTGGTGCATATTGCAGCAGCAGATGAGCATCGTGCCAACTTCTCTCTCGTAGATATATCTACAGTTGCTAAAGTATCTCCTGAAAGTGGTAAAAAGGGTGGGATAGAATTGTTCTTCCCAGGTGTACATTGTGATGTGGGAGGTTCTTACGAAGAAGGCAGGATAGACAATCCCAAACGTATAGATGCCGCTACTTCGGAAAAAGAATTAGTGCCCCTCAGAGAAGAACTAATACAACAGGGATGGTTCAAAGATCCTGAGATTAAGATTATTCTGGATCCTCTTTTCAAACTTTCCTCAGGAATTAATAGATTCAGATTAGACGGGAGCAGGAAGCTCAGCAATCAGTACAGCTACATCCCGCTGCATCATATGGCGGAGTTTTGTACAAAGAAATCAGTTCCTGTTGATAAAAAAAAGCTTATCAAGTTTAAAAATTTTAAAGATAATTTCATAGAGGGGAATGTCGCTTTTTTACAGGGAGTTAAGGAAAAACTGTATGCCTATTCATTTGAATCAGGACCTGAAATTGTTTTCAGGAAAGAACATATTAAACCTGTAATAAACCCTGTTACAAAAGAACTGGATAAAGATAATATAGAATACAACATACAGGAGGGTCTAAAAAATAGTCAGATCAAGTTCCTCCGTAATCATTATCTGCATTGGAACTCTACCTATGGTGAAGAAGGAGTAGATGTTGCTGTACAGACCAACTACCCAAACAAATTAGATGGCAGAAGAAAAAGAAAAATACGCTAATGAAAATACTAATACTATTATTCTGCAATCTTTTTATGATGCAGAGTTGCACCAAAGAAAATAAAACAAAAACACCAAAGATGACAGAAGACAATTTTAATTACGCGGTAACCGTCAGTGCGCCGGAAGAATATCCCTGCGAGGTACATATCGGTTACCTTGCCGATGACAAAAAGAACCTGATCTGTGGGATTCCTAAAGCAGGAATGGAAAGCGGAGGACTACAGTATGATGGAGCAAAGGCTGGTATGGGAAGCAATATAATCCCATCTCACATCAATCTTACATATGTTGCTTATGCCGAGAAAAGGTTTTACCAGCTGGACGCTGATCTTCCAGCAGCCAAGATACTGGCAGCTTTCCACAAAGGTTTTCTGATACAGGGTAATGAAAAGGATGCGACCGGCAAGTATAAATTAGTCCATTCTACTTATGATACTTTTACTGTGGGGCTTGCACCGGGTGGTATGGTGGTGATTTTTCTTGGAGGAAGCGACCGTATAGAAATCTGCCGTCTGCAGGCTAAAGAAACATTTGTGGATGTAAATGATTTTTTTCAAAATGCAGATAATGAAAATAACGAGCAATTCTTTGAATCAATGTTCAAAATAGCAGTTCCCGACAGCACCCAAACAAGAATTAAAGAGAAAGGTATTCCTTATGGTTTGTATGAACAGTATCGTAAAAAATATAAGTACCGTTTTTTCTTTAACCCTTATGATGAAAAGGATGTGATAGACACGGAGGTTGATAGGTACTACAACGGAGAGGTAATCGGGTTTTTACAGCCAGAAGAGATTGCTAAGAAAGAGTATAAAAACCAAGGTATTCCCTATAATGTTTGTTTCTATTTCACAAAATATAATACCGAGATTATTTTCAATGACCAGGAAATGCTTTCTGTGTTTGATGCTTTGCAAAAGAAACATCCGGACAAGCCGATGGACATCATAGTAAAGCCAACTTTTGAATACACAGATTTCAAGCTCTCTGTAAAATGTGAGGATGAAATAGTTCCACTTACAAAGTATAAAGTGAAAGGTGTCTGGGGCGGATAATGTATTGATTATAACTAAAGCATATTTAACTATAAAAAATAAAAACATATAATGATAGAAAAACTAAACCACTTCCCCGTAAACTGGATAGACGGGATGAAAATTAATAAGAACCATTTTGCAGGCGTTCAGGATTTTGTAAGCGACACAGTGAGAGATGCTGTAGGCATTCATACATCAATGATTAATTACGGATTATTACCCGTGAATGATGCCATAAAATTGAGCCTGATCATTGATAATCATAAACTTTTGAGGATAAAGGTAGAGGAATGCCGTGCGATAACTCCAAGCGGTTCCAGAATAGATATTGGGACAGGTAGCTCCGAAGCTATTAATTTATCGATCCCATATCCCGAAGCGGCTTATGAGATTAAGGATAACGAAAGTGTAGTATTGATGGCTTGTTTGTCTGTGAACCATTTTAAAAGAACACCTTTTGGTGAACCAGATCCAGAAGAAAATCCACCAAGATATCCTTATACACAACCGGAATATTCATTAAACCTAGTTCCGGAAAAAGAACTGAAAAATACGTTAGGATTTGGAACGGGTTACCTTACCATTGGGAAAATATTGGTCAATGCAGGTGAATCCAGAATTGATGATGATTATATTCCACCGTGTGTAAGTGTTTCAAGTTCGAAAAAATTGCAGGATCTGTATGTTGAGATTGATCGTTTTTACGGACAGATTGAGCTTTATGCTGTACAGATCGAGCAGAAGATTCATGTCAAAAAACAGAATAATTCTTTGGCACTAATAATGGGATTGATGGCGGATAAAACACTCAATTATCTCGGTCAGGAAATCAACCGTTTCAGGTGGATGTCTCCACATACTTCACCTGCAAATATGCTGTTGTCTGTAGTTGCAATGGCGAGAGTTCTTAAAAACTTTATAGATGCAAGATCAGGCGCCGGGAAAGAAGAATTACTCAATTATTTTGCCGAATGGTGCAACGTGAGTCAAGGTCATTTTGAGATGATTTTTACAGAAACTATCAATTCTGATTACAATCACAATCATATAGATTTGACAATAACTAAGATTCAAACCTTTATGAAAACGTTGGAAGATCTCTATTCTGTACTCAACAGGCTGGATTATATCGGAAAGAAACGAGACGGAAGTATCTTCGTTTCAGAAAATACAGACGACAGAGATTCTGTTATTCATTCTAAAAGAAGCAGGACTTTTCTTGCAGATTAATTTAACTAAAAACACAAAAAATATTCATCTATTATGGAAGTCCTTAATAAAAAAGAACGATCGAGAGCATTTTCATTTTTCATCTTGTTTTTCATTATTACCGTTATTGTTCTGCTTGTCGCAGTATTTTTCAACGCTTATTTTCCTTTCAAAGAAAATAGTTTACTGAAAGCAGAAAATGCCCGTATGAAAAAAGAAATGGAAACTCAGGAAAAATTTTCTTTCCAATTGGAAAAAGTAAAGGCGGCTGTGGACTCTATCGGAGCTCCCGGACAGAACGATTTCTTTAATGAAAAGCTTTCTCTATCTATTCTTGCAGATATGTACAAACAATTACCAAAAGATACTTTGAAGAATAAGGTGATGTATAACAATACAATTATGACCTTCAAAGATCTTGTGGATGCTAAGAAGCAAATCAAGCAATTGTCCGGAAATCAGATGACCATGGATAGTTTGAGTACAATTAATATTGCTTTGAAGGCGGAATATGAAAAAATGAAAACAGATCTGGATGTTTGCCGTCAGCTATATCAAGCCCAATAATTTCATTGGTATGAGGATCTGTTATATATTTTATTTTTTCCTTTTCGGGATATGTTCTTTAAAGGCCCAAAAAGTGGTGATTCCTGATAGTTCTGCTGTCGCAAGTTTCGATTGTGGAATTACTCAAACCAAACAAAAACTCGATAAAAAGCAATTTGCGAGTACTCCTCCAATATATCTTCGAATCAATAATAAGAAATATATATATGCTACACTGCAATTAGGAAAAAGGAAAAATAAGATTTTTATGTATATCCAAATTTTGGATAAAAATGTTTGTGTGAAAAAAGATAAAGTCCTGGATGTCTTCTTCAAAACCGGCGAAGTTGTGACTTACAAGAATAGTTTTTCTCTTAACTGTGATGGTTTTTTTGCAAAACAATTTAGCAAGAAAGAATTCAATAAGCTAAGGATGAATGATATCGCTTTGATCAAACTTTATTCTTACAATAAGAATTATGAATTATACGTTAGTGACGCTCAAAATACGGATATCGATAACCAATTGGATTGCTTAAATGTTTATAAGGTCAAGAAAACTGACGAAGTGAAAATTAAAAAAAAGAAAAAAAATGAGCCCACTTCCGGAACTTAACCTCAATCTGGGGATGACAAAGACCAATTCTTCTGACCACACAAAAGAAGAAGTGGTGGTACGGACTGATTCGGGACTTCGTCAATATACGATATCAATGATTATTTCTGATCAGGAAGTTGGGAAGGTCAATCTGAAAATCAATAATCGAGAAATTGAAATTCCTACTTATAAACTGACAATTACAGATGATAAAACCAATGAAACAGAAGCTTATCAAGTTACTCGGGACACCTTGAGTTTTGTAAAATCATCTACCAAGAAAAGTCTTTTCTCTTTTCTTGGTTTCAAAAGATTTGATAAAACTTCTTTTTTATATGAAAATGTTGCGTACGAACCATTGGTTGAGAATATCGAAAAGTTTGATATTTCCAGACACAGGAATCTTTCTGAAGAAAAACTGACTTACAGACTCTCCGGAAATGGGCAGAATATATTGATCTATTCCGGCGATATCAATGCTTTTGAAAAACCCGAAGATATCAATCAATATTTCATCATTCTAGACCAAAATGCCGGACAAACTTTTATCGGAGATGTTTTATATCGGGAAAAATTTCTAAAACTGACCCCAAAAGTAGAATTGCAAATTGTCCGAAGAAGCAAAACGGTAAAGAATTTTGAATATGACGATAAAGGAAATATTAAGAAATTGATTTACCTATAATAAAAAGCACAACGCAGTATGAAAGGAATTTACTACAAAATACCATTGGATTTCGAAGCCATCGTAAATAAAAAAGATGATGAAAAAATTTCCATAGATAACTCTATAAGTCAACAGATTTTCCTGATTTCTACAACAGCTTTAGGAGAATGTAAGTTTGATGAGACTTTTGGGACAGAGATTTGGGAAATGGATTTTGATCTTCTTAAAACGGATAACAGCTTGAAAGAATTCATCGTAAGTTCTATGAAAAAAGCCATTGTGATGCACGAAAAAAGACTTCTTCTGGAAGATGTGGAAGTTTCTGTGAAGGATTATGATCTCGGAACAATTGGAAAAAAAAGAATGAAGAAAAAAGTAATAATCTCAGTTAAAGGTCAGGTTTTGGAGACTAACAGGCCATTTCTTTTTCAAAATTCATTTTTTGTTGGACCATTGTCTTATTAGATTTCTTATTAAGATTATACGATTGGAAAAATCATTTATTTATCTGGAATTATATTGAAGTTCCGAATCAAATATGATTTTGAAAAAAATAATCTATTAATTTTGCGAGTTTTATTTGTTTTTAATGATTATAAACCTTTTAATGATTAGTATATAAAATTATCATAGTTAAATTATTATTTTAATAATTTTTTAACATATTTTATTCATTTATTATTTAATTTATTAAGTTTTAAAGAGTATCTTTGGTTTAACACAACACAAATGAATCAAGAAAGAATCAAAGACAGGATTTTGCGAAAAGCTGCCCGCCTCTGGGGATATAATGAACTGGAAGCAGAAACATCATTTGATCCCATTGTCTCTTTACTATTATCCACAACAGCTTCGGAATTAGAAAAACTCGGTTTTGAGTTGGAGAGCTCGCGTTCGCGCATTATAGAAAGAATTCTTGAAATCATGTTTCCGGAAGAGGTCTCCGGCGTTGTCCCATCCAGATCCTTGATTCAGGTTTTTCCTTTAGAGAATCAATCAAAAGTTTCTTTTTATAATCATTTTAAAACAAGCAAACGCGTTCATAATGTTTATAATCCCAGCGAAAGTGGAAGTAAAGATGTTTTCTTCTGCCCAACAATAGAGTCCAAACTTACGACTGCAAAAGTAGAATATACTGCTTATGGAAATAGTCTGAACCGGGTAGAAAGTTACTTTTTTACAGATCTGTTGGCTAAATCCGAACAGCATATTCCATCCGGTGAAATGTGGATTGGAGTTCGTTGTCCAAATAAAATTGATTTAGAAAATCTGACGTTCTATATTGATATCAATAACAATTATCAAAAAGAATTATTTTTTTATTATCTCAAGCAGGTGAAGGTGTATTTCGGCGACAAAGAATTTTCTTTACAGGAAGGTTACAACGTTGACCAGGGTAATATCAATCTTGAAAATATAATTACCAAAAATTATTCTGATCTGGAGCATCTTTACACGGATGTTAATCAATATTATTTTTCTAATTTTTTCACTTTGAGAGAGAAATTATCGTGCTATGACAAACCTGAAAATGAAGAATTATTTGACAAATATTTTAAAAATGATAGGCTGGCAGAAGAAAGTGATGTCATTTGGCTGAAATTCAAATTTTCGGAAGCAGTAGTTACCGAAGTTCTGGAAAACGTGAGTATGACCCTGAACTGTGTTCCTGTTATAAATGTCCATAATGTTAAATCTTACCACAGAGTTACAGGAAGGCTCAATATTATTCCTATTAAGTCTGACGATTCTTTCCTGGATTTGGATTACGTTTCGGATGATCGGGGAAGGCGGTTTGATGTGAAAAATTACGCTTCGGAAAACAATGGTATTTCTGCCGTTTTGAGAAAAGGTGGAGTTTCAAGATTTGATCAGCGAGGTGCGTCTGAGTTATTGCAATATCTTTTGGAATTGATAAAAGATGAAACGGCTGCTTTTTCCGGGATTGGTGGAGATTCTGCAAAAGAAACTTTGAGACAAATCAATCAAAACGTTGCTGCACTTCACCAGCTGGCAAAGGAGAAGAGCTTTTCACAGGCAAATAATCCATATTTAGTCATTACTTCGGATTCTCAGGACGCAGAAGTGGCCTGCAATATTTCTTATTGGCTGACAAATGGCGAAGAAGGAAATGATATAAAACAAGCCACGGTTTTGACGGTTGAAAATATTAATGATGTGGCTTTGGATAAAACTGCAGTAATGCTAAAATCTTCTGTTGGAGGGCGAAAAAGCTTGTCGTCGCAAGATAAAATATTAGAATATAGAAATTCTCTCCTCACAAGAGGCAGAATTGTAACGGTGGCAGATATCAGAATTTTTGGACTCAACCACTTTAAAAATATCATAAAAGATATAGAAGTGTCCAAAGGCACAAAAAAAGAAGTCTCCCTGAAAGGAGGTTTCAGCAGAACCATAGATATTTTCCTGGTTAGAAATAACGAAATAAAGGAATTAATCAAAGATTCTGAATGGGAATATTTATGTGAGAGTTTCTTATTGAAGCTAAAAAATGCGTCGGCCAATATTTATCCTTACCGAATTTTCGAAAAATAGAAATTATCACTTTAAAAAGTTTTATGATAATCACAACTAAACAAAATTATTAATCCAAAAAAAACACTTATGTTGACAAACAAAGGAATTGGTGGAAATGAAGTTCCACTAGACGCAAGCGAGGCGATTTTCGAAATCCCTCAAAACAGAACGCTTTTAGCACAAAAATTAACAGCCGAAGATCCTGTGAAACCAGAATTGGTAGAAGGATTGACTACAATCGACAGGGTTTTTGAACATTTCAAACCAGAAATCAAAGTAGATTTTGAAGATGCAGAAGGCTCTGTAAAAATGGAAAACCTGAAATTCAAAAATCTTGGAGACTTTGGTACCAAAGGTATTACCGGACAAAGTGCATTTTTGAGCGGTTTGGAAACTGAGAAAGACCAGTATCAAAAAATAATCAAACAGTTAAAGACCAATAAGATTCTAAAAGCAGCTTTGGAAGACCCAGATGCAAAAAAGGGATTATTGGATACGCTGAATTCTTTGATCAAAGAACTAGAGAGTAATAATACGACTAACAAAAACTAAAATCACAAATTATGTCAAAACAAGAAGAATCATTACAAGCTTCCGCTCCAATACTTGAGCAGAAAAAAAGTGCAGTATCTTTAGAAAGTAGCCTTAATAAGTTAGCTCGTTACGGAGGTTTCGATCTATTGGAAACGTCTATAGAAGGTGTTCAAAATATAAATCCAGATAGAAAAGCAAGAAGAAAAATTTTCTTGACGGAACTGTCCAAAGAAAAAGAAAGAGAAACTCTGAAAAGAACACTTGAGCTTTGGGCAAGTGTTATCAGTAAAAATGACTCTATGACCGATATGGTTGCAGATTGCGATGATCAAAGAAAATCGTCGGAAGAACTGCTTTCTAAAAATTTATCAAAAGCTGTAGATATCACGAGAGAGCTGGAAGCTAATTATAGAACTGCAGCTTTATTTTATAAAAATACAGAATCGGACAAGGTTAAAAATATCACTGTTGTAAATGCCAATCTGGAACAGCTGAAAGATCTTGATAATACAAGATTTATCGATACAATTCATGCTGAACTTTCTGATAATTACGATAGATTGGATCTTAAAAATAATTATGGAATTCTGGTGATTCCAGGATATTTGGGATCTAATAAAGTCGTTGAAAAATGGGCAAAATTGGCTCATGAAAACAAAGTAATGCTGGTGACGGATTTTGAACATTTGGATGAGCCGGATGATGTGATGGAAATGTTTGATCAAGCTTATCTAACAGGAGGAGATGTTTACAGAGCCAATGTTTTGATGACTTGTAACTGGTTGGTAGGAAGAGGTAGATTCGAAGATATCAATGAAACGGATGATCTTTACATTCCGCCATCTGCAGCATTGGCAGGAAAAATTTATCACACCTTGATGTCTCAGGTTACGGCAGGGAAAAAATTTGGAGGAATCAATGAAGTCGATGGTGTGAAATTCGATTTAAAGAAAAGTGAGATTGCCAACCTGGAAAACCTTGGATTGATTCCGATGGTAAATGAGTACGGAAAAGTAATGGCATTTTCGGGTAAAACTTTATTCAACGGAGATAACTTAGGACTTCAAACTTATTCTGTGGTAAGGGTTTTCGATTATGTGACCAAAGTTTTGATGGATTTCTTGAACAGAAGAGCATTTGAAAACTTCACGGCTGTTACCAGAAAAGAAATTATGAACCAAATCGTTCGTTTTCTTGACGGAATTACCGGTCCTGGTAAACTAATCGAAAATTTCGAAATCAGAAAATTCGAACAAGATCCTGTTCAAAAGGACAGAATCCACTTGGATATTCATATGAAACCATATTTCCCGGCTAAAAATTTCCTTATCAAAATGGATGGTCACAAAGGTGATGACGGCAATGAGTGGGAAACAGAATATGAACAAAAATAGAATTTAAAATATCGAAATAGAAGTATAAAGCGGGAACCTCTGCTTTTATATTGATTTTTTTTGATGTCATAACATTCTATAATATGTGTTTTTGAGCGTGGAAAGGTTTTCTTTTCACGCTTTTTATTAGATGTTATGCAAAGGATAATTAAAATGTTTAATTTTTTTTCTGTAAGCATATAGTTGTTATGTAGAATTGAATTCAATTGAGGCTCTTGCTTTTTTCAGAATTTGATTTCATTTTGAAAATCAATAAAAAATAATCAATGTTAATATTATAATTGAAATCAATTATTGATGAATATTTCTGAAAAATAAATATATATTTTTGTTTTGTATATTTTTAATGGGATATTGGGTTTTTTGTTTATGTATTAATTTATTTTAATTATATCTATTATTTATTTTATTTCAATTTTATTTTTTAATTTAAAAAATATTTGTTTGATTGTAAATACTTTATATATTTGAGAAGAATATATTCCCTAGTTGGTCATTATTATTAAAACAATATATTTATTTAGAACAAAGGGTATATTTCCATTATTGGTGTTATTACATATTTAACCTAAAATATATTTATTATGTCATTTAAAGCAAAATTCAAAGCCGCTGGTATAGAGCGCAACATCTTGGCTGTAGATTTCGGAATGCTACAGGAAACCGACCCAACAGGAAGACCATCTTCCGTAGCAAGAGGCGGTAAAATTCACATTACAGTAGAAGGGACGGGCGCAACCGATCTTTTCGAATGGATGACCAATTCATTTGAGAGAAAGGATGGGAGTGTGGTCTTTGTCAAAAGAGACAGTGATGCTACCTTGAAAGAATTAAAATTCAAAGAGGCTTATATTGTAAAATATAAAGAAGACTTTGATTCTACTGGGGAAAATCCATTGAAGGAAACATTCACCCTTTCGGCAAAAGAAATTGAAATGGGGAATGCGAACCACATCAATGAGTGGACGCTATAAAACTCAATCATTAATAATTTCATTATTTCCAATTTGATTTAAAATTCATTGATATTAATGTTTTTTAATTATGGGAATTATGAACTAAATTCATTGAATAATTAACACAATTAAACGAAAAAAATATGTCATTTAAAGCAAAATTTAAAGTAGCTGGAAAAGAATTCACAGTTCTTAATGTAAGTTACGGATTATTTCAGGAAACTGATGCAACAGGAAGGCCGTCCACTGTGACAAGAGGAGGTAAAATAGACGTGGTGGTGGAAGGTACAAATTCTACGGATCTTTTCGAATGGATGACCAACTCTTTTGAGAGAAAAGACGGAAGCGTTGTATTTTACAAAAGAGATAGCGATGCTACCTTGAAAGAACTGAAATTCACAGAAGGTTACTTGGTGAAACACAAAGAGAACTTTGATTCTACAGGAGAAAATCCACTGACAGAGACCTTTACAATTTCTGCAAGAAAGATAGAATTAGGAAGTGGTGAGTTTGAGAACGCTTGGCCAAGTTCTTTATAAAATAAATAAGATGGGCAATGTTATATTGCCCATTTTTAGTTTAATAAAGTTTCAATTCCAAGTAGAAATGAACTTCAATTTGGGATTTAATAATCATTTATAAATTAAATATATGTCCTTTTTATCCAAATTAGAATTAGATGGCAATATCTACAACATATTAGAATGCAGATATAGTTTTATACAGGCTACAGACGGAACAGGAAAGCCACAAGGAATGCCACAAGGTGGAGAAATCTTCATCCGAATAGAAAGTACTGGTAATCCGGAGCTTTTGGGATGGATGCTTGATCATAATCAGACCAAGAATGGTAAAATAATTTTTTTTAGAAGAGACGCAATGAGCAAGTTGCAGGAATTGACTTTTGAAAAAGCTTATTGCATCAATTTTACAGAACATTTTAACTCTGTGAATGCCGAACCTTTACAGATTGAGATGAAACTTATTGCTAAAAAATTTGATGTGAATGGAGCTTCCCATGAAAAATCTTGGAAGGAATAGAAAATTCCGATAAAATAAAAACACAACCAATCCAAAAACACAATGATATGTCCAAAAAAATATATTCCGATGAGATGCTCAACGGTTTTCAGCAAGGTTCTGATGCGATGAGCAATGGCAGATTGAACCATCCCGATGATATTAAAAAATACTTCTCCTCGAAGACCTTCAAAGAATTTGTTGCAGATAAAACAAGCCCGCTGGTCTATTGCACATTGAGTCTAGACGGGAAACCTTTTCTCGACAAATCTGGGTTTTCTTTGTATCTGTATCAGAAAACCAACGATCATGATAGTTTTACCATTACCGTTCCGGATGACTCATTAGATAGTTTTCAGGGCTATATTATGGAGAATTCTAAAAATATATTGGGCAAGAATTTGATAATCAATCTGCATCGTTTCGGTGAGATCAAAAACCTATTTACAGGTGTTGTTTCCAATGTTCGCAATAAGAAAGAGAACGGTTACGGAAAACTTTTTATCACTGGTTCTTCTCCAAGCATCCTTCTTGAGAACGGAAAAGACTGCCAGAGTTTTGAAGATAAAACCTTGGAGCAGATCATTAAAGAAGTTATTTCCGAATATCCTGAACAGGCCAAAATATTGGTCGAAAATACTAATGCCAAATCTTCTATTCCATATACTGTGCAATACAAAGAATCGGATTATCAGTTCATCAAAAGGCTGGCAACGCGATATGGAGAATATTTTTACTTCAATGGTCAGCAGATGATCTTTGGAAACAAAGTACAGCCAATAGTGACTTTGGAAGAAAATGTCGACCTGATTGATGTGGAACTGGAAATGAATATCAAGCCGCAAGATTTCAGTTATCATTCTTATGATGTACAAACGGGCGGTAAAATCGATAGAGAAGGTTCATCATCTCAGGTTCAGTACAAAGAAAATCCTTTTCAGGCGATTGCTATTACTGCTTCTAAAAATGTTTACAAAAAGAATCCGGATATGCTTTTCAACCATACAGGTATCTCGGATATTGCGGAAAAGGAATTACAGGAAGCTGCAAGAAGAGAAAAGGAAAATAGGGAAAACCTTGTTCAGGTAAAAGGTAAAAGTAAAGACCCCGAACTGAAAATAGGAGGTAGAGCCAAATTGATTGACATCAACGGCAGGGCAATGGAAACCTATCGTATTACAGAAATCACGCATTACCATGACGGCAATACTTATTACAACGAATTTGTGGGAATCCCCGATTTGTTCAATGCGCCATATCAGGATAATGAGGCTTTACCTTTGGGTGAAGAACAACCAGCCAGAGTAGTTGATAATGATGATCCTATGGGAATGGGAAGAATCCGTGTTCAGTTTCCGTGGCAGGAGAAAAAAGGTGAGAAGACGCCCTGGATACGATTGATACAGCCGCATTCCGGTAGCGGAAAAGGTTTTCATTTCATTCCGGAGATAGGAGAAGAGGTTTTGGTAGGTTTTGAAAGTGGAAATGCTGAGAAACCTTTTGTGATAGGAACGCATTATAACGGAAGTGAGACAAGTTCTTATCACACTTCAGGAAATGATAAGAAGGTCATCCACACCAGAAGTGGAACAAAAATTATTCTGAACGATGCAGAAGGTTCTGTTTTTCTAGAAGACCCGAGTGGGAATACTTATCTGATGGATGGACAGGGAAATATCAATGTAAATGCTCCGAATGATATGACCTTTACGGCAGGTAAAAATCTGAACATCAATGTTGGAATGAATATGACCACGAACGTTGGGATGAATAAGTCTGATGTTATTAGTATGAATCATACTGAAAGTGTAGGAACAATGAAAAGTCTTTCTGTGGGGGGTAATTTTATGGTTAATGTTTTAGGGAAAATGGTAGAATATGTGAAAGGAAATATAGAATCTCACACGGAGGAAGAAAGAAAGATGCATTCTAAAAATATGGGAATAAGTTCGGAAGCAAATATACAAGCAAATGCCTCTGAAAAAATGAAACGTAATAGTGGTGAACAATCCAATGATTATTAAAAAACGAAGACATGGGCAAAACAACAATATGCGATGGAGAGATTCTTTTCACAAGTAAAAAAGACACCTTGATTCATGCTTTTGATGGTGACTTAGAATTCGATGCTGTAGGAAAAAACCAATGGAAAGGTTCTGAAACAGAGATAGGAGATTATGTTCCGACAGCAATAGGTGAAGAAAACAAAAACTTTATTGCCTGCATAGATTTTTATAGGTCATTAGATAATTCCAATGGAGCGTTTGGATCTGCAGATAAAACATATACTGGACAATTTGGTTTCGATCGCTTTGATAAAAAAGTGTGTGGTGAAGGTACTTTTGGAGATTATGAAGTACTATCTACAATTATCCCAAATGATAAAATTAATTCTAAAACTCAAAAGTATCTCTGTAGCTACCTCACTATATGGCCGCCTAATATAGAGGGTAATACAGACAATGCCAAAAGCAAAATTACCCTATATGTAAAAGCATCTTTAACGAATAAGAAAAGTACTAAAGATATAGGTCAAATAGAATTTACATCTTCGGATTCCTCAAATATAACGGTCTCTGCAAATACGGAACTAACGATAAAAGGTCCTGCAAAACCTATAACTATTGAATGCAAAGGAAGCTTTGATAAGGATATTGAAATAACAGCTAAAGCCAAAGATGAACCCCAAATTCTTGGGAAGCTCATTATAAAGGCAAACCATAATATATATGTTACAACCATACATCCTGTAGAAGTTGAGTTTGTAACAGCTGGAAGTCCTATCATCACAGATATTGCTCTTGATGATAAAATAAATAAAATCATACAGCATTTCAATACCAAATCTTTTAATCAGGCGTATATCTATGCACGGGTAGCTCCTTCAACTAAGATGGTACTTTCAACAGCGGCTTTTCAGGCAGAAAAACTCTTTTTTGAAAAAGATAAAGAAACCTATCTTGATTATGATAAAGGTAGCAGAAACGCTCTGAAATACCAAGAGCTGGTGGTGCAAAAATATGCAGCATACATACAGAACAGAGAACCTCAGAGAAGTAGGGAAGAGCGTATGAATAAGCTTGTAAAACAAATCATAAAGGTTTTTCAGGATAACTTTAGCTATGATGCAGGAGATATAGATACGGCTTATCTGTACCATAAGACAAAAAAAGTCCAGACGATTTGGGATACCAAAGCCAAGCCACTGTATGAAAAATACCTTTTAGAAAAAAAAGAGTATAGCAATGCAACCCCGCTTACCCTGGATATTGCCGGAAAAACCTACTTCTTCTATACCAAGAACATAGAAATGGGAACCAGTGCTGCTGATTTTGACAACAAAGACGATGCTAATAAAGTACAGGCATTTTCTCTTACAGGAAGCAGTACTGCGCAGATCTTTAACCACGCTCTGGAAGATCCAAAATCTGCCGCTTTGGTAATACACGAACTTGCACACGGCTATGGGCTATACCATCCTTTTGATAAAAAAGATCAAGGAAAATACAATACCAAAAAAGAAGGACATATTTATAAAAAAGATATAGAAGATGAAATTGAGAGTGTAAATACAGAAATTGAAAAATTTAACAAGAAGAATGAAAAATTAGAAAAAATAGCTAAAAAAGATGGTAAAACGGCTTCAGATTATCAGGGTTTACTTTTGATGGATACAAAATATGTAAATCTAAAAAATGCACAAAAAAAAGCAGATTCTGTTGATTTTACCAATTTTGAAAGGGATTTTTTACAATACATTTTAGACACTTTGACGCTTAAAAATTGGGAAGGCAAAGAATACACGACCCACGGTGCAACAAATTATGAAAATACAGCACTGGAACAGATCACAAAGGTAAAGCTAGCAGAAGAACAGGAAAAAATAAAGCAAAAGCAGGCAAAAGTTGCAGAATTGGAAAAACAAGTGAAAGCAGGGGAAAATTTTGAAGAATATGAAAGGGCAAAAGGTAAAAGCCTTACATTGGAAAACTATGTTGATTATAGACAGAAAGAAGGCGAAATAACAATGAATCCGGATTTTGAATACAAAAGCTTTTACCAATGGCAATGGCAATATATGCAGGAAAATAACAAAAAATCTTTGGTTTCCACATCTGTAGAATCATTAAAAATAAAGAAATGAAAAACCTGTTTTATACAATATTATTGTTTATCTGTGTTTCTTGTTCCAGCGTACAATATTATGAAAGTAATGATGGAAATAACATTTATTCTACATTAGAGGTTAATAAGAATACAATTATTTACAGATCGGAAGGGAGTAGCCTTCTCGAAGTACCAGAAAGGGCTTCTTTTGTATATTTGAAAGTGGTAAATAACTCAAGAAATGGGGAATATTTAAGCTTGCAAAGAGGAATTGAAAAATTTATTTATCTACCAATTACAGGGCAATTAAAGTTAGGTCAATTTGAAGAATGTATACCCGATATATCGGTTGAGGATAAAGGCAAGCTGATATATTCTTATGAAAACAAAGATACTATTACGATACATAACAGTGAACCTCCCATAAAGATGAATTACGCATTTGAATCAGGATGTCTTTCTGGAATAATGTCACGCTTACCCTCAACAATGGTTCGTGTAAAAAAAATAGATTATAGCAAGTTTGCAAAAGACATTCAAAAATATGACTTGAAAAATCCTGAGAATGAGATTAAAAAACTAAAAAATATGAAAAAACAGTAATTAGGTATATAAAAAGAAGACGAAATAAAAGTGAACCCGGATTTTGAATACAAAAGCTTTTACCAATGGCAATGGAGCTATATGCAGGAAAATAACAAAGAATCTTTGGTTTCCACATCTGTAGAATCATTAAAAATAAAGAAATGAAAAATCTATTTTACATTATACTGCTGTTTATCGTTATCTCGTGTTCTTCGGTAAAGTATTATAAAAGTGACGATGGAAATAACATCTATTCTGTGTTGGAAGTTCGTGGTGACACCATCATTTACCGATCCGAAGGGAGTAGTCTTCTCGAAGTACCAGAGAGAGCTTCTTTTGTGTACCTGAAAGCGGTGAATGATTCCAGAAGAGGAGGGTATTTAAGTTTAAGTAGAGGAATCAAGAAGTTTATTTATCTTCCAATCACAAGGCAATTAAAGTTAGGTCAATTTGAAGAGTGTAAATTGGAATTTACATCAGATGAGGATAATGGTAAACTACTATATTCTTATTATAAGAACAAAGACACTCTAATGATACACAACCGTGAACCTCCTTATAAAATGGATTATGCATTTGAAACGGGATGTTTCTCTGGAATAATGTCGCGTTTACCCTCAACAATGGTTCGTGTAAAAAAAATAGACTACAGCAAGTTTGCAAAAGACATTCAAAAATATGACCTGAAGAATCCTGAGAATGAGATTAAAAAACTAAAAAATATGAAAAAACAGTAATTAGGTATATAAAAAGAAGGCGAAATAACAATGAATCCGGATTTTGAATACAAAAGCTTTTACCAATGGCAATGGAGCTATATGAAGGATAACAATGAAAAATCTTTAGTAGCTACTTCTGCGGAATCCCTTAAACTAAAAAAATAAACAAAAATGAAAAACCTGTTTTATATAATATTATTGTTTATCTGCGTTTCGTGCTCTACGGTAAAATATTATGAAAGTAATGGATATAAGCGTTATTCCGCCCTAGAGGTTCATAAAGACACAATTATTTACCGATCTGATGGACGCGATCTTTTGGAAGTACCGGAAAGGGCCTCTTTTGTATATCTGAAAGCAGTAACCGATAATAATAAAGAATACATAAGTTTAAGTAGTGGAATTAAGAAGTTTATTTATCTTCCAATCACAAGGCAGTTAGAGTTGGGTCAATTTGAAGAATGTACCCTAGAATTTGTATCTAAAGAGGATAGCGGAAAATTATTTTACTATTACAAAAATAAAGATACTATCAGTATATATGATAGTGAACCTCCTATAAAGATGAATTACGCATTTGAAACAGGATGTCTTTCCGGAATAATGTCACGCTTACCCTCAACAATGGTGCGTGTAAAAAAAATAAATTACAGCAAGTTTGCAAAAGATATTCAAAAGTATGACCTGAAGAATCCTGAGAATGAGATTAAAAAACTAAAAAATATGAAAAAACAGTAATTAGGTATATAAAAAGAAGGCGAAA